>Ga0208019_1000436_pt1 | contig 22414 bp, 49 predicted proteins | sample CB_VirMetaG_5_FD_184540 | JGI IMG/M metagenome (GOLD analysis project Ga0208019, IMG submission 184540) | Freshwater to marine saline gradient viral communities from Chesapeake Bay - CB_1508_1D Viral MetaG (SPAdes) (version 4) | ecosystem: Environmental > Aquatic > Marine > Coastal | place: USA...
AATAGAATAACTTTTTGTCTACATTTCGATTCGCGTCGGGGTGTGGATTTTTTTATTCTGAAATAAAAGGATGTAAAAACAATGGAAGCGAAAATGTGGAACGCTCAAGGTTGGGAAACTATTGATACTAAAACAGATTCTCAGCTCGAAAGCGAATATACGGAAATGTTAAACGAAGCAGGCTTTAATGTACTAAATTTCGTAGAACATACCTTTGAGCCATTTGGCTGGACAGCACTATGGCTTTTGAGCGAGTCGCATTTTGCGATTCATACGTTCCCAGAAGAAAACAAATACTACTGGGAATTAAGTTCGTGCATCGAACAAAAATACGTTGATTTCATCAGAACTAAAGGAGCACATGATGGCGTTTGAATATTGGGGTTACCACGTTATGTTGGATTGCCGCGCAGGCAAAGTTGATCGTGTTCGTGATGGTGAGAATATCAAGGCGTTTGCCAAGGAACTAGTTGACGCAATTGACATGAAGGCTTTTGGTGAGCCAATTGTCGAACACTTTGCTACACACAATCCAGAAGCAGCAGGTTACAGCTTGCTACAACTAATTGAAACTTCTAACATTGCTGGACATTTTGTAGATAAGAATGGTGATTTTTATCTAGACGTTTTTAGTTGTAAAACTTTTGATTATGAGATTGTTAAGCAAGTTGCTGTAAAATACTTTGATCCAGAAAACATCAAAGTCATTTACATGACACGTCAAGCGTAAAAACAAAAAGCCCCGCTAGGGGCTTTTTGTTATTTTGATATAATGTAAGTTATAATTAAAACTTGTGTTTCATACCAATTAGATATGTATTATCGCCAACATTTACGTCTTTATAACCAACATATACACGTGTCTTCTTAGAGAAGTTATGCTGTAATTCAACATTGATAGTGTCAGCAGCTTCGCTTTTGTTCTGCATGCCTACAATAATCTTATTCTTGCCAATGTCATGTTGAAGAACGGCTGTCTTAGATACAACCTTGTTGGTACCGTCGTTTTCGTCCATGCTTTCGTACAATGCACCAATTCGCGTAGTACCAAACTTAACATTGCCACCGACGCCATAGTAATCATTATCGTTGACCTTGTCTTTATTTACAGTAGCAAACAATTTAGCTGGCCCAACAGGTACACCTACCATTGCTGCGGTTGAATCGGCACCTTTTTCGCCGCCTGCGTCATAAATTTGCGCTACAGCATATTCGATGCCATTTACATTGCCAAGTACCTTGACTTGAGAATCGGGCCGAGTTCCAATCTGACCAGTGTAGCTCTGACCTTCGTACCAGTCAATGGTTTGATTATATACGTGTTTTGGAGCACTTAGATCCTTGCCGGCTTGGATAGCAAGAGTATCGGTACCGAGACCAACATACGATTCGCGAACAACTGCGGTATCGCCGGTTTCGGAATCGATATCCCATAAAACAATACCGTATGCTCGCATCCCGTTGCCAAGATCTTCGCTCATTTTAACACCAACACGAGTGTCAGCAGATTTTTGATCCCAGGATCCTCCAGTATTAACCAACTGCTGTTCAACCTGACCGATCACTTTGCTGTCGGCATATACTGCGTTAGAGATTGCTAGCCCAGCGGCTAGCGCAATTAATGTTTTTTTCATAATAAATTTCCTTTTAATATTTTTGCATGATGCGGTACAACTATAACATTATAGTAATAAAAATTCAAGTGTTTTGGTAAAATTGCTAGTGAATATAATCACATACAAGACGGCGTTATATTGTATTACAATAGTAAAAGAGTAATTACTCTAAGCGTCGATATAGATCTTGGCGCCTAGCGGCGCTGCCAGAAATATTTAGTCATAAAAAAAGGTGCTAGAAAATTTCTAGCACCTTTATAAATCTAAGTTTTTAAACTTAGAAGTTTACACGCATACCAACCATGGTAACTGCTTCGCTGTTATCTGCGTCAGTGTCGCTGTAGTTAACATATGCACTTGTGTTCTTAGAGAAGTTATGAACACCTTCAACAACATAAGTTTGAACACCATTTTCAACATCTTCAATACCGGCCTTAACTGTATTATTGCCTGCGGCAAGTGAAGCAACTGCTGACATAGTTACGTCGTCGTTAGCTGCAATTTCGTAAGTACCGGCTAGGTAAAGGTTAGCAACATTTGCTGAAGCACCGAACAATGTAGTATCGTCGCCTGTGGTTTCGTTTTTGTTGTAAACACCAAGTACAGTGGCAGGGCCAACATTAGCACTTGCCATTAACTGATACGCATCATAAGTATCTTCGCCGCCAGCGTCGACGATAGCAACACCGCCTAGTGTAACACCACCGACTGAACCCATAACACGCACTGCTGAATCAGCGCGGTCAGCGCCGTCTGCTGTTAATGAAGTACCTTCAAAGATATCTGTAGTTGCATCATCTGCTGCGTCTAAGAAGTTAATTTGACGACCAGCTTGTACATTAACACTACCAAAGTTAATACCAACAAATGAATCGCGAACAGTTGCGTTGCTACCTGATTCTGAAGCCATGTCCATTGAAATTTCGGCATATGCTGATGCACCGTTACCAAGGTCTTCGTTTGCACGGAAGCCGATAAAGTTGTCATCACTGGCCGAAGTCCAAGCACCGTTTTCTTTTACCAGGCGTTGTTCAACTGAACCATATACAGTAGCATCAGCTGATGCTGTGCCCATTGCGCTCGCTAGAGCTAATGCGATTAAGGTCTTTTTCATTGTAAAATCTCCAATTTAAATTTTATGTGTTTTAACTCCGGCTTTCTTTAATAATTGCAAGCCATCGTTGTTTCTATATTCTATTTCAAAATGCACTTCGGTTATACCCGATTGTATTATTAATTTTGCGCATTCAACGCATGGAGCATGGGTACAGAACATAGTACTACCCTCGCCTGACTCTACACTTCGTGCAAGTTTGGTAATAGCATTGCTTTCTGCATGCATTACCTCAGGCTTTGTAACGAGTTCACCATCTACGTAGTGTTCACACTCGTTGCTCCATCCACTTGGTGTGCCATTATATCCAATAGAAATAATTCTATCGTCTTTAACAATAATAGCACCTACTTTAAGTCTTTGTGCGGTGCTGCACTCTGCAAACGCATGTGCAGTCTTCATATAAGCATTGATTAACTTTTGCTTCATTATTATTTAGCTATTTAAGGAAATACTAACGCATTTTTTCCGCATTTCTACTAATATATATCAGTAGAACTACTAATATTACAAAAAATAAACCTGATGTACGTGTTGGTGTGTTTTAATTTGATCTAATATCTGTTGATCTGACAAAGTTGTGTTTAGCTTTGCAACTGGAATAAATCCTGGACGCAATCGATCGTCGTTAATTGAAACTCCATGGTTTTTAAAAAACTCTTGGTATTTTATAAAGTAATTTTTTATTCCGTGTTCCGTTTGATCAATTTCGTGTTGATCATAATTGTAGAATCTAATTCCAAAATCAGCACTAAAGTAATTAAACGGTTTAAATGCTTCGTTTCCAGCATGCGCATTATTTCCTAATTCATCGTCTCTCCAAAAGTCTTCTAGTGTCTTGCCAATTTCAACATAATTAATATAAACCGTTCCAAATTCATAACGGTTGGTTAATAATTTAAAATCTTCTGCTTTAAATTTGTGTTTTTTTGGCAGACCAAAATAAGTTACGACAAAACGAGGTTTGTTAGATCGATACACAGTTTCGCAGCGATGGACATGAATGTTTAGATTAGCTAGTGCTTTTCTAACATTTTTCGGAGCATTGATCCAAAAATCATGTGTTTGCTGATCTAGCAGACCGTGGTAATCTTCGAATATTTTATGAAGATAATTTAATGTATTTTGATCTGAGATATCTTCTAAATGTCTATCAATTATAGGTTGATATGAGTTAATAATGTCAATATCACCATTAATTAATTTTAGTGCCTTTTTTGTTTCGTATTCGATATTATCAAAACCATAAAACCGTTCTCGGTCATCTATTGCATAGCGTAATCTTTGAGCCGCCTTAACTTTTTTAATCCAGCGTTGAGTAATATTATTTTCTAATAATAAGTCAAAGGTTAATTTAAATATATCGTTGGATCGGTTATCGAGTAGCTCGATAACCAACTTGTTTGACTTTGTCATTGAAAATATTTATCGGCGAACTTTACTGACTTGTTCCATTTTGGCTAGAACTTGTTCGATTGTGGCTGGATATGCAATAGGTTTGTTATTTTTGTATACAGCAAAGGTGCCGTGTTTTTCGTTTTCGTAGAAATTGTATTTGTGAACTGAGCCCAAGAATTTAAGCACGATAACTCCTGATAAGAAAAGCAACGTGGTATTTACCAACCACGTAATAAAACTGTAACATTACAGTTCTTTTTGGACTCCTCTCACCACGTACTTGCCATAACGATACAGTGCTTCAATTCCTGCACCAAAATCACTACCGTTTGGTAGTTCTTCAAACTTTTTCTTACCGGGGTATTTTACCTGATACGTCTCGGATTTATCATCAAACTTAATTGAGATATCCAAAAACTTTACGGCTTCTGCAACTGCTTCAACCATTGTATCTGTATTGATAGCAAGTCCTTTGTGTTCTGCACTATCGTAATAACTATCTAATACATAACTTCTTTTAAATGTTCTGTTTACCATTATACTGTTGTTCCATATAAATGACGTGCTAAAAACCAAGCACGTTCGTGACAAATACCTCTACCACGTAATTGATTGTATAATAGCAGCATTAGGTTAAAATTAAATAACGAGATAATGCAATACTATCAATGAAAGTAAGCAGCAAATAATTTGCCAGCATACCAAATGAGCCGCGAGTCCATGCTGCCCACAAATACATCAAGTGTCCAGTAATCCAAATTACATACATTGGAACCCACGGGCTATTTGGAAGTGTAAGTGCCATGAGAATGGCCATACCAATACTAATAGCCCAGGCCATTACTTCAATTACAAAACGTGTTGGATCACTTTGCCAATCGTTTTGAATCCAACGCCATGCTTCTGCTAATACTGTGTCAACGGTAAGCGGTTGTCTAACTGTGTTCATCGTGCTAATCCTGCAATAACTTGATAACGATCCCATGCTTCTTGTACTGCCGGGTGCTGTTTTAATTCATCTTCGGGCACAACTGTGTCTAACCAATGATAAGGCATGCGTTGAGGGTTAGCACCAAACTGTCGCGGTTGATGTATTTTACCTGCATCATAAAGTTGAACAGCAACATTTCGATACATGGCATTTACTTCATCATCGTCAGTGCCCGGTTCAGCATCTTCCCATTCGGGTTTACTCCACCCGCCACGATAACGATAACCGCTCCAGATCTCTTCCCACTGCATGTTGTCGTGTGGATCAAAGTCTGTTCGAGCAATGATTACAAGTACATCTTCAAACTGAACACGTGCTTCAACGATGTCTCGCAAACAACGACTAAATGATAATCCTATTTTCATTGATCTACAAATTGTTCAGGCATAGCAGCACGAAAATCGTTTGCTGCTTCTATGCATTTAAAATGAAATGTATGCTCGTACACATCGGTGTATTCGGTCATACTCCAGTTTTGCCGCTCTAGCCATTTGCGACACCAGTCTTTGCCTTGTATATGTAAGTCCGAGTGTAGTCTTACGGTATACCCAGGCTTCCACTGTTGTTTGTATTCAAAAATTTCCTGCGGCGTCATTTCAGCCATTGTTAAACCCAAGATGTTCTTTAATAGCCCAACTCATTCGGTGTTTGAATGCTGGATCAACGTCTTGCGATTCTACAATTCTAGCACACTCTTCTACAACAAGTCTAGCGAAATGTTCTTCGTTTAATAATTTTACACCAAGAATATCTTCGGTGGCCTGTGTTTTTAGTTCGTTAAGTTTTTCGTTCATTTATCAATCTCCTCAGCCCATTGAATTTTTGGATTTGTTTTTTCGTACATGTCAATTAGATGGGTAAATTTCCAAATATCATCGGTCTCTAATGTGTCCAACCATTCTGTAAGTCTATGCCAGTCTTCCGCACGCATTGGGGCAAGACTATATTCTAGGCCGTATGGTTCACCAGGCACGCCACGAATGTCGATACGACCGCCAGCATAATGTGTTGTTATTTCTTCTGCAAGATAACTTTCACCAATATCCATTTTACGCAGATTAGCAACAAATTCGGATTCTACTTTTTTCCAAACTTGTTGAGTGAGACCGCGCTCACGATACCAGTCTAGAGAAATCGGTCCCATCCAGTTAGTCGAATAACTTATAGCCATCAATCCCAAAGCGAAGAATAGTACTTGCCAAATAACGCAAATCCATTTTGGATACGTTTTTCAACTTTCTTGCGTCCATCCCAATCTACTTCTGCGGTGTGCTTGGGACCTTCTACCATTTCACTACAACCATCTTCGAGTTTTTTCCACCGCCAATCATACTCGCCTTTGAAGAATTCATCTTCCCAGTTTTCGTTAGCACCGCCGGAAAGAGTATTAAAAGCAAAAATCATTTCGTCAAGCACCCAGTTCCAACGTTCAAAATGTGTACTATCAGTAGCACCCTCATTCTTTTCTTTCTTGGTCAGTTTAGCAGGCTGTAGTTCTGCTGGGCAATCCTTTGGATCAACAAAAGGAGCACCGTGCTGTTCTGCTTTTAGCTTTACTAGCATAGGGCGAATGATATAACCCAGTGTGTCCTGCATATTCCAGGTATCCCACGGATCAATCTTTACCTCAATCTTACGACGCTGCTTACCGTGAATCCAAGAAAGAAAACGATAGAGCCAAGTATAGTGACGTTCGTTGTGTAACATATCATACACTTCGCCTACTTTAGGTTCAGGTTCAATGTTACCGTGAGCAAGCCATTCACCAAAACGATGTACACGCTCCGCGGTATGTTCAAAACCATACTCGTCTTTTTCCTTTGGTGCCCAGAACATCAACTTTTCAGCAAGTTGATATGGTCCAAAGAAATCAGAGTAATTTCCAATTTTGATTTTCATAACAGTATTTACAATGCTGCGTCGTGATCCATTAGATTACGTACTTGTGTGTTATCTAGCTTGGCACGCAAGCGGTCAATTTTAAAATCAATTTCGTAACGATCCAGCGGGCTCAATTCATGATTGGCTAGTGTGTCCAGATAGTTAAGATATTCCATTACATCATCAAACGGGTCTTTGTAGTTCATATTATGCTCCTTTAGCGAATTTTTTCAAAGCATTCCATTTGAATGCTGTTAGTACTACCACCTGACGCAATAAACACACAGGTGTGGTTAGGTTGGGTCACTGGTGTGAATTCATATACACGCAGGTCAAATCCATACACTTCAACTTTGTAGCGAGCATCTGGATCACGAACTTCAAAATCCGAAGTCAACATATCACTAATAAGTCCGGCGTTTGCCGCTGTGGATACGCCTAGCGCAAATGCTGCTACCGCAATTTTCTTAAACATGATAGTCTCCAAGTTGTTTACCGCTAACACGTTCTGCGGCTTGATAAGTTAAAAGAATAATAAATGATACAATAAACAAAGTAGCCATGTTATACTCCAAGTTTTTTGCTCATTAAACTAATTTGTGCGCTATTAAGCATCATCCAAACTGCTACAAAATAAATCATAGCCATAAGATCATCCTTGCGGCGCCATGCGTTAAGCATCTGCCACGCAAATACAATTGACAACACACCGCTGAGAATTAATCCAGCATTAGCACCTACAGCAAGTCCAACATTTACCGGCATCGCCGCATCACCCAACAGTTCACGAATAGTATCTAATTCCATAATATTTCCTATTGATTTTGTTTTCCTTTATGCGTAGTCACATGACTCTGCACGATCTACTACCACGTTGCAACTTGTACACGCCTTGCGACCAATCACAGTACCCCATTCATTGTTGGTATCCAAACCTTCTTTAAACAACAAACAGTAGTTGTGCCAAGTATCCAAGAACGGGCAGTTTGCTCCGCAGTCGCCATCGTTATTAATGACAGTTAACGTAATCATTGTGCTGCCTCCATTTCCCATTTTTCTAAATCTTGTTCAGCAACAAAACACGGGACCAACTTGTATCCACGAGTGTTCCAGTATGCTTCTTGAGCAATGTCAGATATCCACTGACGACCAATCTTGTATTCACCAAACTTGCCGTCCCAGCCAACAACCCAGTATCCTGTTTGTGTCATGCTGCCTCCTTGTGCATCTCTGCCAAAATGTTCACAAATTCGTGTTCCATGGTGTAAGGCAAACCCAGTCGCCAGCACACAAAGCCTGCGTCGTCGTAGGGCGACAGTTCCATGCTATCCAGAATCCAACGAACAGCATCTTCACGAGTTGGTGCTCCGTGTACCATATTGCGAAGAATCTGATGCTCGAATTCAGCAACTGCTTCTGCTTCGTGCCGGCGTTGAGCTTCTTGTTCAGCCTGCATCGCACGGATCATCAGTTCCCACTCTGCCTGCTTCTCATCAGCGGAGAGCGTTTCCCAGTAGAGGCGGTAGGTAATGCCCGGACGCGAACCGTATGCGTCTTTGTGCAAATCGGACATAAGTTCGTCTGAGTAAGTATATTCCATGTCTTGCTCCTGTGTGTTAACCATACCTATATTGTACTGATTATAGAGCAAAAGTAAAATTAAAATTTTTTATGGAGGTATAAATTATTGATTTTAATAGCTGTATCCTGCACTATTTTTGTGCAGATCTAGACTTACTCGAAGTGTGTGATTTTCAGTTTTGAGGTCAAGAACGTCCTCTACTAGGTGCTTGAATTCTGGATCAGATTCGTCAATTTCCATGCCGTGGATAATACTAGCAATGCTCAGTAGAGTTTGCTTATAATCTTCGCATTCCATACATTTCTCCTTATAGAAAACAAAGCGGGCTTTTTACACCCGCTTTATTTAGCAAGCGTAATATTACCGAAATATTACGCTTTATTTTTGCAGCGTGGGCTGTTTGGCTTGCGCTCGCAACGAAAAGTACCGTGGCTTACGTGCTTCTTGCTCAGTTTGTTGCCATTTGGGTCGGTCTTGCGATTGCGATGCGGAATAGCAGTTTTGCTCATTTTACGTCCTCGGTTATTGTTGTTAAATGAGTGTTTATTATACTACGATTTACAAAAAAGTCAACTGTTTATTGCTTGTAGGTTAGCGACGGAACCGGTTCAACACTATCATCTTCAGGCCAAGAATATATGTAATCACCAAATTGGTCTCTAACTAACAGCCAACGAATTCCAGCAGCAGAATACTGTTGAATGTCTGCGGTATATCCAGGAATTGATCCTTCGAAATCAATATCACCGCCAGTAACTTCTTGTCCATTCTTTAGGATCCACCCAGCCACAGCATTTACTTCTTTGGTAGTATTGGGCCCTTGGCCGTTTACATTTCCAATCATCCAGATATCGGTAGTTGGCGTTCTGGTAAACGCTCTAAATAGCATTTTCCCCAATGTGCGAATTGCTCTGCTCATGTTCCCAGGCAAATTGGCTACTTGATGAAACTCTGGGTATTGTACACCAGCTGCACGCAAGGCAGTTTGTGCAACTGCGGGTAGAGTATCTACATCAACCGGAACATCCGGTAAAATTTCTGGTTCATCTTGATCGAACCCTTCGATATCTTGCATGCGATTTAATAAATCTCGCATTTGATCGGTTGGTGTGATGTTTTGAGTTGCCCTTGCAGTTTTAGCTGCGCTAGCTCTTGCACGAAGGTCAACAGCAGATGACTTTTCTTTGCTAGATGGTTCATCTACTGTTGCCGGCGCATTAACTGGTTTTGATTTAAGAAGATCATCTAGTCCAGATAAGTTATCTGTCTTAACATCTGTTTTTGTTTTAACAGGTGCTTCAGTTAAATAATCTTCTAGCTTTTTAAACATACGTTTATTTATTTGTTTTGTTTTGCAACTTCTTTGTCGTACTTGGCACGATCAACAACACCTTCGTTTAGAAGTTTTTGTCTGTTGATCTCGTGCTGTGCTTGCACATCTTCCTTGGATCCACCAAAGTAAGGAACACAATGTCCTTCGGCAATCATAACTTCGGTAACCAAGCGACCATCCGGAAGTTTAAAGTCACCTAGGATACGACCAAATTTTCCACGAGCGTCTTCGCCGTTCTTTTCTTCAGTTGTAACTAATACAGCACCGTCGTGTAATAGCTCTTTTAGTCTGTTCTTTGCTGCTAGACCAAATAGTTTTTCTACTTTATTTGATGTGCGTGATTCTGGAGTGTCAATGCCCATGATGCGAACACGTTCGTCGCGTAACCAAATACCAAAACCTAGATCAATGTCAACATCAACGGTATCGCCGTCAACTGACTTTAAGAGCACGACGTCATACTCGTTTACTTTTAATTCGCTCATATACTGTGTCCTTGTTAGTGTTTATCACACGAAATCTCCTTCATGCATGACGTATAGCATACAGGACCAGATTTCGTAAATTTCTGGTGGACCCAGTAGTTCGTACAACCATCGCCGTCGGTGCTTCTGCCTTCGGGCTTTGGATTGGTTACTGATTTGACATTTTCGGCAATTTTATCAATAGGAGGTGTTAGCAATTGAATTGCTGTCATTACGGGCGAACCCGCACATCCCATTAACGCTTGACTGCAGATGCCCCAAAGTAGAAGCCAACGAGCGCCGCCATTAAGTTTGTGTCTAATGGTGTGATCACTAAGCCTCCGGAGAAAGATTTCCATACGATTGCGTCTCTGCCTTCAGTAAAAAACCACATGCCAGGTTGCCATTCTGTATAACCTACTGCTACATTTAAGTCTGGCATAAAAATAGCCGCTAACTTTGGTAGCAATACAATTGAGAATACACCGGTTAGAGCAATAATTCTACGTGTTAAAGCACTAAACTTATCTTTTTGACCCGCTTCACGAGCAGCTTGAATAGCATCTTGCTCCTGTTGGCGGACCTGCATCATCATTTTATGGTTTTCTTGTTTGTTTTTCTGTGCTTGACCCCACATAGACATCACGCCGCCTAAAACGGATGAGCCTAGCATTGTTATGATTTCAAAAGGTATACCCATGTCGAACTCCTACGTCCTTCATGAGTATTTATGTGTAGTTTATGATTTTTTGTTAGGGTTCGTTGCACGGACCACAATGGCGAGATTTAAGAAATTCCTTTCCTAGACTACATCTTATTAGTGTTATTGCTGTAAAAAAGAATGTTAAATCAACCATAATATGGTTAGTAAGGAATTCTGGTTTAAGGACATCGTGCAACCATAAATGAGTACTGAATACAAATGACGTTAAAAACAATACAATAGCTGTTATATAAACAGGGCATGTATAACGTTTAAAATGTCTAACGATCCATAATAGACTAACAATGATACTTGTTTGTGATATAATCGAAACTGCTTTAGCTACAAGCATTAGATCTAAACCAGGAAACATATCTTTATACTCCCTGCTTTAACGCCCAAATTACTACGCCAACAACACCACTCATAAAGATCCAGAACATACGTTCCCCTTTACCAATGGTCAGGGTGTTATTGCTAACTAGCAGTTCGTTGTTGTGGATGTTGCGTTTAATCTCGTTTAGTGTATCATTGATACCTCTGATGTCGTCTTGAAGTGCTGCAACACGCTCTTCTAAACGGATCAAACGTTCTTTATCATTTGAGTCCATTGGCATTGTTATTCCCCATATGAGTTAAGTAACTCTTTAATATTTATAGGGTTTAGTCGCACTATATATGTGCGTATTTAACTATGCGCTAAAACTTGAGCCACATCCGCAAGTAGTTGTAGCATTAGGATTGTTGATGATGAACGCTTGTCCTTCAAGATCGTCTTTGAAGTCTAAGGTAGCGCCATCTAAATACATCATGCTCATCGCATCAATCATTAGTGTTACCGATTCGGAAAGTTCTGCTACCATGTCATCTTCTTGTGGACGATCTAATTGAAACGCATATTGGAACCCTGAACAGCCGCCGCCTTGCACAGCAATGCGTAATCCAAGACCAGTTTCTTCTTCGCTGGTAATAATTTCTTCGAGTTTTTCAACTGCTGCTGGTGTTACATCCATATTCTATTCCTTTATACATGAAAACTTTCGCCACAGCCGCAGCGATTCTTTTCGTTGGGATTGATAAACTCAAACCCTTCATTGAGTCCGTTCTTTTGATAGTCTACAGTAACACCATCAAGATAGACCAAACTTTTAGGATCAACAAATACCTTGGCGCCGTTTGAATCATACATGTAATCTTCAGGATTTTCATGGTCCACAAATTCCATTACATAGGCCATACCCGAACATCCTGCGGTACGAACACCTAAACGAATGCCTTTGCCTTTGCCTCTACTTTCTAGGTAACGATTGATTCGCTCTGCCGCGACACGAGTTACTTCGATCATAATCGTATATTCCTTATTGCTTGTTTAGCATCTCGTTCCCATACAATGTCAACTTTGTATCCTTTATTTTCTAAGTACAGTTTTCTTTTATTGTCAAAAATCCATTTTTCTTTAGCAGTCATACTAAGATGTTTATGATAATCATTTTTGTCAAACATGTCTGGGTGACAATGCCAATAATCGCCATATATTTCAACTATGTGTTTTGTCTTTTCATTTACATAATCTACTTTATACTTTCCGATTCTTTTGTTGTTTTCGTATCCTTCTAAAAACACATCGCCGTACTCTAATTCAATATTTGATACAGAGGTTTTAATAGCCATTGAACCACAATTTTCTTGTCCGTATCTTTCTAAATTTGTTTGTTTTTGTTTTTCATAAAAATCTTGATCATGTTTTTTATTGTAGAATGGCTGCTCTTCTGGTGGTAATCCTTTGTTCCAAGCAGTCTGCAATCCTTTTTTACCTTTGTTCCATGGTGTTCTTCCTTTACAAGAGTTTGATAAATTTTTAATCCATTTATCCTTATTTTGTTCTCTTGTTTGTTGCCTAGTTTCATTCCATACTCTTGCGTCATTTAGTTCAGGATGTCTCTTCCAGTGCAATTTAGCCGAACATACTTTTGAACAGCATTCGTTTTGACCCTTTGTAAACGATCCGCACACTGGACACGTTCTGTGCCCTTTTTGGTATCCTGATTTATTATCTTTGCGTAGCGTTGTTCCACAACCACATTTACATGTATTCATGCAAGTATTTATTAAAGTTCTTTGCTCTGTGCTTGCTTTTCTTTATAATCGTTAATTGCAGATGAAATTGCGTCGGATGCAAGCACGGAACAGTGGATTTTCACAGGTGGCAAAGAAAGTTCCTCCGCAATGTCTGTGTTTTTAATTAATGATGCTTCTTCCAACGTTTTCCCTTTAACCCATTCTGTAACCAATGAGCTGGATGCAATCGCCGATCCACACCCATACGCTTTGAAGCGAGCATCTTTGATTATGCCATCTTCAACTTTTAACGATAACTTAAGAACATCTCCGCAGGCCGGGGCACCGACGAGGCCAACACCCACTGAAGAATCTTCTTTTTCGTTTTCAAATTTCCCGACATTTCTAGGATTATCGTAATGATCCTGTACACGTTCTGAATAGGCCATAAGTGTTCTCCTATAGTTTACATTTCAACACAATCAGCATATTGAAAAATACCGCCAATGTTAACGGCTTCTATTCCTTGTTGGTTTAAGTAGTTTGCAGCACTTCCGCTACGAGCACCAGAACGACAATATAACATATAACGATTGTCTGGTTCTAGTGCGGTAATATCACGTAGCGGAATATTTGCTGCATCCTTAATATGTGTGCCTGCAAACTCTTGCGGTTCGCGAACATCAACAAGTTTCCATCCTTCGTTAATCATTTCGCGAACTTTATCACACAAGCTCATTATGCAGCAGCGCCTTTGTTTTCAAACCATTTGGCTGCTTGTTCATCCCAACCATCTGTTCTTACATAAGAACTTTGACGTGGAGTTGCAATCATGTTTGGATCAACATCAAGCCCGACACCTTCTAGGAAGTTAACAAGTCCAATGCGTTCAATCATCTCGCCTGTGCGTTCGTGTTCTAGAGCATTCTCAGCAAAGAAGTCTAAGCATTCTTGTCCTAGGTCAGCAAGTGCTTCGTAGTCTTCTTCAGTCTCTAGTTTCATAAATGGAACCACAACGGTACCCATGCTGTCGCCGATCTTCAGCGTACGCTTACCACCAACAAGAATGGTGACACCACGATCATCCCCAGGAGCCAATATTGCATCGCCATCTTTGCCGACAAGGTTCTCGGAATATGGGCTTGTTGCATTAAGGCAATGCATACAGCGTACACAACTGCTGTTGTCAATAGTAAGTTCATTATCGTCTCCCATGCTCATTGCTTGTGTTGGGCAACGGCTGATGATGTTTTCGTTAATGTATTTACGTCCTTTTTGCTCTACGAGTGCCTTCCAGCCTTCTTGATTGATCTTGATGTCATCACGCCAAGTACCAATTACAGCAAAGTCGCTTCTGTGTATTGCGTTCATGCAGTCATTTGGGCAGCCGCTTACCTTTACTTTAAACTTGTAAGGTAGTGCAGGACGGTGCATGTCGTCAAGGAACTGGTTGACCAAGATGCGGTGAGCTTTACCCTCGTTGTGCAATGACATTTCGCAACGAGCAGCACCCACGCAAGACATACCAGTGCGAACAGCAGGACCAGCACCACCTAAGTCAAAACCAATTTCATTAAGTTCATTGAAGATCTTTTGAACATTTGCTGTACTTGCTCCTTGCATCATAATATCGCCGCTCTGTCCGTGGAATGCGATTAGTCCAGATCCGCCGTTTGCTTCAAAGGTATCAACCAACTGGCGCATCATCTTAGATGTATAGTGATTACCTGCTGGTGGTTGAACACGTAGAGTGTGGAATTCCACCGCATCTGGATACATGTAAGAACCATCTGCGTTCTTTAATTCAGTAAATCTAGGGATAATACCACCACCATAACCTACAACGCCCACTGTACCGCCTTTCCAGTAGCCTTTGCGTGTAACATAACTTTGTTCTAGTGTACCTAGTACGCCTTTGGCCATTTTTGCACCATCGTGCGAGCCTTTTGCTAGACGCTTGAGACCACTAACAAAACTTGGCCAAGGTCCTTTTTCTAGTTCATCTAAGTTTGGGGTTGAAATGTCCTCAACTTCAGGACGCTCACTGTTTAGTTTTGTATTGCTCATCTCTAAGCTCCTTCATTATCTTTAATTGTTTTTTTGGGGTATAACTGGCCCATTCTGCAATATGCTGTTTTGTTCTATTACAGCCAATACAGCGATTGCCATCCATAACACAAATCTTAACGCATGGTGTTGGCATTACACGCAACCAGTTGGCTGTGGCAAGCCGCCATACTTAGTAATTGGCTTCATTGGGCCAGTCATCCACTGTTTAAACATTTCTTTCTGATCCATGTTGCAGTATTTTGCAAATTTACGGATTGGTGGAACAACAGCATTCTCGTCGTAATACTCGCGAGCCATTTTAATTTGTTCTACCATTGACTCAGTTAACGTAAACTCATCTTCCTGAGCCATTTCATACATGATCTCTTCAGACCACTGATCTGGATTAACAAGATATCCGTTACCGGTACGTTCTAGCATATTAAAATATCCTTATAGTTTGTGTGGAATAGTTTACCGTTTTACTCGGTTTTTAAGTTAAAAATATTTATCTTAGTTAACGAATTGTGTTAGATTCGTTTTGCGTTCCGCAGTCCGGGCAAACAAATTGTACAACTTCTTCTTTTTTGTTCGCAGACTTGCGAAAATTGACTACTTGAACTTCGGAAAAATACTTATACTCTGCACATCGAGCGCAGTAAACCATGGGCTCTGTATAAGCGTGTCGGTTCATGTTACACGGTATTTAGCGTCCGGATTCCTTGTCTGCTACAATACGGCGTAGGCTACTAGAACTAAAACGGTGATCACGTTTATTAAAGTGTAGTTCTATGCCACGCTTTTTACAAATATCACGTCCAGTGAAATCTTTGTTGCGATATTCCTCACCAAGTATACGGATATCAATTGGATACGCTTCGAGGATATCTTCTAAGTCGCCTTCGGTAGCATATGGAACAATTTCGTCTACATAACTTACAGCAGAGAGTTGAATATAACGTTCAACAACGCTTTGTACTGGTTCGTTTTTTTCAGGGCGGTCTATACGAGGATTAAACTGTAACCCAACAATCAAATAGTCGCACACTGACTTAGCTTCACGAAGCATCATAATGTGCCCTGCGTGAAGTAAGTCAAATGTGCTAGCAGTGAATCCTACGGTCATTAGAATCCGTCTACGTTAAAGTCTGCATCTTCAAAACGAGAGATTGAGAAGTAGTCTGCAAAAGAATCATACTGATCCCAGTCTTCCTGCATTTTAGATTCGACTTCACTGTAGTAACGTGCTGCATCGTTTGAATCTACTTCGCCGTCAAAATCAAAATCAAAGTCGTTCATGTGTGACTCCTGTTTGGTTGTTAAACAATATGCATAGTATAGAAAATTACCAATTGTGTGTCAACCGATTTTCTATAGAAATTTTTTATGGGTTGCAAGATTCTTCTAATTCGCGAGTTTCAAACTCTAAATAACGTGCCTCTTGAACGATATCATCTAATTCATAGCATTTATCAACTTTATTAGACTTTGATAATTCAATAATTTTTTTGGCTAAACAACGAGCTTTTTTAATAATTAACTCATTTTCGTGTAGCATAATTACTCCTTATTTAAAGTTTGAATATAACGATCTAAATACCAGCGTGCTTTTTCTAGTTCTTGAATTGTAGCATCTTTTTTCCCTGCTCGCAATACATATTTTACTACATTACCTAGATGAAATCCTAGTTTAAAATCTTCAATAATATCAATTACTTCAAATTTTCCACCCTGATAATGGTCAGGGTGATCTACCATTTCTTTTTCATTTTTCATTGCGTTACTTATTATGTAAGGAAGTTATAAAGAAGAATACTTGCACCTAGCATAGTCATTACTAAGTTAGTGATAATAAGTGGCTTGTCTCGCATACGTAACGCTGCCCAAGACCACAAGACCCCACCGCTAACCTGTACAATGGGACCTAATGGATAAAAGTTAGCAGCATTTAATGCTACACTAACAATCAGTGTAGCAGTTGCGGCCCATTTGATTTGTTCAAGTTTGCTCATACAGTTATTGTAACATCTTTGATGATTTTGTCAAGTTTAGCTGGCCACTTGGTTGCTAATTTTTGTAAAATCAAACGGTTATATGCTGCTGCTTGCTCACATCTAGCAGCGTTGAATTGTATCTTATTGATTTGATTAAGTATTTTATCAGCTCGCCTATTATCTTTTTCTATAGCATCATAAGAATGATCTATTAGGTCATCAAGCACATCGAACCCGTAGTTGCGTAAAAGAGCAACACTACCCGGACTACAAAATAACAGCCAAGGTCTTGGTGTCTGTAACGCCCTAAAAATTTTTTCACTAAACGCAATTACCGTATCGCTTACATAGCTTTCTACAACTATTGTAACTTCACTTAGCATCGCAGCAGTATCGGGATCAATGTCAGCAGGTAAAAATTTAGGAATATGCGAATACAATTCTTCGTGAACTTCATTCCAGTGTGGCCATTGACAGTCTCGATGAAAGTCTCTATAACGTTTTTTTCGTTCACCGACTGTTGCGTCAATTTGATTGTGTAATGAACAATTAAAACTAATAATGTTATCGTGTACTAGATCACGCTCTTGTAGTTTATATAGTAACATTAACCTCTCTCCACTTAACCGATTCATTAAACAGTTAAATTTATAGACAGGCGTGATATTTTGTAATTCGTGTTCAAAATAATAGATATGCCAAAGTTCAGGCGCAAGCTGGATAACATTTTTTCGTTCATTTAAAAAATGATTATCTGTAATTAAACAGTTGTTACTTGTTGCGGTATCGTAATTAACAGAATCGACTAATTGTACTTCGCAGTTTGCGGAAGATTTTAACTTTTTTACGATATTATCTTCCGAGGACATACATCCTGAACTCCAAATCAAATCGTCGTGTGTATAAATCTTCATTGTGTTATTTAAATTAATACATACAAGTATGAATAAAAGAACACATTGTTTAATGTATCATCCAAGGATACTGGTTAAACACATTAAACCAGTTTTGAACGTAGACCAACTCGTTGAATCCACAAATCAGGATCGATCTTCAAACAATAAGAATTTATTGTCCAAACTGGTTCGTTTAAATTGGATGGTTGAAAATTTAAAGCACGAACCTGTGTATAAACCCTTGCTAACAGTATTACGGAACGGCGAGTTAGTAACAGTTACCGGTGATACTAGATTACAAGCAATTGAGTTAAACCCACAAATTACACACGTTTCTTGCCTAGCGTCGATACCTTTAAGTCTCGACGAGAACTTTAAATATTGGGATCTAGTTTACGATAAGAAAACACTAGCAACGTATCTCAATATCAGTGTTGATGATATAATCGTTAATCAAGATTGGGAATATCAAGAATTAGATTGGATTGAGTTTGCGTTACCAGAAACCAAAGATCATTTACACAATGAAGATTTGCGCTATCGGCAAATTGTAAATTATTTAAACGAAAATCCTGATACTGTGTTTAGTAGAAAATGGCTACAAACACCTATTGATTGGAGTTTTTATTCTTAACTAGTTTGTCTAGTTCTTCCATTTGTTCAACTGGAGACTTTTCTTTATTTTTGTTTCCAAAAATACGTTCCCAGTTATCTTCGTATGCTTTTTGATCTGCGCCTTTACGTGGTGCTGATCCTTTTCCGCCGTGCCAGCTACTCATGGGTAATTCTTAATCCAATATCCTAGTAAAAGACCGATCGCAATCGAAAGTAAAACAGTTAGTGTCATAGTGGTTCTGTGAATTCAGAAGTGTCGTTGTCTAAATCGTAACGTCCTTGAATAAACCATTCTCTAGGTACTGCCCATTCTGGAGCATCTGAATAGTCATAGTTGGCTACTTCGTTGTTTTCGTTTGGATCTGATTGTTCCATAACGTATTTAACGCAAGTGCCTATTTTTATAGCGGAACCTCTTGCTCCTCCGCTAGGTTGGGGGTTGTTTGGTGCCCAGGGGGAGACTCGAACTCCCACTGGAACAATTTATTTGGTGCCCAAGGAGGGAATCGAACCCCCACGCCCGAAGGCATTTGATCCTAAGTCAAACGCGGCTACCTGATTACGCCACTTGGGCAGGATCTTAAATTTCGTTAATCAGTTTATACTGAAATAACACTTTCTTAACAGTACCGCCTGAACCCCAGTTCATATCAAGTTCTTTCAGTGTACCGTTAATTGTTCTAGTCTTTTTAAATGCAGCAATAATTTCGTCGTCGCTGCATTTACGCTTACCATCTTGTCCTTTTTTCCAAGTATCTGTAATACTATGGCAATTAGGACACAAACATCTTAAATTACTTCTAACATTATTATAACGATCACCGTCAATGTGATCTAACTCTAATGTTATACGTAAACCCATCCATTCATCTAATCCGCAATGTGAGCATTTATAGTCCTGCTCTTCCATTACAATCTTTTTACGTAATCTTCCGCCTAACTCTTCAAACGGTTTTTCTTCTACTAGTTTACGTCTATGCGAAGCATGACTTTTAGATCGATGCTCGGCACTAAAAATAGGTATTTTCCCATCAGCGTGTGCTTTCTTTAAGCCTGCGCTGTTTTTTGCTTTGTTAGCAGGGCAACTATTAGCACTTTTAGCACATCTGTATCTACCAGTTGTCGGGCTAAAATAATGTGCTGGTTGTCCGCACCCGCTGTCGCAAAGTTTTCCTTCTGGTATTTCGTGTTCCATACTTTTATTTATTAAAGTTGGTAGACACGTGCTATTTTGCTATACCAAAAGGTTCTAAACTTGGAGCCCCCGGTCGGAATCGAACCAACAATCTACGCATTACAAGTGCGTTGCAGTACCATTGTGCTACAGGGGCATTTATAGTGCGTATTAACTACGCACTTTACTTACGAATTTATTTAGCAATACCTAAATAAATCGTTAACTTTTCTATTACGAACGCTCCATACCTGCTGCTTCTGCAACAATGGCAGTTACTTCATCAAGTGAACTACACATTACCTTAGCAGTCTTCCAGTCATCGTTATCATCACGACCACTAACTTCTACCATGTAGCCATTATCGTAAAAATATACGTTGAGTGAATCATCTGCTTTTGCAAGTTTATCTGCTAGTTTCATTATACTCTCCTTGAGTTGTTAAAAAAGTCTCGCTCCGACCAGGGTAAGTTTTGTGTCATTCCAAGACATATAATTTGGTACCAGCACCCGGAGTCGAACCGGGACGCCTGTTAGGGCGAGGGATTTTAAGTCCCTTATGTCTACCAATTCCATCATGCTGGCAATTTCTTAAACAATGTGTATATTATACACTATTTTTGTGCTGTGTCAACTACTATTCGCCAGTTAGACGACAATATTTTTCGTAAAGTTCTTCGCGGGTTTCTATGTTGTTGGGATCAGGCAAGCACACGTCAACCGGACATACTGCTACGCACTGCGGTTCATCAAAATGTCCCACACACTCGGTGCATTTTTTAGGGTCAATTTCGTAGATTTCTGCGCCCTGGTAAATTGCTTCGTTTGGGCATTCTGGTTCGCACACATCACAGTTGATGCATTCGTCGGTGATAAAAAGAGACATTAAGTATTCCTTAGTAAAGTACTAAAGTATTTAATAAAATTTGGCACCCTCGACACGATTCGAACGTGTGACCGACGGCTTAGAAGGCCGTTGCTCTATCCCCTGAGCTACGAGGGCATTTATGCTACTAAGACAGCAGTGCTACCCTTATAATCTAGATATAATACGCGATCACCGCACATGATGTCAATAACAAATTCGCGCATTTCTGGTGTAATTCTGCCGGTTTTTAAAAGTTTTTTTGCAAAGTTTTCAACTAATTCATCAGTTGCAAATCCCAGTCTATGTATTAACCAAGTAACAACGATAGTGTGCGTTGTAGTAAACGCAATGTCTCCACACATACCTAATATTACGCTGTCGTTTATTTCTTCGTGTGTGCTTGCACGCAGTTGTTCTCTAGTAATGTATTCACAACGCATGCGATTCATTACGCAAACTCTCTAGAAAACACCTTTGCATATTTTTGCTGTTTTTTGATATTAGGAGTATTGCCAATACCAATGTCTTTGTGTCTGAACAATCCGTAGATGTCCAGGTATTTAGGATTACGTCCGTGTATTTTATAAAACACGCTCACGTCTTGTGTTAATCCGGCATGCATTAGTCCTGGAACCATGCTGCCCAGTGGAGCTCGACTGTTCATGGGATAGTCTTTGCTACCATATGCATCGAGTTTATTCTTTTTCCATTCTACAAAGTCTTTGAACTTTTCTGTAACCAGAGCATCAAAGTCATTTAAGTTGAATGTGCTTGCTGTGCGTACAACCGTATCACCTTGGGGCTCCTCGTATAAAGTCCAGGTAACCGAGTGAAAGGATTCTAATAGCTGTTCAAGTTGATTAAATTCACACAAGCGCATTACGTATTAAGAATTCTAATAACTGTTGCCTATCTGCTGCTTCATATATTCGTCAGCATACGGAATTGGAGTATTTCGAAAATCTATTGTAATTTTATTTCTACTACTGTCCATGGCCTGAACTTTTAGCCCTGTTAATCCTGTAACAGTTGAAGAAATTTTGCTTAAAGAATCTCTATCAACAACTGGCATTTCAAGTTGAACGTCATTTACAGGATCAATGTCATCACCGAAGTCCGCGGTGCGAGCATAATTAAACCACAATGAAAGTGCTTTTACAATGGATGCTACATCTTCTTTGTTAAGACCTGCACTGCGTATGAAGATCTTCCAATAGCCATCATCAGTCTCATAACCGTCGGCTAAAAATTCAATGGGTCCCGAAAATCCTTGCCATGTTCCTGTGATATACTTTCCTCGCTCTTGGACGTCCCACTTGATCTGTTGGGATTCGGATTCACGCACTGGCATTCCAGCTAATTCTCGGATTCTGTTGATATCTGTCATAGCATTATTTATGTTTGATAGAGAAACAATGGAGCGGGATAAGGGAATCGAACCCTCGTCATGAGCTTGGAAGGCTCAGGTAATACCATTATACGAATCCCGCATATTAAAATTGGTGGAGATGGACGGAGTCGAACCGACGACCTATTGCGTGCAAGGCAATTGCTCTCCCAACTGAGCTACACCCCCAATATTTGGCGGAGAGCGAGGGATTCGAACCCCCGGAGGGTTTAACCCCTCGTCGGTTTTCAAGACCGATGCATTCAGCCAGACTCTGCCAGCTCTCCATAA
>Ga0208019_1000439_pt1 | contig 22405 bp, 21 predicted proteins | sample CB_VirMetaG_5_FD_184540 | JGI IMG/M metagenome (GOLD analysis project Ga0208019, IMG submission 184540) | Freshwater to marine saline gradient viral communities from Chesapeake Bay - CB_1508_1D Viral MetaG (SPAdes) (version 4) | ecosystem: Environmental > Aquatic > Marine > Coastal | place: USA...
TTCTTCAATATTTTCTACGTCTTCTTGAGTTATTGAATATTTTTCAGGCATTTTAATATTTGTTTTCTTTCAATAATTTTTCAATTTCTTCATCAATAAGTTTGTCGATTGATTCTTTGTGGATACTCGCTTGTGGCTTATTTGACGCTCTAGAAGGTTTAAAAGCAGGAGAGTAAGGCATCCCTGGTATATGTTTTTGGGGAGCAGTCGAGAGAACTTTTTCTGCTTGTGGCAGGAATTTCTTTTGAATTTGTTCCATTCGACTATAAACTTGCCTCATTGCTTTAAACGCAGTTTCAAGAATTTTTCTTTGATTATTATATTCTTGTTTCAATCGAACATGTTCTAAATCTTTTGGTGTAACACCTCCAAAAGATTTATTGCTAGAAGGATTTTCTAAATCTTGTTCTTCTAATGCTCCACCCAAAGGTTTTGGTTGAAAAGCCGATTGTTGAGTTTTTAAGTTCGAAGTTTGAGTTCCTCTAGCCAAAAATACCCGAATGTCTTCCAGAAACTTTCCCATTTCCTTCATTGCCGAATTCATTTCGTTAGAATATTTTTTATAATTTTCTAACTCTTTTTGAGCAGCTTCGTAATTAACTTTATCCGCTTCTTTAGCCCAATCTTTTCTTCCGAAAAGTTCATTTAATTCTTCTTCTTCTAAATCAACATCTTTTTCAATTTTTTCATATTCTTCTTTGATGATTTTTCTTAGTTTTGATTCTGAAATTTTTACTTTTGACACTTTTTTATTTCCTCAATGTTGTATTTGTCTTCTCGACCTTCAATATACTTTATGTAACATTTATAACAACAATTATATTTTATAAACATCACATCATCATTAATATTAATAATTCCTGAATTGCAAATTTCACATTTGTTAATGAAATTTTCTTTTCTAACTAGTTTTGATACTATATACGTATCTTCATCCACAACCTCTGTATTCTTTTCTATCTTTTTCTTGCTTAATTCAAAAATCTTTTTTTGAACTTCTTCCCTATCTTCACCATTACCAGACCATAAAGTTTCTTTATCTATCAAACCTTTCCCGTTAGTCTGTTCGTACAATATTTCTGCTAACTTATCATAATATTCAACCAATTTTTTACTTTTTTCATCAATCATTATTTCACCGCTTCTTTAACTGCAAAAACTAAACCCAATGTTATTGCCGCTCCACCAAGAAAACCTAAAGTCACCCACAAAGGTATAAGATTCTTATTGTTCGTTTTTAAAGATAACTTTTGAAGTCTTGATATTTCATCGTCTTTAACTTCTAGCATTTTCTTTAACTTTAATTCCAATAATTCATACTTTTTCTTCCACAACTCTCCTTGAAACTTTAATTCAATTGCATGATTTTTTTTCATATATCTCAAATCTAACTCACATTGTTTCTCAATTAGTGTTTTGGCATTCTTTATCTTTAAAAGTGCCTGAGAAGTGATTAAATGGCCGTTAAAAGGTGCCTCAGTTCCTTTGCTTATCGTGATTATCTTATTTGCTGAAGAAATGGTTGGGAACAAGATGATAAGCCAGATTAACGTTATAGATATTATTTTTTTCATTATTCTGTCTCTAAGTTATATTCTTCAGCAATATCTTTTGTTAACTTTTCAGGGTTTTTTTGATAGCTTTCATTATCTTTTTTAATTTTTTCTTTGATTTTATTTTCTTCTTTAACTTTTTGTCTTTGTAACTCTTCTTTTTCTTTTTTTTCTTGTCTTTTGATTTCTTCTGTTTGTCTTTCGATTTCTTTTCTGTTTTGTTCTTCAATTTGTTTTTGTTTTTCATGTGAATCTTTAGCAATATCTAAAATTTCCTTTATTTTCTTTTTTTTATCTTCTAGAGAAAGAGTTAGTATTCCAACAATCAATAAAATAATTGATATTAAAATAGATTTCCAATAAGACTTAATCCATAACAAAATATTACTCACTTTTAACACCTCCAAATGTTTTTGGTCTTTGTTCTTCGACTTCATTCTTTTTTTCTTTTTTTACTTTGCTTTTTAATTCTTTTGATTTTTTTGAATCAATATTGTGATTGGAAACACTAGATGCAACATTCTGAATAACATTAGAAACTACACTTGTTCCAGTGCCTTTCCAAGATTTTATTACATCTTGAACACCCTGGACAGCAATATAACACATCGATACCAAAACCCAATCTGAAGAAGAAAGCACTATGAATTTTGTTGATAAAGAAATGAACATTAAGATTGTTGCTATTATCCATACAAGGAATTTCCTAGAAATAACTTTGGAAACAATTTCATCCAAATAACCTTGTTTTTCCATTAAATTTTACCTTTTTCACATAATTAGAACAAAAAAAAAGGCTAGTCAGTTTCCCAACTAGCCTTTCAAAGGAGTTTGTTCGTTTGTAATTATATTTTTATTTTTGCATAGCCGTTTTGTTTTTCAATTTCCATGATAGAATCAACAGTATCTTTTAAAACATCCATGTGAGAAATTAAAAACACAATATCGAAACTATCCTTTATGACATCCAACATCCCTATAAATCCATCTAGGTTTTTTTCATCAAAAGAAGTTCCTGGTTCATCTAAAATCATTATAGAAGTTTTCGGCAAACTAGAAATATCTAACAAAGACAATCTAATTGCCATTGCCGCTAACGATTTCTCAGCACCTGAACAACCTTCTATTGGTCTTGCGTTAAATTTAGGATGTTGAAGATAAACATTTAATTTATTGTCTTCAGACTCCAAAAATACATCAAAATCAACTATATTTGACAGTATTTTCTTAACTTCTTCATTAACAACAGGAAGGTTACTTTTGATAATATCATAAGAAATTCCGTTCGGATGAAAGCATTTTAAAAACAAATCATAAGCCGAATATTCCAACATCAAATTTTCATATTTTTCTTTTTCTTTATATAAACTTTCGATATTAGATTCCAGCCTTCCTTTTTCTTGATTTAAAGAAATGTTTTTTGCTTCACAAGAGACAAGTTTTGTCTCTAATTCCTTTATCTGTTCGTTTAGTTTTGATATTTCTTTTTCAATAACTTGATTGTTTTGAATTGTTACCTTGTTGTCTTCAAAACTAACTTTTTTCTTATTCCATGTTTCTAATTCTTTTTCTTTGTTTTGCAAAACATGATGCGATTTATTGATTTCTGAGGATAGTAACTTGATTTTATTTTGAATTGATTCTTTTTTTCTTAGTGCGTTATTATATTCTTTATAATATGAATCAATTTCAACTTCTTCTTTTTCATAATCAACCTTTTCTAGTAAAACCTTGTTCTTCTCTAACAAATCAATCTGCTCTTGAATGTCTTTCAGACTTTCATTTGCCGACCAAGCATCTTTAATGAACTTGCAATGTGAATATTCAGAACCACAAGGAACTTCTTTAAGCAATAATGATTTTTTTTCATTATATCTCAATTCTAAGGATAGCTTTTTTAGTTCCGCAAGGTTTATATCGTATTCTTTCTTTTTTGCTCTGAAATTGTCTCTTTGGGTGTCTAAAACGGATATATCAATTCCATCTAACAACGAACTGTACCTTTGTACATTTTCTTCTAAAGTTTCAATCTCTTTTTCTTTTGTTTTTATTTCTTTTTCAGTTTTATCTTTTTGTTGTTTAATTTGTTCGATTTTTTGTTTTATCTGAGATTCTGTTTCAGTGATAAAAACCGGAGTTATTTTCGCCTTTTTCTCATAATATTCTTGTTTAAGTTTATCTATTTGTTCTTTAATTTCACCACACAATTTAACTTGTTTGTTTATTTCATCGATTGTTTTTGTTATGTCACACTCTTTTTCTTCTATTTCTTTAAAGAATTTTTTGTTTTTATATGTTTTTAGGTTGGCTTTAATTTCCTTAAAGTCTTCTTTTGCAATTCTAAACTTTTGTTCAAAAAACTCAAGGTCTAAAAACTTTGCAATAATCTTCTTTCTATCTGTGGAACCCAAAGATAAGAAATTTAGTCCTAAGTTTTGAGCAGACATAGAAGACAGTAGAAAATTTTCTATCGTTCCAATGTACTTTTGTATTTCTAAATCTGTTTGACTTCTAGTTTCCTCGGTTTTGTTTATAAAAGTTCCTGTTTCTATGTCTTCTATGTAAAACGATAACTCAACCTTGCACTCTTCAGTTTCTTTTCCTTTGAGTTTTTTGATATATTTTTCAAAAGTTCTATCAATATGTAAAATCTTTTCTTTTACTTTCACCTTTGCTTTACAAAAAGCTCTTTTTTTGTTTTCGTTAATATAAAAAACGTTTTTTCTGGAAGGTTTTGAATCTTGATTAAATAAACATAATAATAAAGTGTCAAATATTGAAGATTTTCCTGTATAATTTGGTCCAAAGATGCCAACTGAATTACTTAATTTGGTAAAATCTATTTTGTTGCCTAAACCATAATTGTATAAATTAGACCACTCTAATTCTAATAACTCAAACTCTGATTCACCATAAGTTTCACACTGAGAAAGAACAATTTCGTTGTATTTTTTATTGATTTCAAATATTTTCTTTTTCACTTCTTCAGAATATTTGTATATTTCAAGGTATTTTAAAATCAAAGACTCTTGAACACCTAATTCCCGTATATTTTCATGCGAAAATGTGTTTTTCTCTACTTTCTTACTTTTTCTTCCTTTGTTTACATAATTCACAACTTCAGGATTATAAACATTTTCAACATAAGACTTAAATTCGTTGATTTTGTCAACTGCTAGAGGAAAATCTGAAACAATTCTAACCCTAGAACCTTCTTTAATGTCTATTTCTTTTGGTAATTCACCGTCTTCATCAACTTTTAGAGTAACAAACGGCTTAATGTGAGGAATTGAAACATGTTTTGCCGAGAATTTAGTTTTAGATTCAATATTCCATACTAAAAAACCTTTATCGTCTGTTTCTCCGTAGTTTTGTTGAATTGTACTTCCTACATAAACTCTTGTAGGGTCGTTGTTTACAATTTGATTTGATTTATGAATATCCCCAAGAAAAACATAGTCAAACTCTTCAAATTCTTTTATATCAACATCACCATGTTCTAATACATAACCAATATCTGTTTGAACGCCTGAAATTGCACCATGAAAAAGACAAATGTTTATTTTACTTTCATCTGTTGGACTTTCCCAACTTTCTTTATCCAACAAAGACCATGTATGCAAACAAATGTTGTTGTTTAATTCATAAACAACAGAATCTCTGGAGTAATATATTTTGTCTTCGTATTTTGGATTATTTTTTATAATATTGACAAGAGGCGTGAGAGAATCTAGTCGTTTTGTGTTTTTAACATTACAATCATGATTTCCCGCTATCATGTACAAAGGGGCAATATCTGACAAGTTTGTTAAAAATTCTAACGTTAACTCAACTGACTCTGGAGACAAGACTGTTTTAAGATGTACGACATCGCCACCATGAATAATATAATCAGGTTTTTCTTGTTTGATTTTTTCATAAAGTTGATTGAATAATATACGATATTCATCATGATATTTGTTGTTTTTAATGTGAGTGTCTGAGAGAAATACTATCTTTGTCATTTTCTATCCTTTTCGTTATTCTTGGACTAAGAAGTTTTTTATAACAACCAATTTCGTCTTCATATCTCCAAAAACAAATTTTACCTTTTTCACTTGCTTGTAATATAATTCTCCAATTAGAAACCGAAAAAGAATTTTTTTCCCATTCACCCAATTCCTCTGTTTCACAATAATGTTTATAGCAATTCTTTATTTCTTTCACTTTTTTATCCTTGATATTCTCTTACCCATCATAAAGAGATATACAAATATCTCTCCATCATCTAGGTCCAATCTCAAATCTTGTTCTTCATTGATTTGCAACCTTGCAAAACTAGAACAAACTATAAAACTACATTCAAAGGTTCGTGTATAAAAATTTTTCTTTTCCCAACAATCTTTTATATTTCTCAAAACAAAACTCCAAAACTTAATTTGTTATAATTTCTAAATGTTATCTTAACCGATTCATCTTTTCTTTTCTGAAACTCTTTCTTTGTCATGTTTCCAACATCTTTATATCCAAAAGTATTAACAAAATAAACATCTTTTCCATACTCCAAAAACATCTTAACAATCTTTATTTGCTTTTTATAAGCATCTTCATCTAAAGCAAGATATATATCACCATCAGACAAAACTAACTTGTTAAACAATATTGAATTTTCTCTAATCGAAGAACCTAACAATGGAATTCCATTTCCATTTATCACAACAACATCAAATATACCTTCCGATAAAACAATGTCCCTGCTCCAATCTATATCAAAATCATTAAACACAATGTCTTTGTCTATATTCGGAAGCAAATATGTTGGAAAAGTTTTCTTATCATAACCTCTTGAAATAAAATAATTTAACTCACCTGAACAATCATAAGATGGGAACAATAATCTGTTTTTATAAAAACCGTCTAAACAAACACCGATTCTCCATTTGATTATATCAATTTCTGTTAAATTTCTTTCATGCAAAAGATAATTTCTTGCTTTTATTATTTCTAAAAAACTTGGTTTGTTGTAATCTACAAACGAAAGAGAAATATATTCTTCAGGCAATTCAACCTTTGTCTTTACTGTTTCTTTCTCGGTTCTTTTATCACGAAGAATGTTGAATTCTGAAACATCTTTTTCGTTTGTGTAAGATAGCCATTCTTGCTGTTGAGAAAATTTTCCAAATCTTTTTATAAGATAATAAACACTTTCTCCACCAGCATTACAAATCCAACAATGAAATTTATTCTTTTTTAAGTTTACTGAAAGTTTAGGTTTGTGGTGAGGAACAGGACAAATAGGGCAAAAAAATAAATGTTCGTTTTTTTGCTGATAACCATAATTGAATACGCTTTTTAATAATTTTAATTGTTCTTGTTCATATAACATTTATCTCTTTCTACGAAAAATATTTCTTTTAAAGTTTTTATTTTTTGTGATAACTTGACTAGAGTATATTTTAGTTTTAGTCCAATGTTCAATATGGATACATAAATTCTTTCCATAAACAGCAATATCTTCGCCTTCCCAACAAAAAACATCTGCATGTTGAACAACAACATCTTCTTTCCTCTCATAACACTCCGATATTTTTCTCATGATTTAATCCTCCTGAAGAAATGGTTATTCCAAACTTTTTCTCCAACTTTGGCAAGACTACTTATTTTGTTTTTTTCTTTCAACCTTATTTCAAAATTATTTTTCATAAAATGCAAAGAATAGCCGTTCAGATAAAATCCTGTTGTAACTTCATGGTCAATCATATCACCATGTTCAACAATATCTCTATCTTCTTTCAATTTCCTGTAACATTCAGATATGTCACGCATATTTTTCATTTAACTTTCCTAAACAAAGTATTAAAGCATCAGCCTCATCTTTACAATGAGAACAAACAGTATTATTTCTCGTATATTTTACTACAAAATCATCATACTTGTCAAGAACAAAATTCAAAACTTGGTCTTTAATGTCAAGGCTACTTTTACTGTCTTTCTTGAATTCTGCTTTAGAACGTGCTGAAGTTGGATGATATTCTGTTGGTTTTATTCCAAAAATATCATAACAAAAATACAAAACTATCGCATTAAATCCAGTTGATACAGACATTGTTTGCGCATTTGTTTTCTTTTTTTTGCTTCCGAATTGCAACATTTTCTTTTCAACTACAATATCTGTTATTTTATATTTGTTTTTTATTTCCAAAAGTTTTTCTTTTACAGATTCACACTTTTCATAAAAATCTTTTTTCGGATTTGATTTTGTATCTTTGTTTAAAATAACTGAATCTTGAAGAATTATTTTGTTATCTAAAGATAAAATACAAACTCCTGTAATTGAAGTTGATACATCTAAACCTAATATCATTTTACTCTCTCTTTATTCGTTTAATGTTTTTCCTATAATTTGAATTCCGAACAATTTTTTCAATATATCTAAAAAACGCAATCTCTTCATAGTCCCCAACATTAATAGAAACTTTATGATTATAATAACTTATTTGACCTTCATTAAAGAAAGGACGGTTATTTCTTTCATAACAACTCTTGATACTTCTCACTTAAAACCTCCCAGAGCAATTCTAACGCTCATTTTGTCAAAAAAGGTGTTTGTGCATATAAAACTCTTTAATTGTCGTTAGGGTTGAGATTTGGTGGTTTTATTCTATTGTATAATTCAAGTTTCGTTACTTTGGGCCACCTACCTTTTGTAAATTTATTGCTTTCTTTATGGAAGTTTAAAGTTCGTCTTTCGTCATCCAATGTTAGATAAAGCGCGAAACTTATAAGAGTGAAACTTGAACGCTTATAATCTTTTTTCCTCTCATAACATTCAGATATATCTCTCATGACTTAATCCTTCTGAAGAAATGAATACTGCTTATTTTCTTACCAATTTTAAAATAACTTGTTTTATTCAATTCTATTTCAGAATTGTGTTTCCTGTAAAATAAACCACAATTGAATAAAGGAATTCCTGTCGTTCCACCGTGTTCTAATATGTCAGCGTGTTCAATAATGTCTTCCCCATATTTTAATCCCTTGTAACACTTCGATATATCACGCATTATAAATCTACCTTTGTTTTGATTGTAAACTCTCTATCTGGTTTTTTCAACACTGGTTTTGCTAACTTGCCAATCGCAATTACATTTTTATCCTCATCATAAATCTTAAAAGTTGATATAAACGTACGATTCTCATAAGAACCTGTTGATTCTACCCAACTTGACGAAACAATATTCTTTTTCTTTCTTTTTACCTCTTCTTTAAATTCAACTGAAGAAGAAAATGCAGACATTATAGAACCGCTTTCGATAAATGTCAAGTTGTTTGAGAAATTTAATTCACCTTTTCTTGCATGTAAACTCATATTTAAAACAGGTAACTTTTCTTCTCCTTTAAAATCCAATGAAAAACTTGAAGATGGAATTGACTGAGAACTTGTCAAACAATTAACACCAAAATATCTCCAAGCCGGATTAATCGGAGAACCTGTTCCATCGGGTCTATAATCCTCAGTATGTGAATCTAATAAAGAATTTGAACCTGTCAACAACAACAAACCTTCGTTGTACAGCACAATACCATGAACTGAACCACTTGTCAATGACCCACTTGGATTGATTTGAACTAACTCTCCGTTATTTTTAGAATCGTTCAGGTGTGCAATTAAAGAACCAGAAACAAAAAACTTTAAATCAACAGAACCTTTTTTTATTTTGTTCCCATAAAAAATCTTTGGAACGTTGATTAACATTAATTCTTCAGTTGATAAGTTTCTATTATGCAAACTAGAAGAAAATTCAAAATGTCGAGAATACTTTTCATACTTTAACATTAAGTTCTTTAAAGCATCTATTTTTGGCCTTGTCGAGTTTTCAAGATAATAATCAAATTCTATGCTAGAAGATAAAGGATATGAACCTGTTATAATAGGTAAAACTTTCTCTCCTAAGCCATTTAACGACACTTTTTTAGAAAAGAATGTTGAACCACTGATATTCTTGAAAGTGTTCTGATATGAGTTGTTAGACTTGTTTACGAAAGGATAAATCAAGTGCTTCTGTCCTGAATCTGTATCAGCATTATAGGTATGCAAATCAGGATTTCGGTCTACATTCAATTCATAAAGCGAAATGTAACCGCTTGGAATATTCCCAACAACATCAGTTAAGTTTCCGCTAATAACAGGATTGTTGTTATAATATTTTTTTCCATCATAAAAAAAGAATTTATTCTCAGGATAACTTTTTATTGTAGAAACATACACATCATTTTCTTTAAATTCAAATAAACTCATTTTTCTCACCTTTTCTTCTAAATAAAAACTTTATAAATATAAAAAAACCCTCTGTGGTTTTCAACAGAGGGTTTGAAAAGAAACTTACGTAAGTTATTGTTTTTTATAAGAAATTAAAAATCATTTCTTAAACGTAGTAAAATTTCGTTTCCATATTCTTTCTTAAGTGGTTCACTTAGTTTCGCAGTTGCCATAAGTTCATTGGCATCGTTGTATAATCCGATTGTTGTAATGTAAGTGATTGGCGTATCTTGAGGATTATTCTTTACTCGAATCTTGGAACCTGATAAATAAGTTGGATTGGACGAATAATTGAACTCATTGTGACCTAACCGACAAAAGTGAACAGTAGAATTAAGCTGAATTTCATTCACAAAGGAACAATCAAACCATCTTTGTCTAAAACCATCGCAAGCGCCTGAAATAGTTGAGCCTGTTAAAGTATCATCAATGTTGATAGCATAAGAAGTTACTGAACCTGATGTGAACTCTACTGAAGAAGATAATAAACCTTGAGGATGTCCACCTTCAGGCCCTGCAAACAAAGAAGCGGTCAAGACAGCAATTCCTGCTTGATAATAGATTAGACCGCATGTTGAACCTGTTACGTTTGAACCTGTTGAGTTAGAAGCGGTAAGGATTCCGTATTCTCCAGCAGGTGAGTTAGTTTTCCAAGAAGATGTTGCTGCTGTGTCTTTAACAAAGATTCTTGAAGTTATGGGTGCATTATAGGCGTTTGCGATGCCTAATTCCATACTGAAAGAACCTTTTTTTATTCCATCTTTTGTTAGTAATCTTTGGAAATTAACAAAAACTGCTTCTCTTATTTTTGTCCCTGAAGAGAAGTCGCCGTCAGCATCAAAATCTCGGATAGAACCTGTTGTATCGACACCAACAAGAAGTTTTGCCATTTGATTATAGATATTGATTTTATCAGAGTTTAGATAATTTGTGGAAGAAGAAAGAGAAGAGTTGTTGGAATAACCGACAGTTAAATCAAATATACCGTTTGCTGAAGAGGATAGGTAAGGATAATCATAAACGGATTGAAATAAACCATGTGAATAATTTTTGATATTTTGATTTGAATATCCACCTGAAACAACTAACGCACCTGTGATAGGCACCGCTTCATGCAACATGGTTTGGATTGTAGTTTTATCATTTTCAGTCAGTGTTTTAAACGTAGTTGTCATTATTTAGATTCCTGATTTTTCGTAATTTGGTATATCTGTCGTAGTTTTGGGATTTTTAACCTTTAAAATCCATCCAGAATTATAAGCTAAGAAGATATTGTCTGCGTCTGTTATCTTTACATTTGGATTGTTCTTTATATAAAAATAACCAACATTTGGCGTGTAAGTTGCGTCAACAAAACCAGAAGGCAATTCTCCATCAACCTCCAAGCAAACACCTGAAATTCCTGCAATCAAAGTTCTTTTCTTTGACTGTACAATTCTTTCAGCAGATTTTTTAGAATATTGAAAAAAGATAGGTTTTTCTAACAAGACAGAATTTACATAACCAATTGGATTTCCAATTTTTCTTCCGCTGGGGCTAGAATTATATATACCAACATTGTTTCTTGTTCTATTCGTATGAACCCAGATATGCTTTCCTATCAACTCTTCTTCGTTTGTAACATTTTCGTTTTCAAATAAAAAAAATTTTATTTCTTTTTTTATCTCTTCAAACAACATTTCGTCATAATCATCCGAATCTTGAATTTTTTCAAATTTATCCATAAAAATCCTAGATAATTCTTCGTCGTCTAATAAACTTGAAATTTCTTCAGGCTTCAACATCTTAGTTTCAAGTTTAGAATTGTATTCTTTTACTTGTTGAGCAAGTTGATTAATTAAGCGACCTCTTGAAGTCGGGTCTTTTTTTATAACCCTGATTGTATTCTTAATAAATCTTGGAAGATTGTTTGTTTCATAACCTTCCGTAAATAACATATCTTCCATATCTGTTTCATACCCTTCGTTTTCATCGTTATTTTTTTCAATAGACTTTTGTTCATTGACTTCTTGCATAAAAATCACACCAACTGACTCAGATTCATCGTCAGGAATATTTTCTGCTTGTTGTTGAAAAATTTCATAATATTTCTTGCAATCTAAATTATTCAAAATACAATATTCTGCAAATTTTTTAATAATTTGATTTCTTTTTATTCTATATCTTCCGGCTTTGCTCTGAACAATTGGATTTTTGCTTTGAAATTTTCTATTATACAACTCATGGTTTTTTAATATGTCTGAAACAAACTTATCAACCATATAAGACATTGCTATACAACCTTTACAAATCGAACAGGAATATTAACTCGACTTCCAGTTGTAACACCAACGACCTCTACAACCGAATCAATATATTTGGCTGTTTTTGAACCAGTATGATTTGCATTTACATTGGTTGCCGCTGTAGTTGAACCAATTTCATTAAACAAACTTTCAGAAGAATTCAACAATAACGAAGATTTAATTCTGAACTGTAAGAAAGAACCTCTTGGTCCAGATACAGCGACAAGGCCAACTAAATCTTTAGAAGTATCCATGAATCCTACAACATCAGGATTGACATCTGTCAAAACATACGTTGCAATATTATCGTCATCAATTTGATTAGGAATTTGTTCGACACCGGAAACAGACATAATTGTTCCTAGGCGATTATCAATTTTAACCATATATTGAGTTTCTAATAAATCTGCATCTAAAGTTCTTTGATAAGAAATGTCTGTTGTATCTAACCCCTGGTCAACTCTAACGTAACCACCAGATTTTCCATCTGTTCCTCGAATCAAACCTTGAACATTTGATTCATAAACACCAATAGATAAATCTGTATTTTCTGAATTCTCATCGACCAGAACAACAAAACTATCAAAGCCGGTATGTCTTGCTGTTTTAGTTCCATCGATATTTTCAGATAGTTTAACAACAGGTAGATATAAAAGATTAGGTCTAGGATTAGATAACAACAAGTTTTGCATTGTTGTTCCGTTATCTGTAACCGCTTCTAAAATTGGCGTTGTTAAAATATCTAAATCATAATAAGCTGAACCTGATGGATGGTTATTGTTGTATTTGCTATAATCAATTTCATCATCTGCAACAGCAAACTTTGTAATTTTAAATTGATTGTTTCCTTCAGCCAATCTTAATCGACCTAAATCAGTCAATACTGTGTCAAGAATAATGTCGCCGCTATTATCTAAAAAACCCATTTATTTCTACCTTTTATAAATTACTTACCAATTTTTACAAGACCAATATCTTGCTTTAGTTTTTGGTCCTGGATTGTCACAATTGTGTCTTGCTCTGAAACTCTTCTTACGTTTTGGATTAGATTTCTTGATTTTCATATTAGGGTCTCCAAAACGAACAATTTTTACCTTGTCGCCATCTCTCACATAAACTTTAAATTTCTTAGATTTTCCAGGTGTTCGAATTATCTTATTTAACTTTACTGTTTTTCCTCGATATTTCGCTTCTTCAAGTTGTTTTTCACCAAGTTTTTCTAAAAACAAACTTTCTTCTTCTTCAAACAACAAAAACTCTTCTAAATCTTCTGATTCATCTAAGTTTTGCTTTTTCTTAGGTACACAATTAGGAACTTCTTTACCGTTCTTTTCTTTTGTGCCATATTGTTCATAATTCTTCCAACAAGGGTCTTTGTTTTCAACAAGTTTAATTTTTATCTTCATGAACGTGTTTTACCTTAAAATTTATATCAATTTTTTTATTTGTTTTTTTGCTTGTTAGTCTTATTTTATATTGACGGTCTATTATAGATTCTTCTTTTGTTCCGATTTTTGGCAAAACACTATAAGCACTTTTTGCTTTTTCGTTGTTTTTATAATAACCAAAACTATTTTCCAAATCAATTTCAGTTTGTTCAACCGATGGTTCAATTTTTATATATTCTGTGAAAAAATCAAACAATTTTTTGTTGTTTTTTGTCTTTAAATCTATAATATTTGTATCTAAATAGACAAATCCACCATCATCGACAATTTCTATTTCGTAAATAGGAGTTGGGTTTGATTTATGACCATGAACATCTACACTTCTGAATGTATAATAATATTTCTTGTTCTTTTCTAGTTTTTCACAAATTGACAAAGCAGGTGCATTATTGTTGGTTTTATATTCTATCGAATTCACAAAATCAGAATACTTTTTAGGCTTTTTTTCTAGTTTATAAACAACAAACCTATTAACACTATCATCATTCTTAAATTCTACTTTATCATTTTGATAAAATTGCTTGGGTAACTGAGAATAATACTCTTCATCTTTCTTATCAAAGATAATCGGTTTCTCAAAAACACTTCCGACATTAGAACGAAAATTGATAAGACATTTATCGCTGACATTAAAATAAGGAATAAATTCTACTTCTGGTTTGATTGGTGGATTATCTAATATCTTACCTTCAAACTCAAAATATAAAGTCTCAACTAAAAATAAATTCGGATAATAAATAACATCCATTTCAACAACAGGTTGACCTACTGAATATTCTATTTTTTCTTTTGTGAATTTATTATCTTTTACGAAATTGTTTTTATTTTCAATGAAATTGACATTGTCATAATAATATTCATTACCTAAAACAAAATTATAAGAATAAACTTCGTATTTATATTGTTTATTGTAAATTAATTGAGTGTCAATCCATTGTTGAATATTGTTTCTTGAATCATTTGAGAACCAAAAGTTTTGAACTGTTTGATTTGTGTCAACATCTATTTTTCTTATCTTATAAAACAAAATTTCATCATAACATTCGTTCCCAAAGGCAAAAATATCCAATATATCCCTGTTTTCTCTCTTTATTATCTCTTTTGTTTTGGCTGAAAAAGCTAGAAAAAACAAGGTATTGATAAATTTATTCGTTGTATTTGTCAGATTCTTAATATCCAAGGCATAAGAACCCAAGAAGGTTGCGTTATCCGGTTCAACTACATTAAAAACATCTAAAGCGTCTTGTTGTTCTAATTTTTCAGAACCATGTTCAAATTCATTAAACAGTTCAATCCATTTTGATAAATCCCAGACTCTTCTTTTCTTTGTTGATGTTTTTTTCTTATCAACTTCGTCAAAAAACAAAATTTCTTGCTCTTTAAAGTCGTTTATGTAAGAAAGAACTTTTGTTGTTTTTTTGTTTTCTAATATTCCAACTTTTTCAGTAACAAATAAATCGTTTTCTTGCTTATTGAACTCCACATTTTCTAAAATCGAAGAGTTGAAGTTATTGTTTAGTTCTGTTTCAGTTGGAATGTTAAAATCTATTGGATAATTTTGAAAAACATGCAACAACAAAGATTCTTGTAAATTTGTTTTCTGGAGAATTTGCAAGAAATCATTTGAGTTGAACGACAAAATATTTTGATTGGGAAAAGTCAAATCCAAAGAATAAGGAAAGATTTCTTGATTGTTAGATAATTCTCGAAACGTAGCGATGTCTTTGGATAACAAAATCGTGTTAAAAAAGTTTCGTTCTAATGATAATTTTAATGTGTCTTTAAGAAACCTATATGTTTCAGACCATTTTGTAAAATAATCAAAAATATAAGAATCTCGAATATCAAAGATTTTATTGTTTTTTAGTTTAGGTTGTTTTGCACCAAGAAATGGATTAATATTAATCTGAGAAGGAAACAATTCTTTTTGTTTGTTTGAGAAAGAATTTGTTATTCCTCCACCTAAATTAATCAAATCTGAAAATCTTTGAATCGAATTCTCTCTTCTATATCTCTCAGATTTACTATTTTCTATTTCTGAAAACCATACATAGAAATTAGGCAATAGCGGCAACGGGAAATCATTGGCTAAGGTCTGAAATTCATAAGAAGAATTATAATAATTGTAATTGAATTGCCAGTTTGCTTTATATTTGTTTTGATTTAACAACTCTGAGTTTATTAAATCATCTGCTGAGAATGGAACAAAAGAGGAAAAAACTATGTCTTTATATTTTTCTCTTGTTTGTACAATGTTGGATATTTTGTTTTGAAATTCACTAAACAATTCAAAGTTGTTTTTGTTGAGTTTATAACCTTTTGATTGTCTATTATCGAAAGACTTTCCTAGAATAGTTATCTTTGCTTTTTTCGTTTGGTAGGGTGATAGTTTACTATATAATTCATCTTCATTGAAATAAATTAGATAATTTCTTCTATCTTCCAAATCTGTATCATTTAAATCACCTTCAGTCCAAACATAATATAACTCATCGCCGTTATTTACTTTTCTTGTGTTCCAAAAATAACCTGCAAACTTTCTGAATAAATCCTTTGTTCCTGAACCATGTATTTCAGATAAAACAATTTTTTTATTCTTGAAATCTAGAGTCTTGTCTTTTTTCTTTTTGTCTGCATCAGTTTGAGGTTTTTTGTTTTCGTTGCAAAAAGATGGATTGTGGTGTGTTATACCATTTATATCTGGAACCGTATTGGTTCTGAGAATTGGTGGAGAAGCAGTAACATCTTCTTGCTTGCAACCATCTTTTCTAACGATTTCTTGTTGGCAAATTGACATTATATTATTCTTAACTCATTAATATCTTTTAAAGAAACAAAAGAATTAACGAAATTTACGCCTTCTTCTTTGTTTTCGCCCAATAAAAACACGTTGTTTCCTATTTTTCTGTTGTCTAAGAACTCAACTTTGCACAAATAACTTTCATCAGTTAATTCAGAAAAACTATCTATCTCTTTCCACATGCCATCGAAGTAATAAAAATATCGCAACTCATCAATTGTTCTTTCTTTAAAAACACTAGATATTTCAACGTTTTGTTGTTTGAAAACATCGTCAATTTCTATAACTTCAAGCGAATTTTCTAGATTGTTGCTTTTTTGCTTATCTAAAGAATTTATGATTTGAAATTTTTTACTTTCTGAATCATAAGCTTTAATATCTTGAAATAAGTTGTCTATATTATTCTGAGATTGTTTGTTGTTTTTGATTTCTCTTATGTTGCTTGAAAAATCATAATTGTTTATTTCTGATAAGGTATATTCCAAAATATCTGGATTTGGTAAAACATCAAAATATTCTTTAGTCAGAACAACCCATTTTGTTTTCTGTTCGTAAGAAAATAAACTTCTTTGAGTTTTTGACAATTTCTTTCCGCTAACATAAGAATTGTTAAAAGAAGATAATTTCGTGAAACTATCATTAAGTTGTTTTATATTTTCCTGGAACTTATTTCGACCTTTAGAAGTTCCTGTTGTTGGGTTTGAGTTATTGTATTCTCTTTCTAACTCCGAACGAACATCTATCTTCTTCAATAAAGGTAAATTGTTATAATAAGTTTCCAGAGATTTTACATACAAACTTTCATCTACATCAATTTTGACATCACCTACAAACTCACCATCTTTATCTGTTAAATTCTCAAACTGAAAATTGTAATTCTGAATCTCTTTGTATGCTTTTTGAATTTCTTTATTTTTTTCTTCTAGGAGCGATTCTAACGCACTTTTTATGGTTAGTTCGATACTATACATCACTTTCCCATTAAAGTTCGTTAGGTTTGCTGTTTGGTCTATTAAATGAAATGTTTTTACAAGCTGATTATCCAGAATGCTTTCTTTTAATTTTATTTTATTGTCTTCAAAGTTAATAAGTTGTTTTTCTGAAATGGAAATAGAACCTAAAAGTTCAACATTGTTTTCAGTATGTTTTTTTATTGTTATGTTTTGTATTGAGAAGTTGCTTATTAAATTTTCATTGTTCAATAATAAAGATTTATATATTGTTTTATCTAAACATAAGTTGTACCAATCAATATCAAAAAATAAAGAAATTGGATAAGTAAAATATTCTTTGTTGTAAAAAGAAATATATTTCTTTGCTGAACTGTTATTTACATCTTCAGATAAATTAAGATTTGGAAAGTCAGATAAAAGTTTTATCTTGTTCTTTATTGATTCTTGATTTAACAATAATTTTCTAGCATCAGATGTAAAAAAGGAATATGTATAATGTTCGCCGTCTTTAACATTAAAAGAACTTTGCCATTCCACAGTATCTTCAGTTGTTATTTTTAGTTGATATGGATTATACACATCATTATCAAAATAAGAAATTAAAATAGATTTTCCATTATTATTTTCATCAAAACCTAACTCATTTATATCAAACTCTTTATTGAAAGAATCTTCATCAAAATAAACTTTTAATACCTGAAAAATATAACTTGGCGCAATAAAGAACTCACCATTTTTGTTTTTATTTATTTCTGTTTGAAAACTTGACTTGTATTCAAATCTATCTTGAAATTCTTTCTTTCGGAAACTTGAAAATGAAAATTCTTTTTTAGAAGTGTAGTTTTTATCGTAAAATAATGATTTTTGTTGTATGTTTATTAGTTGATTAGGATTGTCTGAAGAATATGAACTTATTCTTATTTTAAAATATTTCATCAAAAATTCTTCAAATTTAGACACATCAAAAGAAAAAGAAAATTTTATATTATGTTTGATAACAAATTTATCAAACAATTCTTCCATTTCTATGTTCTCTATTTGTATACTTGGAACAACAGAAGAAAGAGATTTTTCTAGATTTAGATTTGATATACCTGGAATAACAACTGTAGAGTCAGACAACAAATCAAACAATTTTATTTTGTCTACATTTATTTCTCTAGGTTGAAGAATTTTATCAATTATTGTTGACATAATTTTAACAGTTATCTCTCTCTACAGGTTCAGGTAGGTTATAAGGATTTCTAAACTCTTTTACTTTTTTATCATAAAACAATTCTTTATCTTTTTCTATGTCGAAATAATATTGAACATCGTTTTCACCAACTTTTTCAATAACAATTTCTTCAATTTCATCTTCATCTAACAAAATATCATCAACTATATTCTGACCTTGTTTATAAAAACTCAAAGGAATTAAAGAACCGTTTTTGTCTTCAAAAATCTCTATTTCAAAATCATTTTTTCCTAAAATTACATTCTCTTCTCTAACTTTCATTAAAATAGAATCAACATTAAGATTAAAATAAGTGTTATCATCAAAAACATCTGAATCGTCAACTTCACATTGTTCCTCAGATAATTCACCATGAAAATCATCAAAAATAGATTGATTTATATCTCTTTCTCTAAGTTTCTTAACTTCTGTTTTAATTTCCAAGTCTTTTAAGTTAATTTGAGGAATTGGTAAAAAACCAAGAGAACTTGTTAAGAACTCTTGAGAAGATGAAATCTGAGAGTTAAGAAATTGAATATTCCATGAAGGAACATATTCAGAACTATCTGAAGAACCTAGTGTAGAAAAGTAAGAATATTCTCTGTCGTAAGATGAGATAACATTTTCTCTTTGCAAACTCGAACTTTGAAAATTGGTAAAGTTAGATTGTGTTTTTAATCTTGGAGATAATATGATTCTATCTTGAACTTCTTTTTGCTTTTCAGTTATTCCAGAATGAGACAAATCATAAACAACATCATCATCTGAAAAAGAATAATATTTTGGTGTAAACTTTCCTTTCGATAACATTAATTTACCATAAGGAGTTAATTGTATGTCCAAAACATCTTGCTTTCTATCAAAAAATTCCATTATACACCAACTTCTTGTTCGATTTCTAGTTTCACCATCTCTACCAATGAAAAATAATCATAAGGCCAATTGTAACTATATTTATCCACTTCATTTGTTAATTCATTGTCAACCCTACTCTTATTCGGCAAAAGTTCATAATAATTCTTTCTAGCGCGCCTTTTGAGCTTAAAAATTAACCATTGAGTATCAGAGGGTAGGGTATGTCCAAAAAGCATCTCAGAATCGCTAAAATCATGCTTAAACGCGATGTCTTGTTTTGTTGCCTTTCTAGCAGGTTTGGGCATAACACCTTGCCAAATATCAGAAAGGTCTTGTTTGTCTAGTTCTTCTGAAAATTCAAATAAATAAAACGCATAAGGGTCCAAATCATTTTCTTTTAGATTGAAGTCCATAAAAGGTGGTAAATGATAATCTTTAATTCTGTTTAACATATAATCGATAGAACTACCTTTCTTTCTCTCACCCAATATCTTAAAGAAATTCCTATCTAAAACAGAAACCCCATTATCCAACTGAGAAAGTGAATAGGGAATTGCAATGACCGCTTCTTTTATTATCTTTTTATCAGCCAATTTGCCTATCTTTTTTTCCACTCTTTCAAAACCACAAACATCAATCAAAGAACCTGTTGTGTTTGAAGAAGTTAAGTTTGACTGAAGTATTTCAGGATAAGAGTCTTCAAGCGAAAAATAAATTCCTTCTGAACCTGTTGGAATATTTCCGTAAGTTCCCCACATTCCTTTTCCTAAAAATCCAGCATTATAAAGACTATCAACTGTCTCTAAAACATCATCTGATTCATTAGATGAATTAAAGTTCAGAACAGGTGTTTCAAACTTCGTAGAAATAACCCAAGAATCACCTCTACTTGAATCTCTATTATCAGTTGATTTTCCCAATATATTAACAGAAGAGTCAACTTTCATTGCGTTTGCTTGTGCGAAATATAAAGGTTTATCTCCTTCCACTGAAAAAAAACTCTCAGGAAAGATATAAGAAGAGGAAACCAAGGCGTTTGATACAATTTCATCTATTGTGTATTTTCTTGCTTCAGTTGGTTTGAAAGACAATCTTAATTTTGACTTTCCGTAAAAATAAGGTGGTGTGTATGGTGCATAAGCAGGGTCGGCGTAATTGTACGCTCTTGTGTCCATATCAACTGAAGCACCATAACTAGGAATATCACCTTTATATACAGGCGGTCCAAAATATTGACCATGAAAAGACAATGGAACTTGATATTGACCAGAAGCACCTGAAGCAAATGATGCTGAATGATATGAACGCATCATGTCAAAATCATCTGTCTTTTTTAATACAATATCCATATAATATGTTTTATCAGGGTCTAATGATTTATACTCTTGTTCAGGTAAAGACTTAAATGAAGTAAGTTTTTGTTCCTGAAGAAAGAACTCAGGAACTTCAGATAAGAAATTGTGCATTGCCATTTCAAAGAAAGGTTTTTTCTCTCCTTTCCAGTTGAAATATGGATAAATCGTATTGGAACTACCTGAAGGTTGTAATATCTTATCAGAACCAATATAATACACATTTGTTCCTGAAAGAAGTGTATTTTTTATGTCAATCAAAGACTCGAAAGGAATTCTAGAATGGAATTTACCTAAATTATCATTATCAAAAGAAGATGATAAAACATATTCACCCCAATCGGTTGTGTTTGTAAAGTATTGTTCGGCTCTACTGGAAGAAATGTAAAGAGTAAATGCGTCAAAATCTGTACCAGACGTGCCTTTTTGAGCAGTCCATAACGTATCCACTTCAGATTGATTGGTAGAGCCTGTTAATATAGGCCAATCTACGGCAATTCCTGATTTTATAGTGTTATAAAGAATTCCAGGTGCAAAATAAGGTTGCAACAAAGACTGTAAAGCTATAGATGGCTTGCTTGTATAATCTGAACCTGATATATAAGGACCTAATGAACGAGAAAACAACGTACCTAGTTGTATAGTTCTGTTAACAGGGTAGAATCCATTATAAGGTAACAATTTCTTTATTGCTTTGCATGAAATTGTTATATTTTTATTCTTTATTCCTAATTTTTTATGGTCGCTATATACCTTGTTGAAATATTTAGAGAAATCAGAATTTGTATAATTGTCGAAAAATTCATTAATGTATGATGAAGTTATGGATGTTGCACTAGAAGAATGATAACCTCCATCTATCGACAAAAAGTTGTTGTTCAAGGAATATCCGTTGTTATAATAATCTTCAACGTGTTCAGAGATTCTAAATTCTGGTATTACTGAATAATCTTTACCTATAATCTTAACGTCTTGTGAAAATTCATTATAAGAATTATACCAAGGACTTTTTCCTGATTGCCTTGACACTTCATAAGGCCATTTATATTCTGTTAATTTACCAACATAAGGCAAGTTGACATATTGTAGAGAAGCTGTTGGTAAATCAGCATATACTTGAAAAAGAGAACTGGTTGAATTTGCTCCACTTAAGAATAATTGTCCATTACCAAACATTCCTTGAACATTAGCGTTAACATAAGGTAAATAATCTACTGAAGAAGTGGAATGAATGTTTAATTCACCATCATAAGAACCTGTTTTTTCTTTTGGTAAAATTATATTCCAAGGTGTTCCGCTTGGTGAAGACTCTGAAAGTGAGTACCAAATGTTTTGATTACCTAACGGATAAACACTTCTTCCCCAACTATTATCTACAGCGTTTAAAAATGGTGTGGAACCTGTTATAGACGTTCTTTGAATTGTATTAGGCCAAAACGTTCGTTTATCTGAAGATGTTTTATCATATCCATTAACGCCATAACCCGATTCTTCAGCATAATTCACTCTATTTCTTGTTTTATCAAGTCCCACATTCTTTCTTTTTGGAAAAACTCTTTGTTTGTAAGAAAAACTAATAAATTCACCACTATAATCAGAGTTTTCATCCAAATACAGATTGCTTAATTTTTTATATCTTGTTGA
>Ga0208019_1000440_pt1 | contig 22381 bp, 10 predicted proteins | sample CB_VirMetaG_5_FD_184540 | JGI IMG/M metagenome (GOLD analysis project Ga0208019, IMG submission 184540) | Freshwater to marine saline gradient viral communities from Chesapeake Bay - CB_1508_1D Viral MetaG (SPAdes) (version 4) | ecosystem: Environmental > Aquatic > Marine > Coastal | place: USA...
CCGCCGAAGTCGTCGTTGCCGTGGTGAGTGGTGATCCCGCCGCCACCGCTGAAGCCAGTGATGCCAGATCAGTCTGAAGTGCGGCTATGATGGCAATCGTGTCGCCCGCTGATTTCGTTGTGGTCGAAGTGATAGTGGTTGCCGTGTGTGATGCCACAGTGTCCATGGCCGTGAACAGCGCGTTCCATTGTGATGCGTTGATCGTCGTGCCCGCTGAAACTGTTGCCACCGATGACTCGCCCAGTCCGTACTGTGCTGATCCCGTTCCACCTATGTGGTTGATCCCAAAGGGACTAGAACTGCTGTTGACGAAGTTATTGTATTCGTCATCTAATATTGTGTCACCTGCTACATATGCCATCTTATTCTCCTAAAACTATAAAGTTTGTTTTTGTTTATTTTACTCCTATCACACACTCTGTCAGTGCTGTTTCTTCATTATATTTATGCTTAATCAGCCTGCCCAGGGTGTTGAAAGCGGTGCACTCGTCCAGATTGGCTACCCGGGCCTCACCGTTGCCCGCACTCACTATGCGATCTCCCGCCTTGCCCTTGCCTTTTAATTTTACCATCACACGTCCTTTTAGTGCTATCATGGGGTGTGAATCGTTGTTGCCAGCTTCTGCGTTCATCAAGAACGCTGGTGATTCTGACACAACTCCAAAAACAGCGTCATCTAATTCCTTGATACATCTGGTAATTTCAGCATGCCCTCCTAGTATCACTACTTCCCCCACTTCAAGCTGGCAGTCGGATTCGTACCTCTCCGCCAAGTCAGCGTACTGTGCCGAAGTTGACGTCGCGTGTACAACATTAGCTCTGATATCAACCAGTGTTGGTGCTTCTAGTTCAGTATCTGTCTGGGAGGATTTGAATGCCGTCCAGGCACCGCCCGCGTTGCCGTATATGGTAGTGCCATCATCGTTGAATGTCTCGTCCCACACCCAATAGAGATTTTGTTCTGTGGCCGATGAAGTGGCTCCTCGATTGACTTTTAATCCGGTGTAGTTTGGCATCCCTGCCGCGGATGATATGTTCCTGTTAAGTTCTATTATGTTGTCTTCCACGGATAGAGTGGAAGTGTTTATGACTGTCTGAGTTCCATCCACTGTGAGGTCTCCCACCCTGAGGTGTTCGATCCTTCCTGAAGCACCTGTTATCCTTAATGCCTCCTTGGTGGTACCACCATCGTTGACCGTGAATATTATGTCCTTGTCCTGGGTGGTCTGTGCTATGGTGAGATTATCGCCAGACAGTGTCATGGTGATGTCTTGTCCAGCACCTAGGACCAATCCTGTGTCACTTTGAATTGTTAATTTTCCTGTTGTTGTGTCGTCACCATCTGAACGTAGAAAACTCGAAGCGGACACACCGCCAAGTGAGTCTGCGTCTGTGGCGGTACCCCTGAACTTGGCGGATGCCACCGAGGTTGAAAGCTGAATACCCTGTGCCACTGTTGAAAAACCTGCCGTGATAAGTGCGGAACCATTGGATTCAGTTGAACTAGGAGTGAAGGCCAATGCTGACACAACTCCTACTACTGTGTCTTCTGCCACAAGTTTCAATATACCTCTGTTTACACCTGTATTGTCCTGTACCGTCTCTGTTATGACCTGTGTAACACCCGATCCTGCTACGGTAGTTGGTCCTATAAGTGTCCAAGCGACTCCGTTGTACACATACAACTGCGTGTTACCCGTATCGAACCACATGTCACCTTGCACTGCATTCGTTGGCTGTGTGGCGGAGTTCGTGGTAGATCCCACCGGTTTCCATTTTGATCCAGTGTATACGTTGATCTGGTTGTTGGTCTTGTCATACCACAACTGTCCCTGTTGTTTGTTGGTGGGTGCTGAGGTGTTGTTGAAATTCTCCAGTAGTTTGATCAGGTTTTCGTTCAGTTTCTCACCGAAACCGGCATAGCCTTTTCCGATCAAGGTTAGATCAGTGGCGGCGACGTCTATCGTTCCGTCAGGTAATGTGACCAGCAAGGTCCCGAATGTGTTGTTTAACTTGTATGCCATTACTCGTTGTTAGAGGCATTGTCCCTGACTTCCGTCAGGAAACTCACATCTCCCACTAACTTGATCAGTATCTCGGCCAGTTCTGGATTAAGCATTTGGTCTATCTTTGCTTCTTCCTCTGCTGTCCACACTGACTCGTAGTTTGCGTTGATGTAATCCGCCACTTCTTGCTTTGTTGGTGTAGCCATTTAAATGTACTCCTTGTGCTTATTTATTATGTTTTTTGATCTGCTCATCGTCAGAAATCCAGGTCAAATCTGAGGCATATCTGCCGTCCAGATCTCGCAGGAAAGTCTTCACATTGGATTCTGTGAGTATCATTTGATGGTATTTCTGGTATCTCTTGTGCAGTGCCCGTTCCTTGGTTGCCGTGTACACCAGTTTAATTCCTTTGTCTATTGCTAATTTTAGTATGCCATCTATACACATTTTCAAACACCTATGTACTGTGCGTTGTGGTGCGTTTTTATCAGTGACCACCCATTCCATAAATCCAAATGCTGTTCCATCACACACATAGAGACCCCCTGCACAAACAGGTGTATTATCTACCTCTACCACAATTCCGTCAGGTGGGAGGCATTCTTTTGGGACAACGCCAAATTCCCAATCGTTCCACCATTTGACCAGTGTGTGGTAGTCCTTGTCTCTGTTCCAGGGCCTAATGTGCATTTTTCTGTATCACTATCCTGTTTACATTGAATGTTGCTGTGAAGCAATACTCCACGGCCTGTGCCACCTCCAGTGCGTCTAATTTTGGCCATTCTTCCCACAAGCCTTTAGACATTTCTGTATTGACCGTGTCAGGACACACATCGTAGATCGACAAAGGCCTGTTTATCAATTCCTGCTGAAGTTCACTTATGTATTCTATCAGTTCCCTCTTTAATCTGCAGTACTCTTTATAAGTGGAGGTATTGATGTCAGTATCACAACCTGCGTCTGTTCCAGAAGTGCTTGTTATGACTGCTACCTTCTTGTGTCTGAAATGAAACTGTCCATATATCCTCTTCAACAGTTCCAGTTGTCCCTTGCCAGACATGGCGTTGAGCACAATAAGATCGCAATCTTCCATTTTAAGCATTATTCTCTCTTGGTCATATTCAATGTCGTAACCATTGCTCTTGCTGAGTCCTACAACTTCAAAACCTTTTCTTGTGTATAGATTTGCGATAGCCTTGCCTATGCCACGTGTGTGACCTGTAATCGCTATTCTACCTACGTTTTCTTGACTCATAGATGTCCACTAAATTCTCCAACCCCTCGAAACACTCCGAGTAGTGCTGGTAATATTTCTCAAACTTCTCTTTAGTGTACTCTGATTCTTTCCAAAAGTCAATCAGTAATGTGGTTCTTTCACCGGGATTGCGATTGAATCCATTGTGTAATTGCAAGTCTGGCTGGAACACGAACGCCTCGCCAGATTTCCAGGTCATCAGTTCCTGTTTCTTTGTTTCGAGGTTCATCACCCACATGCCGCTCTGATCTCCACCCCCGTCGTCCAGACACATCTGGTATCGCCAACCTCCCTCGTTGTCGGTGTGATTGCCTATCTCTGTGTTCGGCCCCACCGTCATTATAGCAACATTGGTCTTGTGCGGGAATCTCCTCAAGATTGAATATAGCATAGGGTAGTCATTGTAATGCTGTAGTTCTCTTTCTCCAGACTGTACGCCCAGTGCTCGCCATTCGCCGTGTACGTAGTCTCCGGATCTGTCATCGAAGTCTTCTGGAAGCCCCCTCACGCTGTCAGAGAAGTCCTCTGGATCTAGAAAAACCTTGTTTGGTTGTGAATCGAACTCGTGTTTGATGTCCTGCCAGTGCTTGTCCAACTGTCTGAAACACTCACCTTGTTCGCCTTGGTAGAAACTTTTATCAAGCATTCAGTATATTAACATTTTTATCATGAATCTGTCTATCATGATCCTGCCAATTACTGAAAAACTGTTCGCCGTGGTTGGTTAGTTCTTGTTGTTCACTCAGTTCGAAGTAGTCTGTGAACAGTATTCCGTCGATCAGTATCCTTCTGTGCTCTGCTCCAAACACGTATACTATGTGTTCGTCATCGCCCAGAGATACACCATATTCACTGTCCTCCACACGTGTCCATTTACCATCTTCTTTTACCATGTGTGCGCCTGACACTTTGATGCCTTTGTAGTCATACAGATTGTCTATCAGGAACTTACCTGTGGCGAATACGAATCCGCCCACCGCTACATCATCCTTGATGTCTACCTGTTCGACCGGTTTCTGAGAACCATCCGCCATCGTGATCATTGTACCTGCTAGGAAACAACCACCACCAGATCCTGGTGTGCCTGAACTGGAACTGCCCGATGCGTCTCCAAATCCCGCCGCCGTCTCTAAGAAATTGACTCCTGAGTTGAACAATGCCTTCCATGCACCGCCGATCTTGACGTAACCTGCTGTGATTCTCTTCCATGCTCCTGACACTTTAACATACGCAGAGTTTATAGACTTCCATGCACCGCCCACTTTGGTCTCGGCCTGAACACCTATGTTGAATATGACAACCGCCTTGCCGTCTGCTCCTGAACTTCCAGGACCTCCCGCAACAGCAACACCTGAAGTGTAATACTGTGATCCCGTGCCACCCGGCGTTACTCCTGATCCTACCGATGAAGTTATGAAACCTGTCTGTGCTAGGTTTAGACCAGAGTAACCACCGGTACCGCCGTTGTCTCCTGATCCACCATTACCACCTTTACCTCCAGCAAATCCACCACCCCCGGCTCCTCCGCCACCACCGTCACCTGTGTGATCGGCTCCATTTTCTCCCAGTGTGCTAGGAGAGTTCGATGTGGCAGATGTTGTGTTAATTCCTGCTGTTCCGTTAGTTGAAATTCCAGCACCGGCACCGGCACCTCCGCCGCCAGCAACATGCTGTGCCACACTGTTGATCAATACAACCGTGGCTCCACCACCACCTCCTCCTGCTCCAGATGATCCTTGTGGTCCTGAGTTTCCGCCTCGACCTCCCGAGTAACCCGTGATGCTCTTGCCGTTGGCTCCTCCCGGTGCGTTACCACCTCCTGAACCACCGCCACCGCCACCACCAACCGCTACTTCTAGTGTCTGTCCTACTTGTGCTGATGATATTGCGAATCCTGTGTGTTCTAGGTAGTGTCCCGCGGCACCTGATGCTCCCGGTCCTGCCCGGTCACCACCACCGCCACCACCTGCACCACCCCATAGGTAAACATCTATGCTGGTCGTACCGGCTGGTATCGTGGTTTGTTGTAGTGTGCCTGTGTAGTTGAATGTCTTGACGACTGCGACCATAAAGGATTATGCCTCCCTTACGAACCAGATGTCTCCGTTGGAACCCTGCCCTGATGTTGGTGCCACGGTCTCCACGTATCTATTTCCAGCGATGCTGTTGCTACCGTCGTCCGAGATCGTGGTGCCACCCCATAGTTGTAGTGACTTGGCCACTTGACCCGTTGTGGGCACAGCAACACTCGATGTGCTTGTTGATGATGTGATGTCTGATCCAACTGCCGCTAGGTTGACGTTCGTAACCGTTAGTAATCCAGCCGCTGTTGTCTTTAAAACTTTTTCTTTGTTGGCGTTACCATCCGCTACCGCGTCTGATAATCTGATCACTTGCGAATATGTTCCGTTCTCACCTGCCGCCCAGTAGTTCTCTGATACGTCATAAAACATCCTAGCATCGTCGGTGTCTGATGTTTCTACTATGAGTCCAGCGTCCGCTTCGCTGTTGCCAGAGTTTACCTTGATGAACGCATCATCGTAGGTCGAAATGTTTGAAACCGAACTGTTGTATTCACCTGAGATGTTCAGGTTACCTGATATGGTCACATCTCCAGTCAAAGTGATGTTGCCTGAAGCACCTGTGAACGCCAAAGGTGTCTTTGTAACACCCCCGTCGTTGATCGTGAAACTTAGATCCTTGTCCTGTGACGTCTGTGCTATGGTCACGTTGTTGCTTGAAACTGATATGGTCAACTCTTGTGCGTCACCAACAACAATACCCGTATCATTGTCTATGGTCAGTGCACCTGTTGTGGTGTCTGCGGCATCCGCCCTTAGGAAGTTGCCACCTGCTATTATTGTTGCCGAAGTATTTGTAGTACTTGAAACATCTACTGCTGATGCCGAGGTTGTTGAACCTCCGAACACCGCTCCCAGCGTTGAATTTAATGTAAGTCCTGATTTGATCTCTGCAAAGCCTGTCTGTGATGCTGATGGTGTGAAAGTTTCCTTCGAAAGTATCGCTACTCTAATGTTGCCCACGTACATGGAAGACACAACTTTGTTGCCTCCCGAGCTGGCCAGTGTCTCGATCTGCCATCCTGACAGCGTCTGTCCTTTTGTGTATACCGGTCCAACTAACTGCCATGCAGTGCCTGTGTATGCATAGACTTGGTCATCGTCTGTGTCCAACCAAAGGTCTCCGGTGGATGGTGATGTTGGCTGTAAGGAACTGGCTTTCGCTCCACCTGTGGGTTTGAAACTGGTTCCGTCGTAAACTTTTATCTGATTTGTTGTGGTGTCAAACCATAATTCACCCCTTAGTGGTGCGCTGGGTGCCGATGTTGAAGCCCCGTTCTCTAACAGTTTGACAAGGTTCTCGTTAAGGCCTTCACCAAATCCCGAATATGATTTTCCAAACAACTGCAACGAAGTGGTGTTGTCCACCGTTCCGTCTGTGATCGTTGTTACTACTGTGCCGTCTGTTTTGTTGATTGTGTACGCCATTTGCTTATATTTAGCACCTTCCTACTACAATATTAATTGTGCCTATTTCCTCAGAATCGTAGTTTTCCAGCGCTTTACCTATTACTTCTCCCACGCGTGGGTCGTGCGTTTTCTTAGCAACACCGTTGTGTGAAGGATGTGCTGACAGCATGTCTCCTTTGTTGATATGCCCAACAACCTTACATTTCACTTTACCCATAAGTGCTACCGGTAATCCATTTGATTTGGAATTCATCAGATAGGCTGGATTCTCACTGATCACTCCCGCAATCCTTGTGTCATTGCCTTCCTTAGAAATCGTGATTTCTTTCTTGCCGCCAAAGATCACAACCGTTCCCGCTTCATACTCCGCGTCTGATTCATATATCTCTGCCAAGTCAGCGTACTGCGCCGATGTGGCCTTGGCGTAAATTGTATTGTATGTCTTACCACTTGAACCTATGTCATAGGTAGCGTTCGTGTCTGGTAGGATGGCCTTGGAAGTAAGTGTTCCTCCCATAGTGAGAGTTCCCATGGTGTTGGCTCCTGAGCTAGACAATGTTCCTGTGACCGCTCCTGTGAGTGGTCCTGAGAATGCTGTTGCTGTCACCGTACCTACAACCTGTAGTTTGGTGCTTGGCGATGTGGTTCCTATACCCACTCTTGATGAGGCACCATTGATCGTCATCACTGTTGTAGTCGATCCTCCATCATTCACTCTTAATCTTATGTCCGTGTCTGGCGTGGTGTTGGTGATCAATGCACCTGTGCTCTCCACAGTCAATGTCAAATCACTGTCCACACCCACGATCAATCCACCATCGTTGGCCACAGAGATAGTACCAGACGTGGTGTCATTGGCATTGGCTCTTAGGTAGTTGGCCGCGTCTACTCCGCCCAGTTTGTCGGCATCATCTGCTGTGCCTTGGAATTTTAGATCTGCTATCGCTGTAGAAAGTGTTATTCCTTTTTTAATTGTAGTGAAACCTGTAATGGAGGTTTTTGGTGTGAAGGTGTCCTCAGAAACTATGGCTATGAGGTTGCCGTCGTTGTACCAATTTGTTATGTTCTGTGATGTGTCTGTTGAATCTAGTATTGTTTCGAAAATAAATCCGTTGTTGGCACCTGTGGAAGATGTTGGACCAACCAAAACCGATGACGTACCATTATAAAAGAAGAGCTGTCCTGTGTCTGAATCTATCCAGAGATCACCTTGTGTCAGTGTGGACGGTGCCGTTGACTGATATGGCACGTTTCCACCAGACGGTAGGAAAGTTGTGCCCGTAAAAACCTTTAACCTGGACTCACTGCTGTCGTACCATAACTGTCCCTGTATGGGTTTGGTGGGTGCAGTGCTGTTTGCGAAATTTTCTAATAGATGCAGGAAGTTCTCTGCTATAAGTTCTCCATAACCTGCATATCCCTTACCTATGAAACTCAGATCAGTTGAGGTATTGACAACTCCATCCTGTACCGTGTACTGGTTTGGTGATGCTGAACTGTTTGTCTTGTTAACCGTGTATGCCATTAGTATCCTGTGTTAGCACCTGATGTTGTTCCACTCACTGTGTTTGAAGTAGACAGTGCAGTTGAACTGGTCTCGGTGAAAGTTGTTAAACTTTGAATCCTCAATGTGTAATCGATCTGTATCAGTCTGTTCAGTGACTTCTGCACCGGGTGGAATATCACGTGTGTCAACAGTTTGTTGGTTGAACCGTTCTCTGTTCCTTCCCAACTCTTCAATCCAAGCTCGTCGAAAACGTAATCACCATTGAAGTTCGTGGTGTTGTCGAAAGCGGCCTGTCCCGTTGGTTCCCCGTAATCTAAAGTGCAGGTGCATACTATATCCGTGTACTTGTTACCGGCCGTGTGTCTCACTTCCATCTTGTTACGAGTTGTATCTTTATTTGTGGCCGAGTTGTCGTCGATCACTTTGTAATATGTCTGATTGTATAAACTAGCATTGGTTCCTGTTGAATTCGGTGTGAGGTACGTTATGACCCCTGTAGGATCCACGCTGGTTCCACCATTACCGAACGCCATCTCGTGTACAAAACCGTTGGTTTTGTTGGCTAAAGAGTTCGCCAGAGCCTGAGACATGTTCTCATAGTGTATTGCATTCCTCTTGTCAACAATCACTTCTCCAGTTTCTGGGTCAAATATCTTTATATGTCCTGTCATCATGACACCTGTGTTGTCTTGTGGCTTGCTGTCTTGTTGTTTTTTAGATTCTTGTTGTTTATTGTCCTGTGTCATCTAGTGTATTTATTCAGGTGCATTTGTCGGCTCTTGCGCTATGAATTGAGCTTGTTGAGTCGTAGAAGCCTGTAATCCTTTACCATCCGCTGGATTACCATCTGCTCCCGTGTACCAGACCTGTCCTTTCTTGTGTAATATTTTTATCTGCGTGCCTGAAGCAGGTGCCGTGCTCAATGTAACAGCGGTTGTGCTTCCGTCCACAGAGTAGTTGATAGTTGATCCGTCCTCGCTAGTGAGCAACAATCGTTGGCCACCAATGAATATGTCTAACTCACTAGCGCTGGATGGTGTTTGTGATAGAGCGAACGTTATGGTACTTCCGTCTCCCGTGAAGGTGTTGGTGTACACTGTGTCCGCGTAAGGGACGGTTTGAGTACCAGACGCGTCTACCACTTCAGTGCCTGATCCGTGCTCCTTAATTCCTGTTCCTAGGGTTCCACGCCTTAGTTGTCCAAGTGTGTTACCTGATTTAGTGAAATACTCTATACGCTCCTTGTCAACGAATATCACGCCCGGGGTGTTGCTAGACAAAATAGGAGTTCCCAACACACTACCATCCTCAACTGTTATGGTCTGTGTTCCTTCGTTCATGTCTTGTGTCAATTTTGTTGTTGCGGTCTTGCTGATACGCTTGTAGAAGGTTCTGTTTAGCATGTCTTTGAATATCCTGAAGCCAGTGGCCCCAACTGCTGATTCCAACGCAAAATACATCACATCCAGCCTGTCAGAAGAGGTAATGGTCCTACCAACGATTGTGATCTTAGTATCATCGGTTGTAAAGTGAGGCGTCACTGTGAAATCTACTCCCTGCGTGATCTGTTCTCCATTCAACCAGACGTACATATATGAAGCATTCAACGGTTTGAATCTTAGATAAAATTCTCCTGAAGGTTGTCCTTCTAGCACTTCTCTTCTCTGTTTCATTCCCAGTGCGTTGTTGAAAGTTGTTATCGACAATGTATCTCCCGCAGTCAAAGAATACGGCGACGTGATATCCCCCGGTTTGATTATGATGTCGGTGCCTTCGTTGTAATATTGATTGTCGACCAGTGTTGAAATACAAATAATATCAGTTGAAGTTGGGACTGCTCCCGAAACGAATTCCACGTTTTGGTTTCCAATGTCCACTGTGTAGTCCGTGTTCAAATTCTTTTGTGTGCCATTCACAAATACTTGAACCTGTGCGGCATTTGTAATTGTCTTGGCCGGATCCACTGTTGAATCTGGTCCAAGACCTGATGCCACGCCGTAGGTGTATGTGCTTCCGTCGCCGAGGTAGTAGGTATTGTCTGGTCCACGCAACATCCTTCCGTTCAATTCCACCATGGTCAGTCCCGAGTATGGTCCTATCGCACCCGGTGGATATGTCAACGTGTACCTGTTGGTCGAACCGTCATACGTTATGGTTTCGTTCCTGATAGAAGCGTAACTCCTGGTAGAAGTTGTCGACTTGTTGAAGCCTGCCACCTGGATGAATGCGCCCTGTGGTGGTACAGGTGAGTTGAAGGTTATTGTCACAGTGTTGGCCGTGATACTTGTTGTGAAATCTGTTCTTGGCACTCCGTCCTGGGTTACATAAAGTTCAGAGCTTGTTGAATCTAAGTTGAACTCTCCCCTAGTGGACGTAGTAAACGATACAGTTGAATTATCTCCAATGAACGTATCTAGAACCCTGTAATTTTCACCTGACACAGCGAATACTTTAGTAGATATCACGCTCAAGATTGCCGGTACTGACGTGAATGTAATTGTCTTGTTAGCGACATCAACTGTGTAGTCAGTTGTTAGTTTCTTAATGTCACCGTCTATTGCCACAGTCACAGACCCTAAAGTTCCTGGGTAATCGCCGATAGAGTAAGTAGTTGTACTACCATCACCTCTATAGTTTTTCTCAGTGATAAATGGCACTCCTGATTCAGGTGCAGTGTAAACTTTGATGTCCAGCGTGTCAAACAACTGTCCTGGAACCACCTCCTCTGGTGCGTAACTGGTGTCTGGCGTGACGAAACCATCACCCTCTAACAAGATGTCACTCGGTGCGTAACCCAGCGCCGACGTGAACAGTCCACCTTTTATTATGCTGTCTAAAGTTCTATCATCTGTTGGTGTCAACACGCCGTCGTCATTGAAAGGTATGAACTCAATCAGTATGCCCGCCGCCGGCGCCGACGTCAAAGTAAACGTTGTCGTACTACCGTCACCTCGGAAACTATCTGTTGTTTTAGTTCTTATTCCAGCACTTGTTGTGTAAACCTGGTACACTTCTGCACTAGTTGGGGCGGTAGAGAAAGTAAAGGACAAAGTGGATCCATCACCTATGAATGTTTTGACCCTTGTGTCACCATAGTTGTCCCATGGAAAATCGTACCATCCCGACTTGTCCCAGCCCTGCTCTTGGTTAAACAGTAATCCTGTGACCATTGTTCCACCGTAGTCCACGCCGGTCATGACCTGGTCCAACTCGTTGCCCGGCATTCCCGACCCCGGTGTGTAGAATCCCTTAGTCCTGTCCGCCGCGGTCAGACCTTGCTCGTCACCATAGACCTTGTAGAGATCTCCAATGTTGTCATCGAAATCGGTGGTTGACGTGAAAGCACTCGTGGCCTTGTACAGTCGGTTGTTGTACCTGATCAGATCATTGTATGCGTAACTTGTGGATGCCGTCCAATCCTGTACCCTAGATGTGCTGGAAACCCTATCAAATTTGATGGTCGTGTCGAAATCCCTCACAAGGTCATTGTTGAGATTAGCATAGGCTCTGGCCGTGTCTGTCGGGTTTGAACCGTCTGTCCTTCCACCTGATATTACAACAGTTGGCGTTGTGGTATAATTGGTACCCACGCCGGTCACTGTAATTCTTATCACTGCTCCGTCACGTATAGTGGCTGTGGCTGTCGCCGCTGTTGTGTTTGGTGTAATGTACATTTTGAATGTGCCTGATTTGTTATTCTGTGCTTCACTCACAGAAGCTGTTGGTCCATAGAAAGTGCCTGGGTAACCATTAAACGTGTATAACTTGATTGTTCCTGATCCACCATTCTGAGAATCGTATATCTCGGCCTGCTTCTGGCTTGTGAACAATGGATAGTAATAGCCGAACGAACCACTAGTGGCACCAGAACTGCTCGTGGCTTGTATCTGGAACGGACCTGTCGAACCTGTTGTGCCGCCTAGCACCGTTACTGTTGGTGTGGTCTGGTACCCAGATCCTCCATGTGTAACCGTTATCGACTCCACATATTTCTTATGGTAGTCATTCCACATCTGCCAAGGATACTGTGTCAATTTTTCGGTGTCTTTCTCAACATCTAATGACCTTATACTGCCATTCGACTCATCATAGAAAGGTGGATTATCAAAGTCAGTGAATATTCCGTTTTGTGTGTCAGTACCAGTATATCCTAATTTGTATTCTCGCAGTTTAGTGTGGAAAGGCTTGACTTCGTTGATGTAATTCTCTATCCAGGTGTCTGTTCCTGTGGTGTATGATTTTCTTTGGTCCAATGGTCTCACACTATTCTTCGCATTGATGAAACTAGTCTTGAACATCCAATCCACGTATGTCTGTTCTGACAACACACGTCTAAGTCCTGTGAAGAACAGTGTATTATATTCTACAGCCAAGTTGTTGATAAAAAGATCGTCCCTTATCGCTGTCAATATACGTCTGGTCTCTATTCTTGGTTCTTGGTCAAAAGTGTTTTCGTCAAACGTGTCTTCGCCCGCGAAGCCAATCGCATCCTGAGAATAGTCATAGAGTTTTGTAGATAACCTTATAGTACCGTTTTCTGTTCCTACTAACTCCCAACCTGTAGAAATCCTCATGAAAAGTTTCCAACCACCAGTATCAGCATTAGTTACTTTAACGTGTGATCCAACAGGTAACACCAATCCATCCAACTCATATTGGTATGTGACCTGTTTGTCTATGGTTGTGTTTTCATTGTGTGTCATGTCACCATCTGTCTTATACCAATCTGTATAACTCCAGTATGCTGATGTATTATAGGTCTGTATCTTTGTCCTAGAGAATAGAGTGCCATCCCACTGGTATATGGACCAGAATCCGTTCGCTGTCTCGTCTGCTCTCACCAAATAATTCACTGTGCCTGACAAATCATTTGTATTAATGTAGGTGAGTTCGGCATATGTGTCTACAATAGCGTCCCACTCCCCACTCTCAGCAGTAGGTTCAGGCTCCTTTGAGTCAAGATTGGTTAGGTTTATCTGCCCCACAAGTTGATTGCGTTTCAACACAGAGTTAGTGTAATCTATAATCTCTTTCAGCGCTCCGAAACGATCAACATACCAGCTCTGTCTAGGTCTTACGTTGTTTCCATACCTCTCATTTACTGGTAGATTGCTATCAGGCACCAAGTCTCCTGCCTCGTTGGAACCTATCAACGAATCCCACCAACGCTGTTCAATCTGCGTGCCGGGCCTGTAGTCCTTGTCACCTTCCCTAGCAAGTTTCCAGACCGAGTGAGCGTCTCCGGTGAAATTATTTGTTCTTATATCAACATTGAGTATGATGTCATTTCCTACCAGATCATTCACATTGTTGATCATAAATTTGTTGGTATCCGTGACAGAGAAGTACTTCTTGTTGAACCTACGTGGATTGTCAATAAGGTTTGAAACGAATGCTGTTGAATTTTTCCTATCTACCACACTGTTTGCGGGTATTGTTGCTTTGTTCCTTACCCAGTAATAGTAGAAGTTCACGAACCTGTCCAGTCTGGAGTTGTATCGCTGTACCACAGTGTATCTTGAGTCATCTCCATAGGCGGCTATCCCTGATATTCCTTCCGATGCCCCTTGTTGTGTTCCGGATCTGGTGTTCCATTGGCTTGGTAAGAGTGTTGACTCTGTCCATTCATACACGTCTATGCTAGATCCAGGGAAAGTCTTACCCCAATTGTTGTGTTTGTATTCCTGTGTGTCCTGTTCGTACCATATCCATTTGACTGTTGAAAGGTCCCACCAAGTCTCTCCCACGTGATCATCTGTCCACGGTGTCCTAGTATTTGAATCGGTGCCGAAGTTGTAAGTCGCTGGATCCCAAGTTGTCTTGATATTAATCTCACGATCTGCAATTCCTAGTATTCTTCCTTTTATTGGGTCATACAGGTCGTAATAGTCACGGATCTGCTTTGTCTTTCTATTAAAATCAAACACATTGCCCAGTTTATCAACATCAATTAGTGGTGTTTCTGTAACTAGATTCTTCCAGGCGTACTGATTTTTGACTGTAAGGTCGTAACAGACCACCGTTCCATCATTCGATACTCGTGTACTACCGTCTGCGGTGATATTGCCCTCGTCCTTAGGAGCTCCCACATACACTGTATCATCTATGATAGACAGTCCTTTTCCGAAATCATCGTTAGATGTGACGCTGTCAAAATTCAACCTGTCATCTATCACGAATAAAGTGTTATACATTGTGGCTGTGTAGGCCCCGCCTGACTCTGTATTAAGATCGATTATAGAGGTGTCCTGCAGGTCGAAGGTAGTTTCACCCAAATCAAATTTTATTTCTCTTGAGTTTGCAAATTTTTCTGCACCTATCACTAATCTTGTTCCTGAGTGATTGATGTCTATTGTTGTTCCAAACTTCATGTTATCTTGTGGGTCTGGTGCATTTATAGTTTGCTGTAGAGTGTACGTGTTCGTAGAACCGTCTGCGTTCCACTTGTAGTAGTATATGGCACCACCATCAGTCTGTTCCGCGCCGTCTACACCCGGAGCGCCTATTACTAGTGCTGTCCCATCCTTGCTCATGGCTAATGATTCTCCGAAGGCGGTGTTGATGCTTGAACCGTCACTGTCCACTCCCGTTATTGTCTGTGCCAGTGCGAATGAATTCTGTGTGCTTCCATCGTTGCTCTGCGACGTCCTCACGAATATCTCAACCTTGCCCGCGTTGCCCGGTGCCACTGAACTCACGGCCAATATGTCGCCATTGTCATTGGCGGCTAACCTGTGTCCGAATCTCTGTCCTGATCCCCCATTTGGTGCTTCTATCGTGTAATCTTGTGTCCACGTGTCATACGTAGATCCATCTAATCCTGTACCCCACGTGTACAAGTATACTCTTCCTGTGTCATTGTTGTGTCCCGGTGCCGATACGAATAGATATTTCTGTGCCGTGTCCCTTGTGGACGACACCGTAGGTTCGGCTATCTTGTGTGCCCAACCAAAATTTAAAGTCGAATTGGCAGTCGAACCGTCCGTCGGAGGTTCGATAGTAGTTAAAAAACCATATTTGAAAGTGCTTGGATCCCACAAGTAAACTTTGATCAATCCAACGTCCTGTTGTCGGGTACTGTCATCTCGATCCAGCAAGTTGGCATATGGTGCCCCCGCTACCACGAAGTTCTCATCTGTGCTGATCGAAAGAGATTCACCTAATCTACTGGTATTGTCATCGCCTTCTGTCATTGACGTTGTGGATTGAATCGTGAACAATGTTCCTGGTTGGCTAGATGTCCTGAACAGGAAGTGTATCTCACCTTGATCTTTTCCTGGTGCCGAAACCGCTATAGTCCTTCCGTCGTTACGCGCAACCACCCTATATCCAAAATGTTGATTGGCCGTGAGAGTGTCGGGTGACAGTATCAGTCCATCCGTGTATGGATCCTGTTTCTCGTAAACACGCCATAGTCCCGAACTGTCAGCGTCTGCAAAAACCTTGTCACCATGTCTTCCTATCGAGTCATCCTTGTCTTTGTAATCTGAATATGATAATAAATCGTTCACGTTGTTCATTGATGCCAATCTCACAGATACGAATTTGTAGATGTTGCCATAACTGTCAGCAGTTGAACCATCTGCTAATGTAGGGATAAATGCCGTGTTGCCTGTGTAATCTATTATCACAGTCTTATGATCTGTAACACTGGCTACCTGGTACACAGCGTTTAGTGTTGTTTCCTCACTGTTAGCAATAGCAAAGAAATCTGCTTCAGAGGTCGGAGATCCTTCTGATAATCCATGTGAATCGGTGAAAGTTATCTCTAATTGTGAGGCGTTGTTCACTGTCCTCAGTGTGGCTATCTTGAAATCACCCACTGTGAGCCTGAATACGTCCCAGTCTCTGTTGGATTTGTTCGCCACCCAGATCAGGTCATTGGCAGTCACCCTGTTGACGTCAAGGTTAAACAGATCGGTGATGCTGAATGCTGTGTGCTGTACCTGTTGTATTTGTGGGTAACCCGCGGTCTTGTATACTTGACTGCTTTCCCTGTCCACTCCCTCTTTTGAATAATCTAATCTACTGAACGTGGAAGATGCTGTGTATTCTACTGGTTTGTAATAGAGATTGTCCTTGGCCACGTATTCAGACCTAGCGTACTCCACCGAGTCGTTTGTTGTATCAAAAAGTTCTATACTTTGTGGATCTGCGGTGATCTCATCGTCTTTTAGTGTGAGCTGTATGCTTTCTATGGAATCAGTGTTACCAAATTTTCCTGTCCTGATCATCCATTCTGGGTATATGTCTAGCTCTATGTCAGAACCCTCGTACTTGGCCTTCAATATCTTGTCTATGGCGTTCTGTGTGCCTTTCTCCCTGATGTATCCTTGATAGAACTTGTACTGTGACACGTCATTGACGAATAGGTTCTCCAGGTAGTCCCTGCTCTGGTACCCGATCAACCTCTGTGCCAACTGTTGTTGTGACTCATCGAAGTTGTTGGTCTCCAGATTGTAGAAGTCATTGAACTGTGATATCTTGTAGTCAAAGTTGGGTATGAGTTGTGGGGTTGGCTTATTGTTTTTAAGAGTCCAATTGGCATTTATGAATGTTAATCCAGAATTATGATTGACCTTAGCCACATAGAATTTGCCTTGGTACTCGACACTGTCACCTAACCTATAATCGGTGTTGGCCAGCCAGTATGTGACCTGTGCGGCGTCGAACACGAATCCCGGTGCGTAGTAGTCTCCATTCCATCCTGATGTCTTCCAGCCCACCAATTTGAGCCTGGGTTGCCTAAATCCAGTGAATGGATCATATATTATGTCTGCGAACACAGTGTTGTTATCAAAAAGTAATATGTGTTCCTTCTGCACCGTGTTGAGTGCGATGTTGTAAAGACCCACCTGATCGGACTTGATTGACAGTTCAAATGTCTTACCTATTCTTTTGGTCGATATCTCCCTGATGTCGATCTTCCTTCCGCCTGCGTCCAGCAATGAATAATCTCCTGCGAGGTTACGTAACCTACCAACTATGCTGTTGTTGGTGTCTAATTCAAAACCATCAGCGGCTGGTGAAACAGTGACAGCCGAACCCGGAGCCCATTCTTGTGTGGTCCAGAACAGGAACTCCCTGACTGCGTTGGCCCAGTTCAGTGTTTCCTTCAATTCGTTTGAGAACTTGTTGAATCTGAAACCTTGGTCTTCCAACCAGTGTCCGTAGCCAAACAGGAAGTCCGCCACGTCCTGTATGGTGTCAAACACGTGACCATATGGTATGGTCTGTGTGACCTCTTGGTAGGCGCCATATTGTTTGACTGCTTCTGATCCCGACACTGACACCGCTTTACTTGTAGTAGTCTTAACTGGATAGTTGAAGTTGAAGTAAGGCTTTGTGGTCGAGTATCCCAGTACCTTGTACCCTCCCAGCAGTGTGGAACCATCCCGGCTGATGTCTGTGTTTTTCTCAATCAGCACACCGGAATAATGGAAGCTCTCTACTGGATTTGATGTCCTGAATAATATCTTGTAGTTCTCATCAGGTATGAATTTGCTTCCAGAAGTGGATCCCGGAGAAACAGAATCTGTGAGTACTTTCAAATTGTCTTTGTCTGTAAAGCCACCAAGTTTGTATGCTAACTGTACTGAAAGACCTTTCATCTTGTCATAGTAAAAGGATTTTGGATCAAGTTTACGTGAGATCAAATAGTTTACCACGAACGGTTGATATCCAGCTGTTTGATACCTAGTGGTAACTCCTGTGTTATTGTTCGTCTCTGTTTCCAGGTGATATTTCGCTGTGGCAAGTGATTTCCTAATGCCTGTGAGTGTGTATATCTGGTTGCCCGCCGTGTTTGTTGTGAGACGTGATGGGTCGAAAAGGTTACTGAAGAAACGGGCTGGTTTTGTGAGCGCCAGAGTCTTCATCACGGTATACGGGTAGGAACTTGATCTCCTCCACGCGGTCTCCGCTGGTGCTTGATCTCCGAACTTCCAAGCGGCCTGTCTGCCCGGTATGTCGAAGTTGTCGATCAGTCTCGCCGCTATGGGATCAAGAAGGTTACCTGACGCGTCAACGGGCAGATAATTCCTTATCTCTGGTTTTCCGTAGCGACCAGGTTCTGTGGCTATCCTGTTCCATAGCACATCGTTGCCTGACGTGTATGGTGCTGTCCCATAAGTTGCTTCCCAGTCTGCTGGCTTTTCCGAATAGCCCAACATCTCCCATGGTCTGATGTGTGGTGCGTCTGTGTCATAGAAATATTTGTATAAACCCCTCCAATATCCCGGTAATCTTTGACCATTCAACCTGTCAGTTGAGTTAGCGTAATTGTACGTGAACGGTGAACCTTCTGAAAATGTAGTGTTGTTGATGTACTGTACGTTATTACGCCCGGCCCAAAGATAAAAATCTCCCGACATCACACTGTCTATCTCTTGTAATGTGTATTCTGTTGATGCGAAGGCGCTCGGAAGTACATCATGTATATCAACTAAGGTAGAATCAAATTCTGTTTTGAGATTGTTATATATCCTTTTCTCTAACTCTAATATCAGATCGTCTCGCTCGTCACCGTATGCCTTGATTATAGAACCATCGTGCTTCCTGATAACTGTAGTGTTGGTCAGATAGGTATCATCGGTGAATATCTCTGGTTTGAATTTTGGATACATTCCTAGTTTTGTTGGCGTCACTGGCATGTAACTACCTGTCGTGTCAGCGTAATCCTTTATCACTATCTTATCACCTTCTGCTAATGCCTTGGAAATACTGATGCTATCGTCTGTGGTGCTGAAAGTGTAATCTGTATCTAAGAGTAACTGCACGTCATTGAGGTACACGTAAACCGCTCGATTACTTGGTGTGGTTATGTCGTGCTGTGAGTCAATTGCGTATTGCGTTTGTGAAGCGCCCTGCACAGTATATGTTCTGGTTGTGACGTTCTCCCCCCAACCAATCATGTCCTCATAGAAGAAAGGAAAAGTTGAATTTCGTCCTCTAGTGATCGATGAGATTATTTCGTTTACTCTGTCACTAGCTGATCCCTCGTAGACAGTGCCTGTGGCGTGCGTTAGAAAAGAGTTATACCATTTCTCATACTCCTGGTTGTTATAATCCAAGGCAGTAATCACATTAGAATTTTGATCTATCAGGCCAAATACCGCAGGAATCAATGGCCCCGCGTGTTGATGTATTGTACCTCCTTTTAACCTTGCATCAGGCTTATCTCTGAGATTAGATACGCCAGGTATCGCACCAGTAACATCTTGGTTTTTATCGAATATGTCTCTGACATGATTCAGGACCTGCCCCAGTGTAAATGTACCTATTTGCTGATTAAGACTGTTCGTGGCTAAATTTTCTGGAATTTCGTATATTCCTTTTCCTGTTACTTTTGTAGCACTACTGTAGGTAGCAAACCTAATTTGATCGTTTACATTCAATTCGGCAACGAACCTCACATATCTATTGGTCGCCCCATTAACTAAAGTGTAGTCAGTGCCTTGTGTCTTCCTGTCGCCATTCACCGACACAGAAATCTCTAAGTCTGTTAATGAGGCCGAATTCTCATACACATCAATAGGGAATAAACGTTTCTCTGTGTCATCAACAATACGTGTCCTTATTACACGTTGCCTGCTCTCGTTTGTGCGCTTGATCCAAGCACTACGTGAGTTGTGTGTCTGCCTGCCTGTGGTGTAGTGTAGGTGTCCCTCGGCCAGGTTCTTGGTCGCTGTACCTGATCCCACTTTGTAGGTGAAAGTGCCCGACGTGTGGTCTGACTCGAAAACGATGTCTCCCACGTTGTTGATAGTGTTGTACTTGACCCTGATGCCCAGCACGGTGTCCACGGGAGCCGTGTCGCTGGTCGCGTACTTGAAAACAGTCGCACCCGCAAAGGATGAGTTAGGGTACTTCGTTTCGTCATCGAAAGGAGTATGGTCGTTGTCCCACATTCCAAACAACGGCTGTTGGTTCACACCGGTCTTCTGCTGTGCCTCCGTCCAGGCCTCGGTGTTGCCGTCGTAATAAAATGTCTTCCCTTGGTTTAGTGTTCCAAATTCTATAAACACACTGTCTTTGTCCAACGGCGTGGCATCCGTCGCCTCTGATAGTGCTATCTTCTGCGTAGAATCACCAGCGGTAACGAAACTAACATTGTAAACCTTATTACGAACTATAGGATCGGTGTCGGCGGCAAATATTACCCGCATACCATCTGCCAGTGCTATGCCATCAATTATGTAGCCACCTACGTTGACCACTGTACTGAAAGCATCCGTTGTCACTGTATCAAATAAAGTTATAGATGTTTTAGCTCTAGTGCCGTGATTATACAACGCCAGACCGGAGTCAAATTCTATGATCGGTCTCTTGGCTCTATCATCTTCGTTCAGTGTTGGAGTGAAACCAACAATCCTAGCCGTTTCCTCAATCACCGACCTGTGGAACCACCTGTTGTACCTCGACCAGGCGTTCTGATCCTGTGAATCTCTCTTTATGGTTATGTAATCCATGATGTCTGGTGTGTAATACGCTAGTGCGTATGGACGTGTATCGTAAGCCACTGAATCATATAAAATGGTTGTCTCTGTAGCATATGTGGCAGGCGTAATAAGGTCCTGTACATCTGTAAGTGTTATTGCGTCACCCACTCCTTCAACGTAATATTCCTTACCTTGGTACTCCGTTGTTACCAGACCACTGGTAAATTTTACTTTCATACCGTTGGTCAGATCTAGTGTTCTTAGGCTGTAGTTTTTTACCCCCACTATGTCGTTCTCGACATCTATGGCCGTTGTGGCCTCCGCATCTTTTATCTGTAGTATTCCATACATGGCATCATGACTGCCACACTGGTAGTAAAGTGTGTCTGGTGCTCCACTTGTTGGCACAGTGAATGTGACCACGCCATCGTCGGCGCCATTGTTGGTCACTCCTGTTGAAAATATTGTAGACGTTGATCCATCCTCTGAAACTTTGCTCTTGTAAGGCTCCGTCATAATCCAGAACGGATGTCCTTTGGCCTCTACGTCGAATTTGTATGTGTTTCCTCTGTACAGTGTCAGTATTGGATTTCTTTCGTTTTCCCTTTGTCTAAACTCGTATGCTTCCTGACCCACATTGGTCACTTTGCACTCCACCACAGCGTTTGGTCCTACTGAATCTATCTCTATAGCCGGTGGACCTTCCGGTATCCAGTAGTACTCCCTGTAGTTGACCAACTTGTCATAGTCAATGGCTGGGTTCCAACTGTACACGGTCTCTTTGTTGAGCCTGTCATGGTTGTTGACCTTACCTCCCAGGTACTTGATCTGGTTTATGTAGTCATCATATGTGCCGGTAAATTTGACCTGATCCTCAGGGTTGACTGATGTGGTATCCCTGTCTGTGTAGGTTACCGTAGGCTCCAATTGATATGCGAACCTGTCCCTGCTGGTGGCACCTATGTATCTGTCATTGACGTCTCTGGTGTAGGCATCCTGTCTTCCGATGAATCCATCCAATCGTTCGAGTTCGCCCTTCTGTACCAACGGATCCAGGGTGCTGGCCAGGAAACGCTGGTTGGTGTCGGTCCTGTAGAATGCTGGAAGGTGCTGTACAGTACGCCTGTACTCGTTGTCACCTTGCTTGACAACTTCGTTATTGGTCAGAGCGTTTGTAGGATTGTCGGCCATTAGTATCCTGCCCCACTACTGCCGGTCGTTGAACCGGAACCTGTTGTAGTAGAGCCTGATACCGCTGATCCTGTCGTCGTATTTGTCGTGGCAGTTGATGTTGATGTTACAACAGTACCGGACGCCGCCAATTGGTTGGCTCCCAAAGCACTTATTATTGTGACATCATCAACGGTGGCCCCACTGATGAAAATCTCGTCTGCCGCTGAGTTTATCTGGAACAGAGACCCAAAACTCTGTCCTGATTGGTTTGGCACGATCACTGCTGTCAGCAGGTCTGGTGCCAGTTGATTGTGTATGTAGGCGGCTAATTCTGTGAAATAAAATGTGTCGCCAAAATCCCAGTTGTCCAGTGCGAAGAATTCGTTTATAGCGGCAATCACCCTGGTCTTAATAACGGCATCTGTAACATTAGTTTTCAAGTTCTTCACAACCTTAAACGTTGCTTGTAATTCCTCATCAGCGTTCTTTCCGAATAAAATCTTGTACTT
>Ga0208019_1000443_pt1 | contig 22217 bp, 30 predicted proteins | sample CB_VirMetaG_5_FD_184540 | JGI IMG/M metagenome (GOLD analysis project Ga0208019, IMG submission 184540) | Freshwater to marine saline gradient viral communities from Chesapeake Bay - CB_1508_1D Viral MetaG (SPAdes) (version 4) | ecosystem: Environmental > Aquatic > Marine > Coastal | place: USA...
CAGCCGTCGATGCAGCGGATCTGCCGCGCCGTCGGGCCCGGTTGCTGATGGACGTGGCGCGCATCCGAGAGCGTGCAGTCGAGGAGGGCAAGCCGGCTGCTGCTGCCCGTCTCTTGGACATGGAAGCGAAGATGACCGGTCTCGACCAGCCGCAACCCGTGGCGGCAGATGACGACGGCGGTGAACTCGACACCAGCACCGAGGGGATGCTGGCTGAGGTTCGGGCCATGCGGAAGGCCGCCCAGCGTGGCGGGTCCCATGTGGCTGCTGCCAAACTGCTGGACACCGAAGCGGGCTTGGTCGCTGACCTTGCGATGGAGCGTAGGGCAGCCAACGAGCGCGCCCGCTCTGCCGCTGACCCGGAAGCCCTGGAGGACCGCATCGTGGCGGCGCTGCTGGGGATGCCGGACAAGCTTAGGCGGCAGATCCTTGCTCGCGTTGCTGAGTGACCGCCCCTTGGGATGCTGACGCGTTCCTCTCGGCTGTCGAGTCGGCCGAGGACTTGCGGGACCGAGCCGAGGTGCGACCCCTCGACTACGTGTCTTGGACCCCACCCCAGACGGCGCTACTGCGCTGCCCTGGCCGGTACGTCCAACTCCGAACCGGTAACCAGTTCGGCAAGACGTGGGTGGGCGCTGCAGAGGCGCACTTCCACTGCTTGGGGCGCCACCCGTACAAGGAAGTGCCAGATGGCCCGATTGAGGCGTGGGTGCTTTGCCACTCGTGGTCTCAGTCGGTGGCCATCCAGAAGAAGCTGTGGCAGCTCGCGCCACACGACGAACTGGTGCCGGGGCAGTCCTTCGACCCGGTCAACGGCTTCCGGGGCAAGTCCCCTGCGCTCAGGTACAAGAACGGGTCAGTTCTGCGGATCAAGACCGTGGGCATGGACACGATGGACCTGGAGTCGGCAACGCTCCACTACATCTGGATCGACGAGCCCCTGGGCAATGAGGCCATCTTTGGGGCGCTGCTGCTGCGCCTGCGTCGGACGGGTGGGCGCATCGTCATCACCATGACCCCAGCGACTACGGGCGACCTGACGTGGTTGCGGGAGCGGTGCGAGTCGGGCCAGATCACAGACCTGCACTTCCGCATGGAGCCGGAGAACTTCGTACCCGAGGGGGCATCCAAGCCGCTTTGCACCGAAGACGGCCGCCCAATGGATGCGGCGTGGATTGAGGAGGAGATCGCCAACACCCCCAGCTACCAGCGTGGGGTGCGGTGTCACGGGGACTGGGAGTTCACGGCCACAGACAAGGCCCTGGAAGCCTTCCACCGCAACCGCCATGTCGTGCCCGACATGTTCGAGTCCGACGTGTTGCCAGAGCATGCGCTCGAGGTGTGTGTGGGCATCGACTACGGCGAAGACGCGCTTCGTACGTGCGGCGTGCTGGTCTACGTGGACACCACGTCAGCGCACCCGCGCATCTTCATCATGGCCGAGTACGCCCCAGAGCAGGGGACCACCATGGACATGGACGCTGCAGGGCTTCTGGGCATGCTGGCGGCGACCGGTGACCGGTGGACCGACGTTGACCACGTCTGGGCGGACAAGAAGTACGAGGGGCGCAGCACGGTCAAGAGTGCGCGCAGGCTGGGCACCGCCATTGCGAAGCAACTCGGCACAGCTGGCGAGCTCAAGCCGGCGCCGCGTGTGGCCAAGCGAGGGCTACGCAACGACCACTTTTGGCCGTCCATCCGGTGGCTGCATGAGGCCATGGTCCGCCCGGGGCACTTCTACGTGGATGGGCACTGCGAGCACATGATCAGAAGCCTGGAGACCTGGGACGGTAGAGCCAAGCACCCGGCGAAAGACATCATCGATGCGCTGCGGTACGCACTGCGCCACCACTGGGGCAAGGTCCAGGCCCGTGCCGGTCGAGTCCTGCACCGCCGCTTCTGACCGAGTCGGTAGCACACGGCATGCTGCCACCTCGACCGCCCCTGCCTGGGGACGACAACCAGCGCCGCGCCAAGCAGCAGGCGCTACGAATGCGGCTCCTGCGTGGTCGATGGTCGGAAGACCTGGAGACGGCCCTCAAGTTGCACGTTCGCGAGGACCGCTTGGGTGTCTGGGGTATCGGCGAGATGAGCCGCAACCCCTTCCGCTCGATCTCGTCCCAGGTCGGCGGCGCCCTGTACCACCGGCCTGGCGAGTTGCGCGGCGGTGCTGGGGTCGATGACCTCTCGGCGGCCATGCAGGCGGCTGGGTACTGGCAGGTGATGCAGCGGCAGTCCACCGACCTGGTCGGGCTGCGCGAGACGCTGATGCGCGTGGACTGGTCCCAGCGGGGTGGCCTGCTGTACCGGCCCATCGACCCGGACGCGTGCATTGTGGAGTCGGTGCCCGAAGCGCCGGACGTGCCGGCCTACCTGGCTGAGCTCCAATTGCGCGAGGACGAGAAGGGCAAGCCGGCTTGGTGCTGGGAGATCTTGGACATTCGGGACCTTGAGCAGCCCGAGCACAAGATCATGGACGCCAAGATGGAGGAGGACTGGACAGATCGGATCCTCGGCCCTGCTCCCGAGGGCTCCATCAACGGCTACCGCTACGTGTACGAGGGCGTGCCGTTCCTGCCGGTGGTCATGCACCACGCTGAGCGCACCGGCGAACTGTGGGATGCGTTCTACGGTGTTGAGACGGTGTTGGGAACCATGACGGTAGCCGTGCTGCTGACGTTCTGGGTGCATGGCGTCAAGGACGGCAGTTTCGCCACGGTGATGCTGGTCAACGGTCAAGTGCGTGACGTGGAGATCGAGGGCGCCAACCGCACGCGCCGTAAGGTGATCAGCACCGAGCCCGGCTCCATCATCGAGGTGGGCCCCATCGATGAGGGCGCAGGCCAGCCAACGGCGGTCCAACTGCAGCCGGGCTTCGACCCTCAAAAGCTGATGACGGCGATCACTGGCTTTGAGCAGGGCCTTGCCGAGTTCGCTGGCGTGTCTGCCGCTGACCTGGTCCGGACGGGTGCGGATCCCCGGTCTGGGGTGTCCCTGTCGATCTCGCGCGAGGGGCTGAGGGATGCGCAAGGACGCATGGAGCCTCAACTCCGGCGCGGAGACCTGCAGGCCGCTGCGCTGACCGCAAAGATGCTCAACCTGCACACGGGCACGAACCTGCCGATCGACGGGATCAGCATCACGTACCCGTCGCTGCCGCTGTCCATCGGAGAGCGCAAGGCGCAGACCGAGGACCTGACCACCAAGGTCGATGCCGGCCTGATGTCCAAGGTGGACGCGTACATGGCGCTGCACCCCGGCATCACCCGGAAGCAGGCGACCACCGAACTGGACCGCATCCGGCGAGAGAACGCCATGTATGTGAGCCCGAATCTCTGAGGGGAGAACCATGCCAATCGAGCAGGACGGAAAGAAGTACTACGACGGCGACGAGATCAACCAGATCGTGCGGGACCGGCTGGCCAAGGAGGCTGACAAGCGGGCGCTTGTGGTCTCCGAGCGCGACTCGTTGAGCGCTGAGCTTGAGGCCCTGCGGCCCCAGGTCGCCGGTGTCGAGGCACTGACCCAGCAGAAGGCAGACCTTCAGGCGCAGCTCGCCAAGGCCCAAGGGCAGTTCAGCCGCTACCAGGCCGCGACTACGCACGGCGTGACGGACCCCGACACCATCGAGGCGTTGGAGTTCGCCCACCAGAAGGCTGCGGCCAAGTTGGGCGATAAGGCGCCGGACTTCGCCACGTACCTGAGCAACGCGGCCACCGACCAGTCCATGCTCCCGTCCTACCTGCGCGGCGTGCTCGCGTCGGGTGGCGATGAGGGGGGAGACCCGCCCCCGCCCCCCACTCCTGGCCAGCCCCCAGCGCCGCCCAATCGCCCCGGCACCAAGCCGCCGAAGAAGGCGCCGGCCAGCAACGCCAACGACCAGTTCCGGACGGCGGTGAGCCAGGCGACCACCTTTGAGGACCTGCAGAAGCTCCAGCAGGAGCGCCAGGCTCGGTAGCACCCAGAGCGTACGGTGGCACCGGTCAACAGCTCGCAGCGCGCCCAACCAATCACACTGCGAGTGATCCCATGGCAATCGCCATCTTTTCGGCCGGCGCCCCCGCGTCCGGCAACGGTCTGACCACCGAAGACCAGCTCAACGACCTCGTCCTGGCTGAGCAGAGCTTCAAGCTCGCCATGGCCGACAGCGCCGACATCTTCGGCACCAGCGCCATCGAGATGCAGAACGGCAGCGACGCCGGCTCCCTGGTCGGCCGCAACCGGATCCTGTCCCTGGGCTGGTCCATCTCCATGGACGCCACCGCTGCGGAGGATACCGACGTTTCTGCGTCCAGCGTCACCGCCGCCGCTTCGGACGTGACCATCGCGCGCCGTGCGCTCCGCTTGGATGAGACCGGCCTGGCCAACGCGGTCGGCGGCGCTTGGGGCTTCTCCCCCATCCCGCTGGGTCTGACCATGGCCGGCAGCTTCGCCGCTGGTCGCATGGGTCTGTTCGCCACCGCGATCGCGGGCGCGTCCACCAACGTGACCAGCGCTGGCGCCGGTTCCATTGATGACCTTTACGACATCATCGACAGCTTCACCACCAACACCGGCGACCCCGGGATGCTGGTCGGCTGCCTCCACCCCTTCACCATGGCCGCGATCCGCGACTCCATGCGTGCCGAGGTGGGCCCGCAGGCGCGGCGCGAGGACGTGCAGGCGTTCTTGGCCAAGGGCGCTGAGATGCTGCTGGGCATGCTCATCTTCCCCAGCACCAAGGTCACCAACGCGTCCAGCAAGCACGAGAACGCCTTCATGGCGGCCGGTGCGCTGAGCTACCGCTACGCCGTGCCCAAGCAGCCGGTTGGCGGCGGGCAGGTCATCTTCAACGACGGGGTCTCCCCGCTGATGATCGAGGCCCAGCGCGACGCGTCCAAGGACACCTACGAGCTCGTTGCGAACGCTTACGACGGCATCGTGATTCGCGAGCAGGCCCGCATCCGGGGCTACCTGGCGTCCACCAGCTGACGGGTTGTGGGGGGTTGGGTGGGGGGAGGCCCCTCCCCTCGTCTCGCCCCTTCCAGCCCCCCACTTTCACTTGAGGGGAGAACTACATGGCACGCATTGCAGGCAAGCGCTCAGTCAGCCGTCAGAGCCGGGGGCAGAAGCTCCCGAACTACGGGATGGGTGGTCGCAACAAGCCCTTCCACTTCCAGCACAACCACGGATCGTGGGAGTTGGTGGAGACCTCCGAGGGCTGGCGTCTCGTCCCGTCGCTGTCTCGGATCGTGGTGGCCCCAGGGGTCAACGGGACGGCACAGGCCAAGCGCGGCCAGCACCTCAGCGCTGTTCACGTCAAGAACATGGCAGAGGAAAACTGGGGCAATCTTGTCCTGACCGACATCGACGCCTACCAGTACAGCCCGGAGGAGCCCGGCTCGACCGGTGACGGCTACTTCACCCTCTGGGAGACGGTGCTGCTCTACGACGACGGCACCTGGGAGATCGACCACGACGACCAGGGTTGGGCCGATTGGCGCTGGTCGCTGGTTGTCAACGGCACCATCAAGCCGCCGCGCAAGAAGATCTGGTCCACCCAGGAGCGTCGTTGGCGCACCCGCATCCAGCGTGCGAGCCGGCGCCCGGACCTCTCCAGCAGCCAGCAGAGCAAGACCCTGGCTGAGCGCATGCTGGAGGGGCTGGCGGAAGCGAAGAAGGCGATGGACGCGCTGAACGGACCCACGCCCAAGCGCAAGGCGCGCGTGGTGCGGAAGAAGGCACCGGCACAGGAGGCCACCAATGTCGGGTGAGAAGCAGGGCGGCCGAGAGCACATCGACCGCACGACCAAGTACCTGATCGAGCGCTCTGGGCTTCAGCCCCGTGTCGCGCATGAGCAGGCGAAGCAGGCCCGGATCCGCAACGAGCAGCGCGAGTCTGGGCGGCGGAAGTGAGCGCGGCAGAGACGGTCTACAGCGTCCGCGTCGCTTACCCGGACTACCTGGAGCGTGCTCGAGCGCAGACCGTCTCCCTGCCCATCTGGCGCGACGGTGCGCTCGCTGCGCCTTCGTCTGGGACGTTCACCCTGCGCCGGCCGAACGGGGACACCCTGGTCACTGGTGCGGTGGTGGTGGCTGGGTCGATCGCGACCTACCCGGTACTTGCGGCCAGCATCCCCGCGACAGAGAACCTGGGCCACGGCTACCAGGAGTTGTGGGAGCTCACCCTCGCGGACGGGACTACGCAGACCATCCCGCGAGACGCGGCGCTGGTGAAGCACGCAGCACGCCCCACGCTGACGGACGACGACATCACGGCCGTCTACAGCGACCTCGCCCGGCACATGGCCACGGGTGACACCACGTTCCAGCCCAAGATCGATGAGGCGTGGAAGCAGATCCTTGGCCGGCTGGAGATGCAGGGCGTATTCCCCGACCACATCGTGACCTACTGGAGCGTGCGCGAGGTGCATCTCCAGCTGGCCTTGTACCTGACCCTGCTCGACTTCAGCAGCCGTCAGGGGGACCGCTGGGCCGAGATGGCCGAGGCGCACAAGCGCGAGTTTGAGATGGCGTGGTCGCGGCTCCGCTTCCGCAAGGCCACCACCGACACCGGCTTGCAGGACGGCGACGACATGAAGTCCGCAGGGGAGGGGGTCACCCACATCAACGCCAGCCCCCGTCGGTCGTGGCGCGGCAACTGGGGCTTGTAGGTGGCGGATCTCACCATTGCGCAGGTCCGCCAGCGCTTCGCCACCGCACTTGAGGCTGTCGCTGACTGGAAGGAGTCCCCCTTTGCGTGGGGGGTCTTCGCGTCGAACATCGAGCACCACCGCTTTGCAGTCGGGGCCCCCCGCACGATGCCTCGCCCTGGCTCAGTGGGCCGCCCTCGCCAACGACCAGCAGTCACCTCGTACCAGGTGGAGACGGAGATCGAGATCCAGTGGGGGTGGAACCTCGGCAGCTTGGACCAGGTCACCGATTACGACGCAGCGATGGCAGCGGAGGCCACGCTGCTGGCTGCCGCACTGGGCGTGTCGCAGTCCAGCCTACACGTCACGCTGACCGATCAGACCCGCACCGTGGATGACCAGGGGTGGATGCTGGGCACCATCCGGCTGACCGTGCCCCACAGCTTGGCCACGTCGTAGTCGGTAGCACCGAGCGAGCACAAACAGGAGGCTCGCACAATGGCAAGCGCACTCCATCGCGTCGTCGGTAACTTCCGCGACGCGATCCTGAAGATGGCGGGCATTCGCCTGTCTGACACGGCAGGATCGACGGGGACCGGCGCCGAGATTCTGGCAGGGGCAGGCGTCCCCTCCGGAGCCTACGGTCGGACCAGTTCGGCTCTCCTGTACATGCGGACTGACCCGGCCAGCGCCTCGACGGTGCTGTACGTGAGCGAAGACGCGGGGACCACCTGGACCGCAGTGGCGGTGCCCTGATGGCCGCGTCTACCGTCATCAAGAACCTCAACGACGGCACCATCACGCTGGAGGATGGCACCGGTACTCCCGTGACGCTGGTCGTTCCGTTCTCCACCGGCGACCTCAACGTTACGGCGTTGGCGGCGACACAGAACGAGGTGACCGCCTACGAGACGCGGGGCACGCTCAACACCGTGCGCCACACGTCGCGGACCTACCCCACGCTGGGGTTCTCCTTCCAGGTCGCGGACTACGCGGACGTGACGGACTTCACCGCTCAGGACTTCGTCATGTTCCAGGGCGCCTATGCGAGCAACGTCTCGACGCTGGGAGCCAACGCTGAGGTCAAGACCATCAAGGTGACCCTGACGGTGGAGGGGACCGACCACGGAGACGCGGCGGACCACACCATCGTGCTGGACGACGTGCATTGCACGATGGACATCACGGAGGGTGACCCGAACACGGCCACCATCTCGGGCACGGTCTACGGCTCGGTGACGAGGACCTGATGGCGATTCTCGGAGGGGAGAAGGCCCAACTGCGGGCCCCTGATAGCTACGCTGCTGCGCTCGACGTGGCAGTGGGGCTCCAGACCAACCCGCGTCGGGCCTTGTGGGCTGCGCTGGCCTTGTGTTGGCCAGTGTTTTCCCGCCCGTACCGGCGCAAGATGGCGAAGGACCACCCGTGGCAGCCGCTCAACTCGACGCTGGCGGGCTCGGGCTTCGACGCCCTGGCCTTCGGCGGTGCGGTGCTGGACGAACTGACGGCGCGTGGCCTGTCGCTGGACGAGATCGGGGAGGCAGCGGGCGAGGCCATCGAGATGCTAACGTCCATTCTGCCCGAGGATGAGGACGTGGACGCCGTCGAGGGAAACTCCGGGGCCCAGGGCGACTCGACTTCCTGATCATGGAGGTCGAGCGTGCTTGGGCCAAGTACCCCGGATGGTTCATCGAGCAGCCCTGGCCCATCCAACAGCGTCTCTTGGCCTGGGCTCAGGTAGTCTGGGGGCAGCCGCCCGGTAAGACAAAGCAGGGCGCGGACTTCTGGAGCTCGTGAGATGTCAATCAGGGTCGGACGAGGACGCGCAGCCATTGTGATCTCGGGCCCCATTGCGGACGGCATCGAGCGCGACGTACGCAAGATCCTTGGGCCAGTGGTCGAGGTCATGGACCAGGCAGCGGACGAGGTCTACACCGAGTCGATCGAGCCCAAATGGCCGATCAAGACCGGCAAGAGCCTCAAAGCCTGGACCAAGGGCTTGCAGGTCATGCCGGGGACCTGGGAAGTTAGCGTCGAGTGGCGAAACCCGCTTACCTACACCCGCTACATCAAGAGCACCAAGGAGGGGCGACGCAGCGACGTGCGCCGCATCCGGTCCCCCTTGCAGCAGGACGCGATGAAGCCAGCGCGGAAGAAGACCCGCGACATCAAGCCGCTACTGGTGGACGCACTCGCCAAGAGCATCACGGAGGCCCTAAATGGCTGACTCTGTAGTCAAGATTGGGGCCGACCTCAGCGAGCTGCGGCGCGAGTTGGCGAAGCTGCCGAACCTGAGCGGTGACGCAGCGCAGGAGACCTTGATCAAGGTCGAGAAGGCGGTTCAGCGCGCGGAGAAGGCCAGCAAGGCCAGCTCCAAGGCCATCGCCCGCGCCCAGAAGTCAGCCGCCAAGGCCACCGAGAAGTCCAGCCAGGACGCGACCGAGGGGCTCAAGGCGCTCTTTGAGTTTGCTGGCGGGAGCGGTGATCAGGTCGATAAGCTGGCCAAGATCATGGCGGGCATGGGGTCAAGCGCTCTAATGGCTGCTGGTGCCGCCCTGGCGCTTGCTGCTGGTCTCGCAGTAGTAGTCGGCACTGTGTCCGGTGTCGTCGCCCTGGTGGCCGCTGCTGAGGAACTGGAAGAGGGCCTCAAGCCCTTCCGTGAGTTGGAAGGCTTTGAGGGGCTGGATCCCGAGGTGTGGGGATCAGTGCAGAGGACAAACTCGGCCCTGAATGTGCTTGGCTCCATTGCCGATCAAGTAGTGCAGACGCTTGGGGGCAACCTGGCACCAACCACAGAGCGCATCAGTTTCCTTTTGGTGAAGATGGGCTTGATGGGCCTTGATGCGTTTCAAGCCTTCGAGCAAGGGAAGAACATTCTTCGCGAGTTGGCGGTTTTCATGACCACCCTGTTGGTCAAGGCGTTCATGAGCCCCACCAACGCCCTGGCGAAAATGGCCAACATGCTCGGGCTGCTTGCAGGCGCTTTGGGTGCTTCGGAGTTGGAAGCCAAGCTGACGGGCATCAAGGACAAATGGGACTCTTGGACTCGATCCGTCGCCGAGACTGCGGTGGACTTCTACATTGACAAGGCATCCGACAGCCTCGACGACATGTCCGAATCGACTATGGACTATGACGCGCGCGCGCACAAGTTGATCGCCACCCAGGTGGAACTCGGGAAAGCCACGCACGAGACAAGCGCGGCAGTGGGGAAGCTCAACGACGAGTTGGACGAGGGTAAGACCACCGAGGAGGAGTATGCCGAGGCTCAGCGCAAGGCGGCTGAGGCCGACGCGAAGCGGGCAAAGGACCTGGCCCGGCTGTCCAAGATGGCTCAGGATTTGGTCGCCACCGAGACGGCCCACCGCATGACCGCAGCGGAGAAGATCGACGCATCCGAGGCCCGCGCGCTCGAGCGTCTGAGCGAGTTGACAGAAGCCCGCATTGCTGCCGCTGAGCTCGAAACGGAGGCGGTCGACGCCTACATCGAAGGCCAGATGCGGCGCACTGAGCTTGAGGCTGAGTTTTCCCAGCAGCGCATCGACCTGGCCAACGCGGAGTCAGCCGCCAAGATCGCGGCTGCGTCCAATGAATGGAGTACATACACGCAGCTGGCCATGGAGAGCACGGCGGCGGTAGGCAATCTGGTAGACGTGCTCTACGACCGGCGCATCAGCCAGATGGAGGAGGGCACCGAGGCCCACAAGAAGGCATCGCGGCGGCAGTTCGTGATTGAGAAGTCACTCGCTATTGCCACGGCAGTCCTACAAGCAACCGGGGCAGTGCTCAAGACGCTGCGAGAGTACGGACCACCGGTCTACCCAGACTTCATGGCCATTGCGGCCATGTCTGCAACAGCAACCATCGGCACCGCAGGGATAGCAAGCGTGGCAGCGGCGCAGCCCCCATCGATGCACACCGGTGGCATTGTTGGTCGGCCGGCTCCAGACGAGGCCGACCGGCGCTTGCGGTCTGGTGAAGCAGTGCTCAACGCACGGGCTACCGCGCAGATGGGCGAGTCTGCGATCAACGCCGCCAACGCGGGCGGGTCGATGGGTCAGGGGCCTATGGTCGTGGTGGTCGAGTACAAGAATCAGGTGCTCGACAACCAAGTCAGTGACCTGACCCGGGTGCCAGGCTCGGCGCTGCGCTCAGCGGTCAAGCAGGGGTCGCGAGTCGGCCACCGGACTCGGTAGCACCGACCGATGGCTACTGACCGGATCGCCGACTTCACCGACTTCCGAGGCGTGCTGGTCCCTGACCCGCGCATCACGGCCGTCGATACGACCCACTCGACGCTGACCCAGGCTGGTCCCCGCCCGGGTGTGCCTGACGCGCAGGGACAGACTGAGATGGTTCTGGCCTCGGGTGGCACCCAGGCGGCCAGCAAGACGCTGCAGGTCCAGGCGCTCAGCGCAGGGATGCCGGAGGTCGACGGCGCCGCACAGGTGTGGCGCTACTCGGGAGACACCTACTGGCGCGGCTGGAACCCTCCGACCATCATCACCGGGTGGCAGCCGGTTCTAATCTGCGATGGCTCGGTCACGACCAAGGCGAGCGCAAAGTACGTCCACACGCTGGCGCTGGCATCCGGCAAGATCGCGGCAGTGTTCCAGATTCGGGACAATACGATCGGCGCGGTACAGGATGAGGTCTGGGTCTACGTCCGAGACCCTGACACCAACACCTGGGACAGTGGGACGCAGATCTACGCTCAGTCCCCGGTCTACAGCGCCGGGCGTGGGGCTCACCCCTGCCTGGTGGAACTCCCCAACGGCCGGGTGCTGGTCTTCCACTGGGTGGAGTTGACGTCGGGTGACTGCCAAGTCCGCATGCAGTACACCGACGACCTGAGCACCTGGGCCACGGGGTCGAGCGCCTGCCTGCCTACCTCAGTGCCCTACAACGCTGAGGGATGGTTCGCGAACGACTACGACACGATGGGCCGCCTCCGAGCCTGCTACCTAAACGGCGAGATCGCGCTTTGGGCTTCGCTGCGGTTGGCTAACAACAACCTGGCTGCGTCTGGTGATCTGCGTGACGTGGTGCGCCAGTACGGATCAACGTCCCTTGGAGCCCGGTTCACACAGGTGGCCGAGGCTACGTCAGACGGCACTTATCGGGGCGGCTACCAGGACTGTGCCATCGTCAACGGCCGGATCCTGTTTGCTTGGTGCTGCCTGAACCTCGTCGCTGAAAACTTCATCCAGCGCGTCTTTTTGGCGTCAGCCTTTGAGCCGTTCACCGGCGCAACCTTCCAGGGAACTCCAGACAGGCAATTCTTTGCGTTTAACACCACGCTTGCCGCGACCCAGGGCAAGCAGATGTCCGACGGAGACTGCGCTATCTGCGTGGCGGACTCTGGCGAGGTCTACATCCTGCATCGGATCACGAGCGACTCCATAATCAAGACGCAAGCGTGTCTGGTTGAGCGATCCAAGGATGGCGGCTCAACCTGGGAGTACCTGGGGCAAACCCTGGGCGAAGACCACTCTGTGTGGTGGCAGGAGGGAGGCGCCCCCGGGACCGTTTACCCCCGAGGCTTCTCGGCGTGCTGCCAGTCCGGGCGCGTCGTGGTCGTCACCCACTGGACCGCAGCGATCGGTAACGAAGACGACAGCGTGGGGACGATCTACCTCGGTGGCTACTCCACAGTGACCCAGCCGACCTATGGGGGCGACTTCCCGTCTGACGCCAACCGGGCCAGCTACGAGAAAACGTGGCTCCCGTTTGAGAAGCCGGATGATGGTAGTTGGACCGCCGCTGGAGCAGGTACGGGTGTGCTGACTGGTGGGGAGTTGGTAATCACCACCAGCAGCAATCAACTCACATACAGCAAGACCTTCACCAGCACGGTTGCCCAGGGCCTTGATGTTGCAGGCTCGGTTACGGTGGACAGCGGCGGATCGGTCGCGACGCGGACGGTCTACGTCTGGGTGGTCGTGGCGGACGGGACCAACGACTACACGGTAGAGCTCAGGCTGGGCCGGTGGTCGGTCGAGCTGTACGACCTGCACGGGCCCACCAGCATCGGCACAGTCAGCGTAGACACCTCGGCCGGCGTGGACTTCAAGATCGCGCTGACCTCAGCCGGTGTGGCCTGGTGGATCAAGTCCAGGTCGCTGGGTTCCGATGCGGAATGGACCCCCGGCACACCGTCCACCAGCCTGACCAACAACACGGGGGCGGCGGGACCGATCAATCAGGTGGTCTTCGGGCACCACGCGGTCCCGTTAATCACCGCAGTGAGCAGATGGCACTTTTTCGGCATAAGCAACAGCAAATTCACTGGTGCCACCCTCGCGGGAGGTCAGACCAACCCGGATGACCTGTTCCCCCGCCCGCTTATGGCCTCCTCGGTCTACGTGGACGGCGGGACCACGATCAAGGCCCTCGACGGTCCGGCCTTCACCGGCGACACCTGGCACATCGCGACCCGCTACGACTACGCGGTGGGTCGGGTCCTGCACACCCAGGAGCCCAGCCCCCGACGTGGGTGGCGCTCGACCGACGAGACGGTCCACCGGATCGCGTTCGCACTGGACCCCAGCATCACCGCAGCCAGCCGGCAGGGCAACGTGGTCATAGCGATCGCGGTTCTCGGGGCCAACTGGCGCACCGGGAGCCTGGAGGCCGACAGCGGCGGCGGGTCCTGGTCCAGCATCGGCACAGTGGACGCGGCTGATGGACTGGCCTCGATGGCCTACGTCCGCGCGGGCAACAGCCTGGAGGCCGACGCCGGGTCGACGGACACGCCCTACCTGGATCTCAACGAGTGCCGAGACTGGACCGTGTCGCTGGGCTCGTCCAAGTTCCGCCGCGTGGCGTGGAACTCGGAGGGGATGTGGGACCAGTCTGGCAAGCGCGCTCGCCTGTTCCTCGACGGCGTGGACAACACAGAGCCCAGCAGCGGCACCCTGTCACTGTGGCCGCGTGACTTCGTGCTCCTGGTCCGCGTGAATAGCGCCAACTATGCCGGGCTCCGGTTGGTCATTGACGCCCAGACCACGGTCGATGGCTACCTGGAGGCCGGCACCGTCGTAGCGGGACCGGTCGTGATCTGGGGCCAGCCGTACGGGTGGGGTCGGGTCATGGAGGACTCTGCCAACGTCCAGCGCACGGTGTCCGAGGACGGCACAGACCGGATGCGCAAGCTCGGCCCGGAGACGCGCCAGGTCCAGATCGACTGGATGGACGGGGTAGACGAGACGCAGATCAGCGGCACTCCAGATCCGGACTACGTGAGCACCAGCACCACGGGTGGGAGCCTCGGGGCCGCAGACCTGCGGAGCGCAGCTCGCCAACTCGCCGGCATGGTCAGCCTGACTGACGGCGGCAAGGTCCCGGTGGTCTACCTGCCCAAGATCTCCAAGGGCTCCAGCGGCAACGACACCGAGATGTTCAACCGTCGCGCCTCGCTGCTCTATGGGCGCATGGCCTCCAGCGTGCGCCGTGAGATGGTCCAGGGTGACGAGGGGCGCAACGAAGTGGTGCGGGTCTCGCGCATCACCATCGATGAGCTCAAGTGAGCCTGACCGCGCTGGACTTCGCTGGCGCTGAGGTCGTCTGGCTGCTGTCTGTGACCTGGGCTGGTCGCACGTTTCGGTGGGCCTCGAGCACGACCGACACCGGGCCCCGGGTGCTGACAGATCTGGACGGTGGGACGCACGAGTACGAGGGGGGACTGGTCATGCCCCGAGTCCCCTCGGCTGCGTCGTTGCAGTCGACTGCGGTGGACTCCCTGTCTCTTGGCTTCGCGGTCCAGTTTCCCGGCGACGTGGACGTAGCGCAGATGGTCAGCCAGGGTCACGACCTGAGCACGGCGACCGCAGAGGTAGCACTCCACCTGGCTGGCGATGTGTACGAGTCGAGGCTGGTGGTACTGGCTGGCGGCCTTCGGAAGCCGGTCTATGACGTGGCAGGCGAGCCCGTCCGGTTCACCGTCGAGGCTGACACCTACGACGACGGCGCCCTGATCCCGGCTGTGTCTCAGCGCGTGACCCTGTCCACATGGGCCAGCCGGCCCCAGGCGTCAGAGGGGCTCTACTACCCCATCGTATTCGGGACCCCGGGCGCGTTCGTGACCTCGGCTGGCTCGTCAACAGTCACCAGCGGTAGCCCAGCTTTGATAGTAAAATCAAGCGGTGGCATAGCGATCACGCTGGTTGTTGCAGGGCATCGCGTAGCGGCATCCACAGTGAGGATCTACGACGCAGACGGCGTGGGTGAGGACCTGTCGACCATTTCGGCGCTTGACGCTTTGGGGCAGACGGTGACCACCGTCGACCTGGCTACCTCCAGCACCATCGATCGCACGTCGGATGAATTCTGGGTCGGGTGGAACTCCGGCGCAGCCTTGGTCGAGGCTGACGGCACGACGGCAGTCACGTCAGCCGGGGCCCTGATCCAATGGATGCTCGACCGGTCCACGTCCAGGGTGGACCGGGGCAGGTGGGCTGCGGTCGCGTCTCAGCTTGGGCGGTTCACGCTGGCCGGCTACATCGACTCACCCGTGGCCCCGTCGGAGTGGGTCGCGGACAACGTCTTGCCCCTGATCCCGGTGACGCTGGTAGATGGCCCTGGTGGTCAGGCCCCCATCCTGTGGCGCTACGACGCCGCCACGTCTGACGCAGTCACCCACATCGAGCACGGCCCTGGGGTCAACCGGGTGGGCTCGGTCGAGTACGTGACCCTGCGTCGCGACGTGACCAACGAGTACCGGCTTGACTTCGCCAAGCGTGCGAAGAACGGGCAAGCCTATCGATCTGTCGCCTTGGTCGCGTCCAGTGATGGCAGCAGCGAGGAGTATCTGAGCCGTCGCGCGGAGCTCTCCAAGGCCCGCTCGGGCGTTCGGGTCGAGTCCATGGAGACAGACGTGGTCTACGACCAGGGCACGGCGCTGGCTGTCCTGGGGTGGAAGATCGCGGCTCATGCGTTCGCTCAGCGGCGTGTGCGCTACGAGGTCCCGCAGGAGTTCGGCTGGCTGGCTCTGGGTGACGTGGTCACACTGACTGACGCTGACCGCTACTTCACCAGCCTGGTAGCCCTTGTCCAAGGCATCGAGTGGGACCTGGATACGCTGACGCTGGACCTGCTGCTGATCGAGCAACCAGACCGCGACAACCGCTAACGGACCCGGTGGAGGATCAGGCGTGCATCGATGGCGCCGTGGTCCTGCTCCGGTATTACACGGCATGTCGCAGAGGCTCTGAGTGCCAGCACTTGACGAGATCGCAGCAGCTCTGCGCCGGTTCCTGCCCGCCCGGTACGGTTCAGCCTGATGGCGTACCCCCTCGCCCCGCACGGCAAGATCACGCCCCACCTGTTGGTCCTGCACTGGTTCACGGTGCCCTACTTGGGCGACCTCGACACCTACGACCCGCGTGGGTACAGCCGCGAGACCATCATGGCGAAGATGGAGGACCTGGCCGAGCGCGAGCGGCGCAAGGCGTGGGGCGGCTACAACGCGGTATGGTTCCCCGAGGGCCCGGCGCTGGTGACCCCTCCCGGGCAGCGCGCCTACCATGCGGGCGGCTCCGAGGGCCTGGACAAGCCCAACAGCAACGCGTTCGGCCTGGGTGTCCCGTACATCTCCGCGAGCACCCGGCCTCGGGGCATCGCCGGTGAGATCGAGGCCCCGCTCTACCTGCCCAGCAAGGGCCGCGAGGTCCCCGGCTTCTACCCGCCGCTGAGCGCGTCGATGCTGGTTGAGAGCGTCGAGTGGGCGCGGGAGCACTTCATCGAGATGGGGTGGGACCGCCTTGGCGTGCTCACCCACGCCCAGATCAACGCCCGCAAGAACGACATACGCCACCCGCTGATGCCCGAGGGCGCCAGCGTCGCTGAACTGTCCGCGCGCTTCCAAGCCTGAACCACCCCGGAGGCACCATGCCCAAGAACATCGACCAGGTCCGCCGCCGCGTGGACGGCCTCGCCGAGAAGTTGGCCGCCCTGAACATCGACGCACAGGACATCCCCGAGATTCTTGAGCAAGCCATGGACGTGGTCGCGGCGTGCGTGGACGCGGCCGCTGACAAGCGGCTGACCATGCGCGAGGCCGGAAAGATCATGCGCGAGGCCGGACAACTCGTGGACACCGTGCGCAACGCACGGGCCGAGTAGCGCACGGTGTCCGACACCGCCGCCATCGTCCAAGAGCTCCAACGACTGAAGGCGCTCTTAGACACCACCGTCAGCCGTGTGTGGCACATGCACGGCGCTGCTGCAGGTGCGGCCGCACAGTCGGACAAGCAGATGGCGTCCACCGAGCAGCAACTTCATGAGCTGAGGACAAAGGTAGAGCCCGCGCTGAAGGCTTGGGCTGAGGCCGAGGAGGCGCGCCGCGACCGAGAGAAGCGCATCGCATCCCTCCTGCGACCGGTCATCGTGGTGCCCGTGGTGTTTCTGTTCATGCTGTCGGCTCTGATCTGGGGCGGATATCTGACGCTCCAGGACTTCGCGGTTCGCGCACCGGGCCTTGAACTGTCAGGATCCAGCACCACCGAGGGGACACCATGAGCCGCTGGGCCGAGAACGCTGCGATGCGGAAGGCGTACTACGAGATGCGTAGCAAACTGCGGGAGGTGGAAGATGGCAAGGCGTGAGGCTCACTGTCTGGTCTGCGGTCGGAAGTACACCGACTATGACGCCGCACCCCGCTTCTTCTGCTCCGTGGGTTGTGAGGCGGACGCTGGCAGGCCACAGCCCGAGCCAGATCCGCGCGTGTGTGCTGAGTGCCCGAAGCAGTACACCTGTCCGCGTGCTGTCAGGGAACCCCGCGATCTCGTGGAGTCGCGGTGAAGGGCGCATGGGCCGAGATCCAGGCGCAGTGCAAGGTCTGGGCTGGTGATGCCCCTGCCCCGACGCCCCAACTGGATGCGCGTGTCTGTCCTCAGCGTACAGCCTGTGATCGCGTACCGGGCACCCGCCCGGACCTACAACGGGGGGAGGGCTCGCCGCCCTGGAGTTGGTCAAGCCGGGCTACCGCTTCCGCCCGTAGGTAGGCGTTGTGGTCGGTTTAGCAGGACTCGCAGATCTGCATGCTTCCTCCTGTGCGCGCTGAGCCAGTGCCCGCAGCAATACGCCCTTACGCTTTCCAATCTCGTGCTCATGTGTGCTCCTGTTTGCAGGTTCCGCAGTAGATCCACTCAGTCAGGTTGTTCCGGTCGCCGGGGCCGTAGTAGAACCCCATCTTGATCCAGTTCGCCAGCATATCCGGGTCACCGGGCTTGGCTCGCTTGCCGCAGTCGTCGCAGACGATCCAGACCAATGCCCGTTCGCCGCGCTCGTTGTGTTCATCGTGGTAGATGCGGGCCATCACGCACCCCCTTCGGTGATCTCACAAGCCTCGGCCAGCACCTTCGCCGCTTGCTCCCACGCCTCGGCCTCGGTCACTCCTCACCCATCAGCAGCCGTGCCGCCTCTCGGTAGCGCTCAGCCCGGGTCATGCCGGCCCCCCATGCAGGCCCAGCCTGCGTAGCGTGAGCTCGCACCGGGGCTCTCCACCCTCGGCGCAGACCCACATGTAGACGCGGCCGAGTTGAACCTGGCAGTCGTCGTGCCAGGCAACCCCGTTCAGCGCGTCCATGATGGCGCCAACCGCGTTGTCCCGGTCTGGGGTCTTGGTGGCCAGGTAGGGGCGTCCAGACTTCCACAGCGCCGGGTCAACGTGCTTCGGTCGCCGCTGCGGGCGCTTGCAGTACAGGTCAGCGGACAACTCCACGGGCTCATGCGCCTTGGCCACGTCCCACCCGGGCAGCCGTCCAAAGTGCCAGCGGGCCTGAGTCCGCCATGCGTTGTAGGCGTCAGGCATCCGAGCTCGACCACGCTCCACGATGGGGCGGGGCTTGCCGTAGGGCTTCAGGGCCAAGGCGACGTGCACCTCACCCGCAGCGGGCTGGGTCGCGGGTCGACCGATGGCGATAATGTCAATCACGGTCCCCTCCCTGTGTGCGGTCCCAGCGGTCGCCCGTGATGGGCTCGACCTGGAGCGCGTCGTAGTCCTCGGCGGTCAACGGGTGGCAGGTGCCCCACGTTGCCCCACAGCGGCACTTGGCGGCCTTGTGGTGCTGCTGGATGGCTCGCACCCGCTCGATGACCGGCGCGGCCTTGTGTGGCGTGCGGAACGTCCGCGTTGAGGCGTTGGTGATGGCTCGCTTGTCCCAGGTCATGGCGTCACCCAGTAGCGGCGACGCACAGCTGCTTCAGCGAGGCGCCTGCCCTCTTCGCCGGTCTCGGAACCACTGTCGACCAGAGTTGGTGTCAACCACATCAACCAGCCAGAACTGTTCACATACGCCAAGGGGTCCTCCCCTGCGTTGAGTTCCAACACCTGCTCGTCCAGGTCCGCGCTCCAGACCTCTTCCCAATGGATGCCGTTGGCCGCCCCCAGTAGCGGCTCCTCCCCCACCACGAACCGCCGCACCCCCTCCATCAGCGCGCCGGGGATGTCCCGAGCCCACCCGTAGTCAAGCCCCTGCTCTGCGAGGTAGCGCACCACGCAGTCGCGGCCGGCAGTGATGTTCAGCGGAACGTAGGGGACAGACACATGTCGCTTGGATGCGCGTGCTGACCACCACGGGCCATCTGAGGGCAGGTCCCACCATCGGTCCTCGTCCTCACGATAAGGAAGGCCCAGGTATCGCTCTGCAAACTCGCGCAACCCAGGCGCGTCCCCGCAGAAGATGCCGGTCGCCGTGGATGATTCGATCGTGTTCATGGCGTAGCCAAGAGAGCCGCGATGTCGGCCGGGATAGGCTCCAGCGAAGGCCGGACGCCGCGCCCGTCGAGTGCGCCCGTCAGGCGGCGCCATACGTCCCGAGTGCTGCGCACGTCTTGGAGGCAGTACTCCGCGACCTTCTGCGTTTCGCCCGCCAAGTAGGCGTCGTACACCTTGGATCCGTGCATCCCGTCGGACTTGCCGCCGACACCAAGCCAGCCGGCCATCGGGTCGAGGCTCAGGCGCTTTTGGCTGGGCCACATCTCGCCCACGTCTTGCACCCGCTTGTCGTAGGGGTACGCCAGCACATTGAGAAGCGTGGCGCTCAAGGGGCCGCACCCGTAGAGGAGCGCGTGCTGAGCCAGCCAGGGAAGGTCAAAGCGACGGCAGGACTTGCCCACCCACGTCGGTTCGCCATGCTGGTCGTAGACCATCCCGACGTATTCGCTCAGGTCGTGCAGCACCTTGCTGGGGTCATACGGGTCGCCGATCAGGATCTCGGGATCTCGGTCGTTGACGGCAACCCCGACCATCCATGTAATGCCATAGAGCGGATCCAGTGACGTGCGCCGCCACTGCTCGTCCGTGTTGGCGTCCACCCACTTGGCGATGCTCTCCGGCTTCTTGTACGTCTTCGGGACGTGGGCATAGGCGTAGGCTTGACGCTCGGCCGTGGTCATGTAGAGCGCCGGCAGCGTCTCGATGTCGATGTGCAGATAAGTCTTCATGTCATCTCCAAAGGGAAAGCGCCGACGGTCGCCCAATGCGAGATGCACGGGGTAAGAGGCGACCGTCGGCGCTGGTTGATGGGGCTCACAGAGAGGAGCCCGCGAAGCCGTCCCACACGGAGACGGGGATTGGGTCACTGAGGCTACAGGCGAGGGCCACGAGGTCATCGTGGACCCACGCGCTGAGCTCGCTGTCGTCGTGGTGGCGGCGGAACAAGCAGAAGGCTGCGTGCCACACCAGCGGGGAGTCCAGGCGCCCGGCCTCGATGACCAAGGCGCAGGACCAGGCCAGCGGGCTCACTTGCGCAGCCCGTCCGCGCCACGAACGGTCCCGGCCTGCACGTCTCGCAGGACGCTGATCAGGTCTTCGCGGCTGGCCGTCATCAGGTCGAGGTCAACCGACCGGGCCCACTGCGTCATGGTGCCGGTGTAGTGCTCACCCCACGCCGCGTCGATGACCGCCAACGCGGCCTTGCGGTCGAAGCCCTGGGGCTGGGGCCGCTCCTGCTGGCGCTCAGGCTCACCCCGGGCCATGGACCCCTCCCCGTCGTCATCGGCCGATGGGATGCCGCACATGGCCTGCAAAGTGTACCGCTTGAGGTAGGTCACCACAGACCCCACGCTCTGCGGGTCGCTCTTGCGAGGGGTCGCCGACAGGGTGCATTGCAGCCACTCGCCAGAGGCGTGGATCAGGCGTGTCGTGACGCTGACCGTGTTGCCGTCTGAGGTGGGCATCTGCACAAAGGCGATACCGTTGGCAGACAGGGGCCCCCGGACAGCATCGACCACCGACGCGAGGTCAGCGAACATCGACTTAAAGTGCGGGTTGCGGCTGCTCTTGAGCGCGCTTCCCATGTCTCCCTGTGCCTTGGCCATGGCCGCAGCGAACTTGCCCAGCCCTTCGCTGGCCTGCGTCGTCATCGTCTCGCCCATCACTCCACCCCCGCGCTCTTGCGCCAGTCTCGTCCGTCCATCAGGTCCAGGCCCTTGAGCCAATCAGCCACGGGACCCTCGCCGACCAGCATCGACAAGTCGAAGCCCATCTCCATCGCCATGTCCCGCACGTCCCCCGGGTCACACCGCTTGAGCAGCGCCACCGTAAGGGCAGGGATGGCGTCGGCGCAGATGGTCAACTCGTCCGTGCCATCGCACAGAAACAGCTCGTCCTCGTCCCGACGTACACTGACCCACCGGCCGTCGTCGTCCTCGATGTGCTCGCCCACTTGAACCGGCATCAGAACCCCCCAAGGTCGGCGTTTTCCTTCGCCCACCGCTTGTAGTCGTCCACTTGAGCCGCAGTCATGCGCCCCGTCTCGTCGCAGTGCTCGCACCGCTCCCCGTGCCCGTGGCAGTTGGGGCACTCCTGGTCGCGCTTCTCCCGCCTCATGCCGCACCCCACAAGGTGAAGCCAGCCGCCAGCCCGATGCACAGCATCAGCAGCCCCACGAGGAACACGAGCCCGGCCCAGAAGTCCTGGGTGCGTTCCGCATCCGTCATCGGTCGCTGAGCGTTCATGCCAGAGGGCACCGTGGAAGGGCCGCCGCAAAGCGACTCAATTACCGCGTCCGCTACACTCACTTGGTCACCCCGTAGGCTTGTCCGTCGCATTTCTTCTCACCTCGCCCAAACATCATACACAGGCCGACCGTACCCGGCCCATTCATGTGCTGAATAACGGGCGCCACCTGTATAGCCCGCCTCTTGTGCGGGTTGGGTTGCACACAGAGGCCCGATGTGCCTAAGTAGTGGCAGGAGGTACACCAATGCAGTTTAGCGAGTACGAGACCGAATCAGCACAGACCGCCATCTACCCGGGCAAGGGTGAAGCGCTGGGCCTGGCCTACGCGGCGCTCGGGTTGGCGGGGGAGGCGGGCGAGATCGCGAACAAGGCCAAGAAGGTGCTGCGCGACAGCGGTGGGCAACTGACCCAGCAGCAGCGTGACGACATGGCGGCCGAACTCGGTGACGTGCTGTGGTACGTGGCCGCAGTGGCCCAGGAGCTGGGCGTTAGCCTGGCAGACGTGGCCCAGGCGAACCTCGACAAGTTGGCCAGCCGCAAGGCACGAGGCACCCTTCAGGGCTCGGGGGACAACCGATGACCATCGGTGATTTGATCCGCCAGCACCGCGAGTCCAAGGG
>Ga0208019_1000447_pt1 | contig 22192 bp, 19 predicted proteins | sample CB_VirMetaG_5_FD_184540 | JGI IMG/M metagenome (GOLD analysis project Ga0208019, IMG submission 184540) | Freshwater to marine saline gradient viral communities from Chesapeake Bay - CB_1508_1D Viral MetaG (SPAdes) (version 4) | ecosystem: Environmental > Aquatic > Marine > Coastal | place: USA...
TCTTACCTTCATCCGGGTTGATATGGTCAGGCCAATACCTACGATGAATATCTGACTCAAAGATCTGCTTGATGAAGCCAAGTTGTTTCTGAGCCAGAGTAGAGGTAGCGGAGATATACAGAACCCTGAGGGCTGGATTCTTTGTCAGCTCCCATGCAACCCTATACGCGATAAGAGCTGACTTCATGTGGTCTCGGGGGAACAGGACAAGCTGATGATCTTTAGCTTCTTGCCTAGTCCACCACCTGATAAGATCTTTGTGGCAGTTCCCGAGTACACGAGAAGGAGCGACCAAGTTGATAAAGAACTCAAGGTCTGCTTCTGCTTTTGCTCTTATCTCGTCTTTATCAAACAAATTTGTCAGCCGCGATTGCGTATATTGTCTTGTTCAGATCGGCCATATCAGCCTCTCTACTTCTGTCAAGAGAGCGGCCTTGGCCGTGTCCCTGACCTGCTTCGTCCAGACAGCCTCGGCCAGCGTCCTGACCTCTGACGGTTCTCCGCTGAGGTCAGTATCCGCAACGCCGTCTGCCGTCATCTGGGCGGGGGACAAGGTGCGGCGTGAGTAGCCTCCCCTTCCGATCTCCGCCCCATTGGACATGATCACCTCAAGCGAGCGGATTTGCAGTACTCCCGTTTCCGGTAGTACTTCGATCTTGTCGATGCGGGTCTCAACAGTGATTGCCATAGTGTACTCCTTAGCTGATCTTGTATTCGCCGGACAGGATGAGCGCTCCGTTCACCGGCCACTCTGTCGATGTCAAGGCGGTGGTGCCTGTCGTGGCATCCCACAGGTGCATGTAGATGACGCTCTGATTAAGCTGGATGTACCCGGTTACCGCCTGCCCCGCCGTAATGGCGAGATTGTTGGCCCAATGCACCGCGATGCCGGAGTAATAGTTGCTGGTGTTTTTCGCCGCAAATGGCAGGCCCTTGATCTGGAGGCTTCCAGAGACCGACCCGATATTACTCGGGGCAATGCGGATGTTGAATTTGCATATGTCGCCGATGAGGGTATAGAAACCGGCCTGCGTCGTGTAGGCCGAAGCGTTGTTGGTACCGTCAGAATAGACCGGGGTAAACGTCCCTTCCTCGTAGGCGTCCAGCGCCGTTGATCCGAAAGAAACACTGGTGGTCGCCAAGTTCCCCGTCAGAGTGGCCCCGCCGGTTGCCGCAACCAATTTCGTTGACCCGCCATAGGAGAGGCCCTTGGCGAACGGCAGGTTCTCTGTGTCGGTGATCCCGACCGTTCCGAATGCCGTCGCCTGCAACCCGACCGTCCAGCCGTTCGCATAATCCACCGCCGGGTCGAAATAGGCGTCGGTGAACGTCACGTCGCGCACAACCACGGTGGGGTGATACCACGCTGCGGCAAGTTCGCCGATCCATATGACATGTGTGGTTCCGTCATCGCCGAAGCGCACGGCCAGATCGCGCACCGGGTCGCCGGTTTCGTTGGTGACCGACACGCCGGACCATGCCGTGCCGCCGGGAGCCTGCCAGATGTAGCCGCTGATCCTGAGAACGCTGTGAGCGTTGGTTGTTAGCTGGCCGATGTCCACGGTCATCATCACCCATGCCTGAATGATGCCAGTGGGGAACTTGATCTCGATGGCCCCGGTCTGGTTGCCGCTGCTGTAATACACGCCGCTGTTCGGGGTGCCGACGATCACGCGGTGGAACGTGCCGTGCTTCTGCCAGATCGGCCCGGTCGTCTCGCCTCCTGTCGCCATCAAGGCACCAGCAGCAGTTACGTTCGCGCTGTCCGTCACATCGGCGCCGTCCTCAACGTTCAGGGCTGCTAACAGCGCCGCCTTGGATATTGCGCCAGTCTCTCCTGCCACGGAAGAAACAACATCTGAATAGTCGGCCTTGATCCAATTTGCAGCATAGGTAGCCGTACTGGCGTTATCCACAATGGCGATGATGCGGTCGTTTATGGAGAAGGCCGCCCCGTCAACCGTTCCCGCCACCGAGACGAGCCAACTTTCGCCAGCCTGGGCGGCACCGCCGCCTGGGAATGTCCCGGCGCTGGCGTCCCACGCACCCATGAGGATCACGGAAGCATCAAGGGCGTTCACCCGTGTTTCGATTGCGTCGAGATCGACAGCCTGCGTCACCGTAAGATAATCTAGCTTGGTGCCGTCTGCCGCCATGTCGCGGCCGTTCACGTTCCCGCCCGTGGTCAGCGCCGCGGCTATTGTCCAGTTCCCGCTGTCGTCCTCTACCGCCTGCCCTGCCTGATACGCATCCCCGCTCGTACCGTTGGCGCGAATGATCGCGTTATCCGTGATTGATGGGGGGAATGTGACAAGCTGCGCATCCGCCGCGCTGGTAAATGACAGGTCCGCGCCATCTTCTGAGAACGCCAGAAATTTCCCGGCCCGGCCTGCCGCCGTCTCCGTAACCATCGGGCCCGGGGCATTTGATGTCTTGCCGATCCTGAGCGCCCGCAGAATGGCCGTGTCAAGATACTGGATCCGCTGCCACAACCGATCAAGTTCCGTATTGAATGGCCCCGACCTAAATCCGCCGCGCACCTGCATGTCGCTGGACCGCTCAGCCGGCACCTTCAAGTAGACCGAATAATAATCGGTCCCGTTGGCCGCCGTGGTCAGGGTGATCGATCCCGTCGCCGTGCCGACGCCGGACACCGTGTAATCCGTGGTCAGCACCAGCGCGGTTTCGGAGCCTGTCTTGTAGACCTCGATCCAGTCCTCGTCCTCGAGGTAGAAATCGAGCGAGATCGTGTCCACGCCGTTCGCCGGCTGCACCGGGCCAACGATCAGGTCGTTGAGCGAAACAGTCATCAGTACCCTCCGAACAGTTCGGGGTGTCTCTCGATCAACAGGCCGCGCGCTGCGGTCCGATAGTCCCTGATGACCCTGCGCACAAAATCCCCGCGCTCGTCTGTCGTCAAGTCCGCATACTCGGCAGAAAGCGCATGCTGGCCTGAAACGATCGCGTTCAGCGTCTCCAGCAAGGTTGCATCGCCGTAGCTGCGAAGCCGGGCTGAACTTGCGTCGAGCTCGCCGTTTGATTTCATCACGACCGGCAACTGGCTCGCAGGTGTAGATCCCTGCAGAACCATGAATTCCTCGTAGGCTTCCGGCTCGTTTTTCAGGTTGTACGCCACGCCGTCGCGGGTGATCGTTCGGGTCGGCTGGCCGGGGAAGTACCCGAGCGCCTGCAACTCAAGGTCAATCGGCTCTGGGTCAAGTTTGCTTGAATAGATCGGGCTGATCGCGTCATATCCGGCACCGAGACCGGACTGGTACGTGATCGGTCGCCCCCAGAGGTCGTGCCTGACCGCCAGATCATCCCGCAGCCCTGGCACACGCTCGGCCATCCGCTCAAGGGTGTTTGTTGAACGGGTCATTTCCGGTGCCATTGCCGTCGCAATTTCGCGTCCGAACGCCGGAACAAAGCCGGCGGCAAGGCGCTCGCCATAGGTCGGGAAGAAACGCCGCGGATCGGAAACCGCCTCGAAGAAATCGGCAATGCCGCGCAGATAGGTCTTGTCCGTTAGGTTCTGCGCCACCGCCCCGATCGCCCGATAGACCGCCTCGTCCCACTCGCCGCCAGGGTCGGTGTCTGAATTCAACGCCACCTCGGCCATTTCTGCGGCCACGCCCAACTGCATCCCGATCGGGTCAAGTCGGTTGAAAGCAAAGAACCTATCATTGATCTTGATCGAGTATGGCTGCCACCCGGTTCTTCGGAGCGCCGCGAGCTCGGTGTGGTTTTGCGGCCCCCCCCCGGTGATATGACCGCTCATTGCCAGATCAAAGGCTGTCAGCATGGCAGCGGAGCCGAGGCCAAGCCGGGCCAGCGCCAGATCGCGCCGCGCACCGCCGGCCATTATGTCGGCGCGCACCGTCGGCATGAGTGGCGCGATTGGTGTGCGTTCTGCCGTAAAGCGAAGGATGTTTGCCGGCGTGTTTAGGAACGGCATAACGTAGCGAAGGAACGGAACCTTGTTCCGCATCCGCGACAGAACCTTGATGACCTCACCCGGGTCGTTGGTGAATGTGCCGTACTGCGCCGCCTCGCGCGCCGAGATACGCATCGCCTCGGTCGGATCGTTGGCTAGAAGGGCCGCGCGACCAGCGATCTCGCTATCCCTGATCAGCCCGTCGCGCGCCTCTTGCACGGCCTGACGGACCGCCTGGGCGTGCAGGTCCATGCGGTAGTTGATCGTCTTGAAAAACTCATCCGCCGCGCCAAGGGACCTCCCCGGGACAGATGTGACGGCCCCGAGCATTTCAATGCCGCGCGCAATGACCGGTTGGTTCATCACGGCGTTAAAAGAGCGGTTCGACGTACTGCCAAGCGCTTCGGTCGAGATCGCGCGCATGTATGGAGCTTCGACCTTGCCCATCCCGTAACCGGACCGGTTGGTTCGCCACGCCTGCCTGGCAAAACGCCACGCATCGCGCAGGGAAGCGATCGAGGCATGGACCATTGCTCCGGCCTCGCGCGCTGAAATCGCGTCCTGCCCCATGCGGGCCGCGCCGATTGCAGCAGCGGTCAGCCGCTCAAGTTGAAGCAGTCCTACCACACCGGTATTCGAGGCGATGTTGACCATGTGTGTCTTTGGGCCAGACAGAATGGACGCCCGCCAGAACTCAAACACCGCGTCCATGGTGGAAGCAAACGCGCCCTTGCGGGACATGACGTCGATCGCGCCGAGATTGCCCTCGTCGGCGAACGCCGAGATCTTGTTGGCGAGACTGATCGCCACATCGCTGCCGCCGAACATGTCGATTGTCTCGCCGATCTGCCGGATCATTTCCTCGTCCGACCCTGCGGGAATGGCCCATTGTTGCAAGGCTCGGGCGGTTTCGGTCCGCACCGCGATCACCTCGCGCTGAACCGTGCCGTGCAGCGCCATGGCGCGGCGGAAGGCAAAAACGTTCGCGGGGGTCGGAGATGTCTGCACGGCACGGGCCGCCTCGATCAGCTTTTCCCCTGATGCCACCCACATTCGGCGCATGGCGAGCGTTTCTTCGGCGTTCATCGGCTGGCCCGTCCGCCGCTCGGCAAGCAGCTCCCAGGCGTTAAGCTGGTCGGCGCTCAGTTCCGTGACCTCGTTCGGTCTCACCCCACGCCTGGCCCGCTCGATTTCGTCGCGGGCCAGGTCGGCCATGTTCTGGATCGCGCCCTTCACGTCCTCAGCCGTGTCCATGCGGGACCAGTTGATGAACACTTCGCCATCCCCGGCGCGCACGGTCGATCCCGCCATGGACGGCGCGGCGATCTCGTCAAGCGCGCGCTGGGCCACATCGTCGGCCGACCGCCCGCCCTCGGCCACGTACTCGGCCAGCGCCGCCACATCGTCGGCCCCGCCTACCATCGACACGGCAGGCGCGTCGACCCGCCGCACCGCCTCGACGTTCGCGGGGGAGAACATCCCGACTGTCGGGTCCATGCCCATGCGCCGCGCCGCCTCTGCGTAGGTCTCGCCGCCAACCCCAGCTTTGACCGCGCGCGCGTGCCGGATGGAACGAACCGCCGTGACGATCCCGGCGATTGCCGCATCTGAGAGGCCACCTTCGAGAACGTTTTTCAGCCGCCCCTCAAGCTCGCCGTCATCCATGTCGCTTGCAAGATAGGCGGTGATTGGGTTTTGCAAAGCCGGCACCGACTGGATCAGGTCGGAAAGCCGCGCCTCGTGCCCATCAAACGCCGCGAAGTCGGAAATAGCGGCGGCTCCTGAGCCCCTGAGCGCCGTCGCCATGGTGGTTGCGCCTTGCAGGTTGCCGATCAGTCGCGCGCCGCCGGCAAAACCGGTCAGGAATTGAGAGATCCCCCTGACAAGACCACCTGTCACCGTGTCCGGGGGCCCCACCTCTGGCAACATCACGTCAGCCTCGCCCGCCTCCGCCGCCGACATCAGGCGAATATCGAGATTGCCCTCGCGGTCGAACAGTTGCAGCTTTGGAAGCCCGAGCTTCTCGCTCGCCCACTGGTCGAACGAGGCAACGCCTGACAGCGCGCCCTCAAAAGCATCGAGAACGCCGCCGACTACCTGCATCGGGGCCTCGACAATGCCGCCGCCAATGTCCTTAACGGCCCGCGTCGCAATGGTTTCATCCCGCGCGGGCTCCTGCGGCTGCGGTTGCACCCCGGCGAAGTCTTCAAGGAAGCTGATCGCGGCCTCCGATCGCTCGGTGATCATGGTCGCCTCGAGCGTTTCATCATCTTCGGCCGGAATATAAAGCCCCTGATCAGCCATCAGTGCCAACCTCCATTGCGAGAGACTGTATCAGCTGCGCCTGTTGCCCGTAAACCTCGCGCGTGATCGTCCCGGCCCGGTAGGCCCGAGCGATCCGTCCAGCCGCCTCGCGCAGCCCGTCAGCCGTGACCGCATCGCCGGAGTAGAACAGCGGCAGCCGCATTTTCGCGATCTCCTGCGCCCGGCGCTCATTCGCGACAGACGCGATAAACGCCTCGCGCTCAGCCTGCGGCATGGCCTCCATCCGGTCGATCATCTCGCCCATCGCGGCGACAGCCTGCGGACTGTCAGGGACGTACCGCGCCGCCTGCGCCAGTCTGCGAGCCATCGGGTCGGAGGCGATCCTGTCGGCAGTCATGTCCGCCGCGTCCGGCTCCTGCGCCTCGAACGGGTGCCTGACCCCCGCCGCCAGCCGCCGCGCCTGGGCCGGGGTCAGTTCCGCGTCGATGTCCTCCGGCGAAATGCCGTCGCGCATTGCGCTGGTAATCACTTCTGGCGCGACCTGCGTCACCGCGATCATGCCCGCGTCAGGAATGCCGATCCTGTCGATGTCCGCCGCGAAGTCCGCCGCCTCTGCTCCAGCCATGTCCTCTACCAGACTCCGGTCAAAGCCGGCCGGCACGGGTGCATCATCAATCGCCCGCGCCGCCGCTGTCGGATTGATCGCCGCCGCCGTGAACGCCGCCGCTATAACCGGAGCGGTGTCGCGCAGCCCGGCCACAAGTCTCTGCCTGAAATTCAACGGGACCTCCGCCATTGCCTCGAAAAATGCCACTCGCTCGGCCAGCGGCGCGGCCGTCAATGCCATCGTCAGGTCGACCGCCTCGGCGGCCGTCAAATCCGCGCCTGTCTGCAGACCAATCCTCATGCGAGCGTCTGCCATCAAATTGCCGCGCTCGACAAGAGCCGACGCCACCTGATCAAGCGGCAACGGGTCGCCATTCTCCCCGGTCATGGACAGCGGCGGCACATCGTAACCGACCTGCCTAGCAACGCTGACCGCGCCGCTTCTCTCTCTTCGGCCAAGTTCCTCCCCGACAATCGCCAGCGCTCGCTGCTCGGTCAGGTTGTTGACGCCGGCCTCGCGCGCGTGGCGCTGACCTGCGGCCAAGAGCTCCGCCGCCTGCACCGCCAGCCGCTCTGCATCTTCGACCGTCCGCGGCCTGGCTTCCAACACCTTTGCGATCAGCGACATGGCGGAGTTTGCCCACCCCATCCGCCCCCGTGCAAATTCATCTTGCGGCGCCTCGATGCCATCGACCGCAAAGGCGTGATCATCAATCAGCGCCCCGTTCATGGCTGCGGCTTTGATCCGCGCCAAGTAATCGACAAGGCTCATCACCGCTTCAGCATCATCCGCGACGGTAAGCGCGCCCATGCGCTCCTGCAACTCGCCCCCCTGTTCAGGGATCGGAATGGCGTCCATGTCCAACATGATCGCAAATGCGCGCCGGCCTGCCGCAACGCTGCGCGCGGTCACCGGATCCATGGCCGAGGCGGGCAACTCGAAACTGTCCGGGATCGGTCTGCCGCTGAACAGATCGGCGCGGGCGCGGGCAAACTCCACTTCCTGACGCCGCGCCATGTTGCGACGCCTGACCTCGACCCCGGCCCGGGCCACAACTTGCTCGGCAACGGAGCCGTCAAACGGAGATTTTCCCTCTTCGATTTCGCGGATCATCGGCGTGATCACGTCTGCGGCCATCACCGCACCCTCGCCTATTGCCACCGCCACGCGCTCGGATGCCGTTTCGGAAGCGGCCTCAATCTCGGCGGCCGTGATCAGGCCGGGGCGGCGCGGGTTTGCCGGAAACTCGACAGAGCCGACCGTAAACGCCTCCGGCGGGCCGAACTCGGCCAGCCCAGAAACCGCTTGGCCAATCAGCGCATCGGCGGCCGCCGGGTCAACGCCGCCGGCCATGGCCGCATCGATCACCGCCTGCGTTGCCGTGGCTACGTTGTCCCGGGCGAGATCGGCACCCCGGCGATCCCGCGCATAGACCGGCGCCGCGTCCCTGAACCGGCTGCGCGCCATGGCGAACATCGCTTGCGATTGCTCTTCAAGCCCCCTCCGAACTTCGGCAAACTCGGACGGCAGGGATCCCGTCACCTCATCGACAAGTCCATTCAGTCCGGCGACAAGCTCGGCCTCGCTGGTAGCCCCGCTGATCACGTCGCCGACCCTTGCCGCGTACTCGGTGCGCGCCCGGGCACCTGTCACCCGCTTGGCGGTGTCGTTGTACGCCTGACTGCGGATGGTGTACGGCGCGCGGTACTTGAAGCGGCCGGTCCTCACATCATCAATCGCCTCGTTCATGCCGAGGGTCGTCTGCTCCTCTTCGTAAGCCGGCCTGATGAACGCCGCGACATTCTGCGCCAGCTTTGCGATTGCCTGAAATGCCTTCGCCCCGCCGTCGCCAAGATCGACAGACGGGTTTACCTCGGGATGAACCGACGATGGCCCATACCGCCTGATAGTGGTAGCTAAATTATTGAACCTGCGCGTTGCCATCAGCCGACGATCCTCAGTCCTGCGGAAATGCCGCCAGCAATCCCGCCGATTATGGCGGAATTGGCTTCTTGCATGAGAGCCCGAGCCTGCAGCCGGTGGATAGCCGCGCGGTTGCGGGCGTTCTCGCGGGTCATGTCGATATTGCGATCGGCCTGCCGCTTGGTCGCTTCGGATATGTTCATCGGCGTGCCGCTGCCAATGTCGAGGCCGTTGGCAAGCTGAATAACCTTCTGTTCGCTCGACAGCTCGGCGTATTCCTTGGCCAGGTCGCGCGCTTCGGCCGCGCCCTTGGCCTTTTCCTGTTCAGCCCTGACCAGTTCCATTTGCGCCTGCGTCTTGAGCGCCTTGGACTGCGCAATCCCGCCCGCTACCGAAGCCAACGCCGACACCACACCGAGAACCTTGGTGATAGTGAGCGCGCCAGTCGCCGCAGCCGCGCCTGCGCCTGCGCCGGCCGCGCCCCCTGCTGTTAGTGCTGCGAATAATGACGCCATGCGATCATCCCCTAATATCGTATATCATACGAAACCAGCCGCAGGTGAAAGGGCATTGGCTCCGTCTGAGTTATCTCCAACACCGGCTCCGTCTGCCATCGCCCGATCCCGGAGACGCGCTTGGCCCCCGTGAACAGCACCTCATCAAGCACCGGGTCCGTCACTTGGCCATCGTCGAAGCTGACCAGGGGCACCGCCTTGGCCGTGTCTCCGTTCATGCAGATAGCCACGTTTCCGGTGCGGATGAACTCCATATGAACGCGATAGATGCGCTGCCTTTGCATCGTCGGACTGTACTCAAATTTCCCCTTGAAACCGTGAAGGACGATCTTGGGTAGTTGCTTAAAGCCGATCTCGACCTCGAAATCCCAGCGCTCATCGCCGAGATCGGTGCCAGATCCGCTATAAGTGTAGTCCCCGAGGTAAATGCCGTCCCCATGCACCGCGACCGTTTCGCCGCTGAATAGCGGCGTTGTGCCGTCGCCGCTGAGATATTGCCTCCGAAGGTTCAGGTGAACGAGCGTGCCATCGGCAAGGCCGGTGCTGAATGTCACCGTCTTGGCGACAAGATCGACCGTGTAATCAGCGTCCGACACCCGCGACCAGTCGTCGGTCGCTGCCGCCCTGGTCCAAACCGCCACGTCCGCGTCATCGGCCGGGCTGGCGAATGTATAGGTAAATTCCGTCTGGGCCGCCGTTGCGGTGAAGTCGTCGTAATTCGAGTGTGTCAGCTTAAAGCTGCAGTCCGACATATAATCCGGGTCCAGAATTTCGTAGAAGTTCCACTCCACCCCCCCGACCGTGCGGGTTGCCACCGCCATCGCATCGCCCGCCTGCGTGGTTGAGAAGGCGACCGGCTTGCCCGTGGTTACGATACGCGAGAAGCCCGTGATCTGTTGAGCCCGGTCAATCACCACTGAGGCGGCCGGTATATCGGCCCCGGTGTCGTCGGTCCCGGTGTTGGCGATCAGAAGGGTGTTGGGCTCCTCGACGCTCTGCGCCCAACGCATCGCCATGGAGGAAGGGCTTGAAAAAAGGTGACGGGCGAGCGTTGTTATTGGCTCGGCCGTATATGACTGCTGCGCGTCGGTGAACAGGAACTCCCGCAGGTTTTGCCCATTTCGGTCGGCGAACAATGTGCCGCCCTGCACCATTACCGGCATCGCATTGCCGCTTGTCCCGTGGCGCGTTGCCACCTTCAACGCGACATTATCGATCGTGATCGGTTCTTCCGGGATGAAAATCTCTGCGGAGCTTGTAAAAAACTGCAAGCTGCGCCCGGGGAATATGGCGTGAACAACGATCTGTTCATCGACGCTTGGCGTCAGTACCATTGGAGACCCCGCCACAGGCTCCTGATCCTCCCGAAAATCGAAATATGACCCGGCGCGCGAGGCCGCGATCACGTCAGGCCGCGCCTTGAAGCCCGCCATCCAGAACCGGCCCTGGTAAAAAGCACCGCACCTCGGATAGCCTCGGGTTGCGGACCACAGGTCATCGTGATCCGGCCGCCCATACTGCAAGCGCTCGATCTGGATCGTTCCAGAGCCTTTCGTGATGTTGAATATCAAGATCGGCCATGCTTTTTTTTCATCGGTCCCATCAAAGGCGACCAGAAGTTGCGCGTTCGCGCCGGTCCCGTCATGCACCGATACGGACACGGATGTGATCCCGTCGAGGCTCTCAATCGCCGTCTCCAGCGCGGATGCGTTGGTGGCCTCGTTTGTTGTCCATGTCACCTCGGAGGATATATCCCCGTTATACTCGATCACCATCTTGTCGCCGGAGGCGAGGCTGTCCGGGATCATGAGCTGCCATTCGTTCTCGCCGCCGGAAACCGTCCCCGTCTGGAATGCGAACTCCGGCACACTGAGGAACGTCATCTCGTTCCATCGCCAGTCCTCGTCGCTCTCCAGGCGCTGAATTTGCCACACCGGCTGATCCTGCTCGAACAATAACAGCGTATCGAGATAGGCCGTTCCCTTGGCCCCCGGCACCTGGGCGTTTGTGTGCGGGGCGTAGGCGGCCGCCACCCACGCACCCGCGCTGTCGAAAATGTCCACGTTTCCGGCCGTCAGAAACATGAAGTATTCATCGTCGGCCGAAGCGGTCAGGCGGAATTCCTGCACATTGCCGAGCGTGCCGGAGTTTGAATAACCGGCCTCGACGTAGAACTCGATCTCCGAGAACTCGATGGTGGCCGTGGATAAGTCTCCGCCGTTCGGAACGACCAAGCGGAAGAAGCTGGTTTGAGAACCGCCCGTGTAAAAGCCGATGTCGCTGTCCGGCGCGGCGGCAAAGCGGCGGTTATAGGCGGTCTCGCCGACTTCGAGCGTGCCGAAGCTGCCCCATGTTGAGCCGTTGTGAGATATTTGCAACTCGACCGTGGCGCTATCCGTCCCGGCTGGCAGGTCGATAAAGTGCAGCCCCTTGAAGTCAATGATCGACGTGCGTGTGACCGATGCCATCTGCACCCGCACCACCTCGTAATCTGTCGTGGTCGAGATCCCGGTTGTGGTTGTGAGTTTGGTGTCGGTGTCGCCGTCCGTGGCGTTTGCCACCGTGCCGCCGTTGGTGGCGGTGATGGTGGCGCCGGACAGGGAAACCGAACTTAAAGGGCCACGCTGCACCGCCTTGAATGCCATTCCGTCGCGCCGCCGCACTCCCCCATGCGGGAGCAGTGTGACGTTTTCCAAGCGCCGCGCTGCGTTATAAAAAAATGTCACATCGCCGCGCGCCCACAGCGCCGGATCGAACTCGCCCGCCGAAAATGTCGTCTGATCGTGGCGCGCAACCGGCATTAGTAGGAACCCCCGAACCTGGCCGCCGCCATTGGGTCGTCATCGTCGAGAAGCGAAACGGTCGGATCTCCCATGGCGTCGGCGGAGCGGGCCATGCCGTAGAGCCCGCCGCGCCCCCCATCGCTCGCGGTGCCGAATGCCTTTAACTGGTGCCATTCCTCCTTTGAGGCATTCTCGGTCACCGGCAAGGCCAGTGTCGCCGCCAGCGCCTCAATCACAAACGCCTGGAAATACCCGGGCCACAGGCTTTCCGGGACAAGATAGGTGTATTCTATCACGATGGTGGTGGCGTTGGTGAGCAGCCATTTCTGCTCGATTTCGTAGTCGAAGAACTTGGGCGCATGCACCGCCGTCGAATTATACACCGCGCGCGGCTTGCCGAGCCGTTCCGTCTGCAGCGACGGCAGAAGATAGGCGTAGGTCCACTCGTTTATCGGCGTTGCCGCCCCGTCGACTGACAGGGCTGCCCGCTTCGAGGCGAAGGACCAGTCGTGCATTCCAAGCAGCGCGCGGATCGTCGGCGCATAAAGCTGAGCGCACTTCTCCTCGGTGTCGGTCAGGTCGCTGCCGGTGATGGTGGTGATCGCCGGTTCGCCGAGCCGGGCGAGCGCCTGAGAGATCACGTCGATGTTACTGTCGGCCATCGGCTTCTCCTATGAAAAGGGCCGGGACCATGACAGCCCCGGCCCGCGCGCATCGTCACCGCACCCCTACGGCAGCCGACGAAACCCCGCTTACGCGCCCCAGAGCTCGATCAGGAACTTGCCGGCGGTGTAGGTGCCGTCCGTACCGGTCGCATCGCCCTGGACGAGATACAGGTACTCGTTCGCCGCCGGGTAGGCGGTCAGCCCGAAGGAGTTGCCATGCGCCCAATCCGCCGCCGGATCGAACAGGGCCGTCTCGGTCAGCGAGCCGATTGCCCCGTTCTCGACGCCGGTTCCCTCGGTCGCTGAGTACAGCGCAATGTTGGGGTCGCCGCCGGCCGGCAGTTCGAGGCAGGTCATGCGGCCATGGAAGATCGTGCCGCACTCCGCCGCGGTGATCTGGCCAATGTGACAAACCAGCGCAGTGTCGTTGACCCCGATGATGTCACCATCGGTATTCATCGAGTTGAGCCCCGTCAGGTCGATGAAGATCTCGGTCTTGAAGAACGCGCCGGAGCGCGCGACCGAACTCTTGCAGACCGTCCCGGTGCCGGTCGTGATCCCGGTTCCCGCGGGCGTGTTGAGCGCGCCGCCGGAGACGGTCACGACACCCGAGGAAATGGCCGACACGCTGAGAGTGACCGGCGGCCCGTCGCTGATCACGGCAAGGATGAGATCCCCGGCCGCGACCATGCCGGACACGTTGTTGAAGTAGCCCGAGCCCATGACGGTCGCCAGGGTGTCGGCGGTGGAGTAAGTCCAGATTTTCGGCGCATCGCCGGAACCGGAAAGGTTCTGGAAGGTCCTGAGTGAAAAAGCCATATCGGCCTCCTTGTGGTTGAAGGCGAGCCGGGATCACCGGCTCCGCCGATAGGGTTACGCGCCGTCCTCGTCGGTCGTGATTTCGACAATCCCGCCCGCGTCGATCGCCCCGGCATTGGCCTTGAACAGCATATTAGCCAGCCAAGATGTCTTGGTCGGGATGTAGTTGACTTCCATGCGCTCATCGACACCGATCGCCATGCCTATCGCGGATTTGGCATAGGCAAAGGACGTGCGGTCGCCGCTGGTAACGTCGAGCCCGCCCTCGGTGCGGTCTGCGATCCACTTGAACTTGAAGCCGACGAAGGTGTCGATCTCGCCGTTCACGAGGGCGCGCACCGTGTTGTAGTCGGCGCTCGTTGCCTCGGTCTCGCCAAGCAGGGCTTCGCGGCCGACATAGGAGCCGATATAGGTCAGGTCGTCCTCGGCAACGCCATTCGCCCCGAGCAGGCGGGAGGCGCGGCGCAGTTTGTCGACGTTCAGGTCGGTGTTGGCGCCGCCGATCGAACTGGCCACCGTGAGCGATGTCGATGCCGCTTCCAGTGCGTCGATGATCATCTGGTCGCCGCGCCGGCCGATCGCCTTGGCGATGGACGAAGCCAGTTCTGCCCGCTCGGAGATGTTGGTGGCCGCATCATCGAACACATCGGTGTATTCGGCCGCGTTCCAGTCCTCGAGGGTGATGGTCGCGTTGGTGTGCGCGAGGTTCATCGGCACAACATCGGTCTGCGGGACGCGCCGGGTAGCAACACCGGCCCCGAGCTTCGGAAAGCGGTGCGTCGAGCCGACAACGCCGGTTTTCACCCGGGCCGTATCGCGCAGCTTGGCAATGTCTTGATAGGCGTGCTTTACCTCAGCCGAGAAGGAGGCAATAGCCGCAGAATTGAGGGAGGTAGACATTTCGGTGTCCTCATTGGTTGATCATTTTCTGGAGATCGAGGGCCAAGAGGAGCGTCGGGCCTGTCGCTAAAGCCGGGTGCCGATGCCTCGTCGGGTCTGCATCTTGCGGCGCATTATGCCGACAAACACCAAACCTTGCAAGAAAAACCGCAGCCCGAAGGCTGCGGAGTTGGTAGGGAGGGAGTAGGACCGTAAGTGGTCCCCTCAATCATACGATATTTGTGCGAACAGAGGAAGCGCTTTCCGTGCCGAATGCGCGCTCAAGAGCCCTCTGCGCCTCGGCCAGCGCCACCTGCCGCTCCGGCCCGTCCGGCATTTTCGCGGCGCGCGAATAGGCGGCGTTTGCCTCCTCGCGGGTCACGGTTCCCTCGCCGCCGATCGCGGGCGGGATTGCCTTCTCGCCGAGGTAGCCGGTCATTATCCGGTGCATGATCTTGGTGGCCAGAGCCGTGCCGGCCATTACCTTGAACTCGGTCACCTCGGCCTCGTTGGTGAGGATGCCGTTGCCGGCCAGCTTGTCCCCCCACGCCTTCACCGTGTTTACCATGGTCTGCGCCTGGGCTGGGCCGACCTCCTTGGCCAGCGCCTCCATTTCGGTTTCGCGGCTGACCTCCTGCAACTGCTCGGTGCTGAGCCCGAACATCATCCCGGTCTCATTCGCGACGTTGCTCAGGCCCTTGCGCATGAATGCCTGGAATGCCTTATCCGGGATGCCGACCTCGTGCGCCGCCTTGCGGAAGCCATCGACAACCGGCTTGCTCTGCTCGCTGTTGATCTCAGCTGCGATCTTGTCGTCGTCGCCCTCGGGGTCGAAGGTGTAATCTTCCCACTTCTCCGGCACCGCCCCCTCAAGCGCGCCGTCTGCCCGGCCCTTCTTGGCCAGTTCGGTGCGCGCGCCCTGGTAGGCTTTCAGGACCTTGGCGAGCGTCCGGTCGGCGTCCTCGCCTTTCAGGTGGTCGGGGATGCCTTCCGGCGCCGCCCATTCGCCAGGCTCGACGCCATCGGTGCCGGTCTTGCCTTCATCTGCGAAGTCGAGGATCGACTGGCGAGTTTTGCCGCCATCAGCTCCACCGCCATCTCCACCATCCCCTCCATTGCCAGGGCCACCTGCCGCGTCGCCGCCTTGTCCTTGCGCGCCGCCATCACCTTCTCCGCCGTCAGTTCCGCCGCCATTGCCTTCTCCTTCCGGCGCCCATACAGGCGCGAATTTCAGCCATTCAAGTGTCATAGTGTTCTCCGTGGGGTGCGGGTTTCAGTTAGAGGACGTTGTTGATCTGCTCGCGGACCTCGGCCTTCATGGCGCGAAGTCGCTCCACCATCGACCAGGTTCCGACGCGCTTTGCCTCGCCATTGGCGTTGATCTCGGCCGAGAATACCAGGAAATCGATCTCCTTGGTGAATTCATCCATGGCCTTCTCGAAGCCCTCAAGCGCGCGCGCGATGCGCCGGGTTGAGCCGCGGTTGATCCGGCTGCGGGCCACCGTCTCGGGTGGCTCTGCCGTCTCGCTCGTCGGGCTGTTCGCCGCCTCGATGATCGCCTCGATCTCCGCTTTGGTTTCGTTCCCGGCAAGGAGGATGCCCATCGCCCCCGCCGTCTCGATCAGTTCAGCCTTGTTCAATGTCGTCTCCTTTCACTGCTCTTGCCATCATGTGCATGATGTGAAACACCACCTGCGCCATTCCCTCGCGATAGAACGCCGCGTCAGACCCCTCGCCGGGGATAACTCGCGACACGTTCACGAACCGCTCGAACATATCGTCGAGGACCATCCGCCCGGCCCCGTCGCTGAATGCCGCGTAGTAAACTTCCGGGTCGAGACTGGACGGCAGCCGCTCCGCCTGCTCCGCCTTCGCGATCATTTCATTCCACGCATCGCTCGTGAACGCCTGGTCAAGCGCCCGATCCAGTGGTGTCATTGCGGTTGCCCCCCTTCCGGTGCCACCCCGGCCTGCGCCTGGGCGGCAGCGGCAATGCCTTCCTTGATCTCCGCCTTCTCCTCCTCAGTGTTGCGGTCGTTCATCGACACGCTGAGAAGGTCGGCGATGTGCCTGGGCGCCCGGTCGATGTTGATCTCGTATGCGACCAGAGCATCGCCGCCCATCATCCGCAGCATCTCGACATAGCGCAGAAGCGTTTCGACCTCCTGCATCTGTTCCGTCTGCGCGAGAGGTGATTTCATCTTCACCTGAACGATGAACTGATCGACCCGCAGTCCGTCAAACGGCAGGACTTGCTTGCGCTCGAGAATGTCGATGACCCGGTTGACCAGCGGCACCACGAATTCGACGTGCAACCGCGACAGGCCGCCAGCCTGCTCGGTCATCAACTCCCGCGCCCTCTGCACGAACTCGGTTGCCGTGCGGATCGGGTCGGCCTCCGGCGGCAGGGAATTATCACCGAGAATCTTGCGGATGTTCATCTGCAGCTTGTCGAGCAGCACCTCACCAAAGTCGATGCGCTGCGGGGTGTCTAGCCGTTGCAGGCTAGGCCCCTCCGGCCCGCCGTTGCGCCGCACGTTGATCACCGACAGCGGCTTGATGCGGATTGCCGATGTCACTGCGTTGTCGACGGCCGTGTAAACCCCCGACACCGCCACCGCCGCCGCCCGCAAGGTCAACTCCACGATCTTGTTTGCGGTGCGAATGTCCGGCAGGGCGAACAGCACCGGGCCACGGCCACGGTTTTCGCCCGCCAGCTTGGAATAGCGCGGGGTCACGAATGCCGGCGTGCGCTCCTGGCGCTCCACGATCCGCGCCCGCTCAACCCCGTTCGAGCCGCGGAAGTGATAAACCTCGTACCTGAACGGCCTGTCCTGCTCGTCATAGTCGCGATAGCAGACGGAGGCGAGCTTGATCATCGGCGGATCTTCGAGATTGGCCTGCTCCTCGAGCCATGGCGTCAGCTTGGCGTCACCCCACTCGGCCTTGATCGCGTCGGCCCTGACCTCGTGCCAGAAGAACCACTGGTCCAGGTAGCCGTTGGCCCCCTCCTTGGCGTAGAAGTGCGAGAATGGTGTGCCCGAGAATATCACCGGCTCGCCGATGATGTCGGTGTTCTCGACCACCTTCATGCCGCCTTGGCCATAGAGCCAGTCGACGTACATTTCGTGGGCCGCGTTCGGGAATGTCGGGGAGTGCAGCACCGCGTTCGCGATCTTTGACGCAGCCTCAAGGCGGGCTTTCTCCTCGTCCTTGGTGCGCCCGGTCATCTGCTTGAACGCCTCGTCAGGGATCGCGTCCGCAGCCGGCCCAAGGCTGATTTCCATCCAGTCCATGAAGTTCGGCGTGTAGTCGGTCAGCATCCGGTTCGCGGTGCGGATCACCGATACGGTTGACGAGCTGTCCCAATTATAGGCGCTCTTGGACTGCCCCTCCTGCGTCCGGTAGAAGTTCTCCCGGTCTGGAAAGGTCAGTTCCATTGCCTCCTGATAGACCGCATCGGAGGATGACTTCGCGCGCTTGGCCGCGCTGATCGCCTTGTATGCCTTGTCGGTTGTCCACTGTGCCACAGGTATCACCCGCCGCGAGGACCGCCACTGCCGCCCCCGCCCGTTGTTGTAACGACCGGCCTCGCGGCCTCGCTGGTGGATATTGCGCCCTTGCCGATGCGGCCAATCAGGAGCGCCCTGCCTATCTGGCGACCGGGGCCGACGCCGCGTTCAGCCTTCTGCCGCTCGCGGGCTGCGCCCTCGTTTGCCATCTGTTGATTGCGCCGCGCGGCGGCCATCTGCTCCCGCATGAGCTTTGTGGTACTGCCACCAAAAAGACCGCTCATCAACGCCTCCAGAGAAACAGGCTCATGTCGTGACCGGCGGGTGAAATGCCTGTCGCTGGGCCGCAGTCTAACCTAAAACCGCCCCAGAGCGCAAATCGTATTGCGCGTTCGTCGTCTGATCTTATCCATGCCCGCAATTCATCCACCGCGCCGCCGCCAGTCAACATCTTGAACATGCGCAGAACCGGGCGCATCGCCGCGCCGTGGGTGAACCGCTTGCCGGGATAGCCGCAGAACCACCCGCGCCCATCACCGTCCGGTATGATCGCCGCAGCGAAGATCAGCCCGTGATCGTCCTCGACCCGCCATTTCCACCGCGACAGCGCCTCGGCCTGAGACACGAGTTCAGGCCGGGCCATCAAGTCAGGCTGGTCGCTGTCACGCAACTTGGCAATGAACTCATCCAGGCTTTGCGGCCCGAGTAGTCCGTATTTCATCACGCTCGCCATATCCGTCGTCCCCCGCCACGCGGCCGCTGCCATCCGCCCGGGCCACCGTCCGCGCCGCCGCTCGTTTGGTGCTCTCCGTCGCCAGATCAGAGCCCTGCAGGTGATGCGGCTGCAGGTCCAGGTGGAACTCCTGCACGTCGACCCGGTGCCAGATCCCGGCCCGTATCGGCAGTTTGCCAGCGACAACAGCCTCGAACGCCGAGCGCCGCAGGTGAATGCGGTTCCTGTTGTCCACCCTGATCCTGCGCCAGTCCGGCCAGACGTCATTGTCGTGGACCATGAAGCTCGGCAGGTTCTTCACGTTGCCCTTGCAGGCTCGCGCCAGCCCCTCGATTGACAGGTCGAGATCCATCACCGCCCCGGCATACAGCACACGATAGCGCCGGATGTCCCGTTTGGAGTTGTCCACTTGTGCAGCCCCGGCTCCGGCTCCCACCAGTACAGGAAGAACCACGATAAAAAGCTCATGTCATTCTCCTCATAAACCCACCACTCTGCCAGGCTGCGTAATCCTTGTGGCAAGGAAGTGGCTTGAAGTTTGGATCTGAAAACATCCGGTCATGCGTCTCGCAAAGTAAACATCGGTATGACCCGTCCTCGAACCTCGCGACAGAACAGCAGTTGTGGATGCGGCAGTAGCAGTCCATCGGCGCTGATAACCTGCCATCGTGGCCAATCGTGGTTCCGGGCCAGATCTTGTTTTCGAATTCAATGGTCATTTCACCCTCCTAGAACACATCGAAGTCACCGTCTGCCTGCGTCTGCACGACCGCCGCCTTGTTCGTCCCGCCGAGGTTGCGGAACTCGCCCGCCCCGAGAAACCCATAGCTCGCCCCGTCGCAAATATGGCTCTCGTCATTCTTCACCGGCTGGTCGGAATACCGTTCCTCGCCCGTCACCTGCACCCGCTTGAAGTACCACGCGCCCATCAGCCCCTTGTGCAAGGTCGGGCAGCCCTTCTTGTTGACCAGCACCCCCGGCTTGCCGTCGATCATCCGCTCGCATGGCGCGCTCAGTGCCGCCTGCCGCAGCTTCGGGTCCTGCGACGGCGCCGCCCGCAGGTCAATGCCGAACTCGTTTCGCAGGTAATCGAAGCTCTTTGTCTCGAATATCTCGTCGCGCTTCTCGCCCGCCGGGTCACCCCAGCCGGTCCCGGTCAGGCCGCGCCGCACATGCTCCGGGAAGTGCTGCACCAGCGCGTCGATCACCAGTTCGCCGAACCGCTTGACGCCCATGTCGAAGCAGACCACCTCCCGGTGACAGAGATACACCCCGCGCGGATGCCGCTGGAACAGGAGCGCGGATGGTTGCAGCGTCCCGCCGCCGATGTCCGCCCCGATCAGGATCGGCTCGTCCGGCAGGACCGGCAGGTGATCGACCGCGTGAACCTGGGCGTTGTATTGAGGGATCACACGGCGCCCATCGGTCACGAACACATAGACGCCCTGCAGATACGACTGGATTTCCTCGAGCGTCTTGCCCGCCAGCGCCCGACCGTAATAGCTCCGCGCCCCGAGCGGGTTGGTGCCCACGTCGACCCGGCTCAGCGCCACCAGGTTCTCCTGCCACGGGTTGACGATCCAGTGGCGATCGGCGGCGCGGATGACCTCGATCGGGCATTCCACCCGCCGCGCCCGGCCGCGATACCATACGAGGACCTGCGCCGAGGTCAGGCGGGTGCCCTGGTACTCGGGAAAGTTCTGGTCGACAATCTCCGCCCCGTTGCGCCCGACCGGCACGACCTCGATGACGCCGGGAGGCTGGTGGAAAAACCGATACCCGGCCGGAGTATCAACCTGATCCCACTGGTACAGCCAGTGGTCGCTGTCTGGCGGGTTGGTGTCGGCCCATATCCCCGACCAGGTTGTCGGCCGCTCGTTCACCCCGTAGCGGCCCACCCGCTCGGTCATGCGCGTGAGGATCGCCCGCGGCACCTCGCGGACCTCGTTGATGAACGCCCCGGTCAGTTCGAGCGAAAGGAGCTTCTTCACGTCCTTGGGCTTGTCGAGCGCGATCAGGCTGGTCTCGATCTCCAAGTCCGTGCCGCGCGGCTTGATGACGTGTGTCGCTGGGGATCTCCAGATGATGTCGCCGAAGTGGTCCGCCGGGTAAATCTGTTGATAGGTCTGCGCCGTGGTCGAGCGCAGTTCCGGCATGGTGTTGCGCACCACGGCAAATCGCGAGCGCCGCACCCCGTCCGGGCTTGGCGCCTGCTCCGCCCCGATGTCGAGGATGCGCTGCAGGCTCGGAACCGTCTTACCCGAGCCGACCGGGCCGATGATGAAGGCCGCGAAACTGCGATCGAGCTTGTAATCCCACGCGACCGGCGAGGTTTCATATGACCAGGTGTGGGTCGTCATTTCTCCGCTATCAGTCCACCGACAGCGCTGATAGACGTGGCGACTGCGGTCGCGGTGTGATGCACGCGCAGGAAGCCCTTGAAGATCGACCGGCCTGCCGAAGTGCCGACATGCAAGAGGCCCGTCACCGGATCATGCGCCAACGCCGTTACTGCATCCGACGAGCCGTAAAGCGTGCAGGCGGCGTTCTCTTGGAACAGCGCCTTTTCGTCCTCGTAGATGCGGCGGATTTGGTCGGCGGTGGGGATAGTCGCGCCAACGCGGAGGAGGGCCATGTCCGCGGTCCCAGAGTTGAAAAGCCTCAACTCGTGGAGCGCCGCAGTGATGCCGTGGCTCCGGTTCGTGTAGCGGACCCCGTTCATGAAGTGCTGGAACGTCCCGGCGTTGAAAATGGCGACGTGGTGCGCCCAAGCCCCGTTGTGAGCAGGGCACTCCCCTCCGACGGTCAAGCTAAAGCGTTCCTGCCAAACGAACCGCGGCTGTCCCGTCGTCCAGTCATAGTAGAGGTTCAAGAACAAGGCACTCGTTCCGCCCCCGGCGACCTCATGCCAATGGAATGCTTGGGAAGCCGGATTGCCCTTACTCCAAAACATCATCATGAAAGAGCCGTTGCCAGAAAACTCGCCAGCGAAATCGCGAGAGAGCCAACCAGCGGCAGTGCTTTCAACGGAATAGCCTACCAAATCTGCACCGGCCGCGACTGGGCTTCGCCGAACCGTGCCGTTGACCACGAGGCCGCGATTGTTCACGGAGCGGTCTGCGTCTGCGAGTTTCAAGCTATCAATAGATACTGAGCCATTGAAAGATGAGTCACCTGTAACCGTCAGTGTGTTTGTATTTACGGGGACACCAGTCAGGACATACGTGCCGTTTGTGCTAAGGCTGTAAGAGAAAACAGTTCCACCAAAAGTGACCGAGGCATTTCCTGCCGATCTATTAGAAATTGTGATTGTTAACACATATGTTACACCTGCCGTATGACCCATTGCCCTCTGGAGATACCCTAGAGTTCCAGAAGCATGATCAAACTGGTCATTTGCAGCATCAAACGTCCACCCAGTTCCGAGTACCCACCCGTCAGCCACCGCCGCAGCCTGATCAGCGTAAGATGTCAAATCTGGAGCCAACTCACCAGACCCAACCAGATCGGTGTCATCGGTATCGGACAGGAAGGCACCCTTGATGTCGCCGGGGAGC
>Ga0208019_1000448_pt1 | contig 22171 bp, 25 predicted proteins | sample CB_VirMetaG_5_FD_184540 | JGI IMG/M metagenome (GOLD analysis project Ga0208019, IMG submission 184540) | Freshwater to marine saline gradient viral communities from Chesapeake Bay - CB_1508_1D Viral MetaG (SPAdes) (version 4) | ecosystem: Environmental > Aquatic > Marine > Coastal | place: USA...
GTTCATCAGGAAGTTCAGGTTCAAGTGGTTCATCAGGAAGTTCAGGTTCAAGTGGTTCATCAGGAAGTTCAGGAACTAGTGGTACTTCAGGTTCATCAGGAAGTTCAGGTTCATCAGGAACTAGTGGCACTTCAGGTTCATCAGGAAGTTCAGGTTCATCAGGAAGTTCAGGTTCATCAGGAAGTTCAGGTTCATCAGGAACTAGTGGTACTTCAGGTTCTTCAGGGTCTAGTGGTTCATCAGGAAGTTCAGGAACTAGTGGTACTTCAGGTTCATCAGGAAGTTCAGGTTCATCAGGAAGTTCAGGTTCATCAGGAAGTTCAGGTTCATCAGGAAGTTCAGGTTCATCAGGAACTAGTGGATTACTTAACTTAAGTGGTACTCAAGATGAAGGTGTGATAGCATACGATTCGGCAACTGGTGGTGGTACTGTTAACGCTAATGTTAGAGTAGTATCTGATGGTAATGGACAACGTATACAAGTGGCAAACCAAAATGCGTCACATCCACCGTACAGTTTCATAAATGACCCTAATACAGGATTCTTTAGAACATCAAATGCTGATACAATGTCATTATCTCTCGGAGGTACTGAACAATTTAGATGGGTAGAAAATGGTACTGATGGTGATTTCCACGCAACAGGTGATATCATAGCATTCTCAACAACACCTTCAGATTTAAAATTGAAAACTAATATTGAAGATATCAATAAAGGTCTTGAAGATGTAATGAAGTTAAGACCTGTAAGTTACGATTGGAAACACAGGTTCGAAAACTCTTTTGATTACGGTCTTATCGCTCAAGAAGTTGAAGAAATATTACCATCATTAGTAAGTGAAAAAGAATTAATGTTTGGTGAAAAAGATGAGAAATATAAGACTATTAGATATGAAAGATTAATTCCAATTTTGATTAAATCAATTCAAGAATTAAACGAAGAAATAAACAAACTTAAAAATAAAGGATAATGCCCATAGGTACAACAGACATACATTTAGATGACAATGGGTCAAATGGTGGAATTTACTCAGATGTAAATGCTACAGGTGCTGGAGGTTCTCAAGTAAAATACTCTGACTTAATTATTAAAGAATGGGATAACGGTCCAGCACCTGGTGACGGTACAAATAGTTATTGGGCTTATGGTTTAAAGACAGGTGCTTCAAACCCATTGTATAATCCAATGAATTCGGCAGGTGGTAGTCAAATAGGTTCTAATTTTAAGTTTAGTTTTTTTAAAAACTCATATGCATATATGGACCAAAGTACTTATGTTATTGATTTATATATTGAAAATCAAATACCACCAGCACCACGTCCTGACCCACCAAATGATTGTGTTGTGGATATGGCACTATATAATGACTTATTAAATTCAAACTCAATATGTGCTATAGGTGGTACTGCAAATGAAGGAGGGGGTACATATGGACCTGTAGATGTAAGTCAATCTTTTACGTTCAACGTTGAATATTTTTATGTGGATGGTGCAGTTTCTTGTAATGGTTTCCCTCCATATACTGTAGATGTATATGTAAATAGTACGCAACAATACTTCTTTGGTGGTGCTGGTCCTGGTGCTCATGCTATAGACTATAATTCATTTAATTCAACACCAACAAATTCAGGAAGTGGTTTTGAGATTGAATTTTACTTTACACCATAAAAAATTTAATATATAAAAAATAAAATATTATGAATACATACGACATACAATCAACAAATTGCGGACCCTTAGGGACTGCCGATAAAATTTTAATCGAAGTTGGTGGTTTTAACCTATTATCTGATAAATGTGCTGTAAACTACGCACTTATTGATAGTGTTAATAAAAAAACTATTGCTAGAGGTGTTGAAATTTTAGATGGTACTGACTATCAAAATTGGGGTCAAGACAATACTTATGTTAAGAATTGGTTACTTAATAAACTAAGTATTACTGTTGCTTAATGATTAGATTCCCTGTACATTATAAAAACATAGCATTTACTCGTCAAGAATTGGAGTATAGTGAAGATTATTTAGTAATTAAAAAACATAAGAATACCTCACGAAAGGGTACTGGTATGGTTATGGAAAGACATGAAGAACCCTTAATGCAAAAACATGTCGATTTACTAAATGTAAAAGACAAAGATGTATTAGAAATAGGTTTTGGTATGGGAATATCTGCAACTATGATTCAAGAAGCTCAACCAAAATCACACACAATAATTGAATGTCACCCTCAAGTTATTAATTACTTTCTAACAACTTACGAACACAGAGATAATATAAAACTTATACCTGATTATTGGCAAAATGTTATTATGTCAATAGACAAATACGATTGTATATTTTTTGATACTTATGCAGATAAAGCAGAACAATTCTTTGATATTGTTGACCTTAAATTAAGAGAAGACGGTAAATTTACTTATTTCCATTGGGAAAATTTTCATAAAGAACAAAGTGATTATAACGTTGAAAGGCATTATGTCGAATACGATATAAAATATATGGAAGGTGGTACAAAAAAAGGTACCTGTCAGGTACCTTTATATACAAAAACAAAAACTTCTAAGTTTAATAAGGATTATAAGATTTTTCTTCCGTAAACTCAGAACCATATTTTAAGTTAATACCCTTTTTAACTTCAGCTCTTTTATCGTTCGTAACATATACTGCTCGAGCCAATCGGATGAATTCCTCATCAAATTCCTTATCTCTTTCTTTATCACGAATATCATCTTCAATATCCCAAAGTTCTTGATTAATTGATACCATATCAGAAAAATCTGATTGTTCAATCTTCATTTCATTAAACACGATATCGTAAAGATAATCATATTCTTTTTTAACGTTATTTAGTTTTTCTTCATCTTTGATGAATTCCGTCTTAATTTGTAGGATTGACAACTTGTCAACAATTTCTCCTATTGATACTTCTATTTTCATTATACTATTGAAATTGGTATTTTAAAATTAAATTCGTTAATGTAGTTATTATTTATATTATTAATATAAATTAAAATACCATCATGATAAAGTCTTAATTCTAAATCTTCATTATGTTTATGGTTTATAGAATACCACGTATTTGAATATACTAAATTCATGTGTATTGGTTTTCTACCGGTATCAAATGTATTTACTAAAAAAAAAGAAATTGCGGTATCATGATTACAATTCATTGATATATAAAAATTACCATCAACATTTTTTGTTATTATTTTAATATTATCATTAACTATTGTTTCATTTACATTCTTTTCATTAATGATACAGTTATTAGTTCTGTCCCATATTGAACCTTCACCCCAACTATCCTTAAAATCTCCCCAACTGTTTAATATTTCATAATTATTTTTACGATGTCTTAATGAAATTTGTTTTATCTGTTTAGATATATTAGAGTTAATAATAGTATTGTTCTTCCATCTCCATTTTTTCCAAAAATAACTTAAAGACGACCCTCTATATGGGGGACACGAAGATTGATAAAAATCATACTTAGACCAATCTTGACCCCAATATACTTTTTTACCGAATAACCTCATTCTGATTATAAAATCATCATCTTCGTATTCACTACCAATAAAAGACTCGTCTAATAGTCCTACATTACGTATTAATTCTTTCGTAATACCAAAAAATGCAAATCCAAAAAGTGATGCAAAACAATACCCTGAACAAAGTTTTTCTATAATTAAATTTATGTCGTTAGAATTGATTATAGTTTTTGGATTAATAAAAATCATAAATTCAGAATCAGTTTCATTTATGGCATCATTAATCATTTGAGAAAACGAATTATATAGATTTGGATTTATGTCACTTCTATTATATATTTCTAATTCGTAGTTAATTAAATCAATATCTAAAGAGTTATATTGTCTATTTGATATATTAATATCGTTTGACATAAAACAAATTGCAATTTTTTTAGGTTTCTCTAACATTTTACTTTTTCCAAAAACTATAAATACCTTTATCTAATTCATATTCAGGCCATTCAAATCTTTCTCTTTTTGGTTGAATTTTAGCCCACTCCCACATTCGTGATAAACCATCATTAAGATTTATTTTGTGTTCAAATCCTAATATTTCTTGTGATTTTTGATATGTTGGTATTGAGTTTTTTACTTCGTGTCGTTGTTCTTTATATATTGTTTCACCACCTTTAATAACCGATAATAAAACTTTGTTTGCGTCGTTTATAGACCACTCCTCTATCCCTCCTAGATTAATTATTTCTTTAGACGCTTTTGGAGATATACCTGAGTTCCATAAAGGTTCAAGTATATCATCAATATAACTAAACGCCCTTTTTTGTTCACCATCACCAAAAATAGTCATTGGTTCATTATTCATATATTGATACATCCATATACCTAAAACATTACGATACTTATCCCATATATTTTGTTTTATACCATAAACATTATGGGGTCTTATTATACACCAATCTAAGTTATGTTGTTCACCTGCAATCTGTATATCCATTTCACAAGCATATTTTGCCACACCATATGGGTCAATAGGTTTTGGTGTTTGACTCTCATCAAAAATACCATAACTTCCATGACCATAAACGGCTAATGTTGAGGTAAAAACTAAACGTTTTATGTCGTGTTTTATACATTGATTTACTATAAACGCGGTTGATTTTAAATTATTATCGTAATTATACGTTCTAATAAAAGGGGACAAACCTTCTGCAGCATACGCAGCAAAATGAAATACGATATCTGGTTTATATTTGTCGAATATGTCTTGTATGACATCTGTTTGTGTGACTAAATTTAAAGGATAAAATTTTACTCTACCATCAACATTTTCTTCATAACCACCTGATAAGTCATCAATACCAATAACTTCCACTTCGGGTTTATTTTCTAAAATCCAATCGGCAAGTCTACTACCAATTAATCCTGCAACTCCTGTAATTAATATTTTCATTGTATTATATTTTTTTTAAAAGATATTAGTCCTTTATAGTTTTTATTGTTTTTTTCTTTTAATTTATTATTAAGTATAAAAATTTTTGTGTCTTCGTGTACCATTTCATTAAAATTTGTGATGTCATAAACCTCCACCCGTATTTTAGAATTGTCATAATTTAAATTTATATATGACCAATCACTTGGATTTAGAGTTCTATCTAAAATTAATTTATTATCATTATAAACTAAAACTTTTTTTGTATTATAGTTATATTCAGAATTATGGCAAATAAATGTAGGAGATAAATCATCAATATTTTTTATTATATCATACACAACCAATCCATATCTATTTTTATTTAAATTATCTATTTTAAAGAAATTATTTGAGTAATCTTTGATAAGATATAAATCATTAAATTTTTCTTTTAATTTTGTGTAAAAAGAAACTTCTAAGTTGTAACACATTTTATTTTTTTCCCATTCTAAATTAGTTGATGGAAATTTTAAAGTATCTAAGGTAAATTTAATATCACCTATAAAAAAATCGGTTTCAATAAAAAAAGAACCTTCATTTTTATAATTGCAGTCATGAACAATAAATTCTTCAGGGTTAAACAAAATCATTTTTTTATTATTAATTTTTGCTTCACTTATTAAGGTTTTTATTTGTTCTATATTTTCCGTATTAAATACAATGTCAGAATCTAAAAAGAGATAAGAGTCGTAACCTAATGATTTTGCAAAATTTAGTGAACTTTTAATATTACGAGTAATTGGGAGTGCATGACTACCAATGTAATATTTATATTGAAATAATTCATCCACAAAAAATATGTGTGGACTATTTTTAGGCTCTAACAACTCATTAACTGAATCGTACAATACATAATTAACTTTTGTCTGAATTGTTTTCGGTATTGGTAAATGTGATACAACTAAAATGTCATAATTTAATTTACTTATCATATCTATACATTGTTCTAATAAATTAAAAAGTTTTTTATTAGACGGATAAGTACTTATCACTATTATGGGTTTTTGATACATAAACAATTAAAATTTTTTTCGTAAACTTTATAATTTTTATTTCTTAAATAATTATGAATTTTATTTTTAAGTTCATCATCTAAATGTAGAGATTCAAAAATAATTAATTCAGGTAACAAATCATCATTTATTGAATAAATCAATTCGGCATCATATCCCTCAACGTCTAAATGTAACCATTTAATTGGTGAGTTCTCAATCAATAATTGATTTAGTGATATTGTATCTTTTAATGTGGGTATGATTTCATTCTCATTTACGTATTGATTTGTTATATCTAAAAATAAAGAATTTGTATGACCGCGACCTCCCTCATAAAAATTTTTTTGATTACCATCGGTACTAACTAAAACATTTTTTACCTTAACCCACGGATAATTATTATATTTATTTTTTAATTTTTTAAATTGTTTCTCACTAGCCTCAACTAATAATGCGTTTAACAAGCCATCATTAACAGGTCCAACCCATTCACCTGTTGTACCATCATGTGTACCAATAGCGATACCATTACTTTTTAAATTTCTTTTTGACCAGTTATAAAAATATTGATGAATAAAATCACCATGTAAAAAAGTTTGCCAATCCCATTTTGATAATAAATCACCTTTGTTATTTATTATTTCAATATTAGTATAACATACGTGATAATGTGTACACCACCAACCATCTGATAGTTTATATGAGTTAATTATTTCATTATTATTATTTTTTATCAAAACATGAATAGGTAGTTCATCGTTTAAAAAAAAATTTTTATCACCTGATACACTTATGGTTAAAGCACCTTCAGGAAATTCTTGTGTTGGTAACTTGAAATCAAAACTAATCATTTAACAAATGTTGTATTTTATTAATAACCATTTCTGGTGTGATAGATTTATGACATTCAAACTGTCTATCAGTTCCTTTATGTTCGGGACACCAATACCAATCTCCTTTATCAAATTTAAACATTGGGTTATTCCAACATCCATTACAAACGTCAGGGTTAGTAATTCTAGTGCAGTTACTCGTAAATTCGTGGTCATCTTCAGTAAAATTTGAAATCATAATAACGTGCTTATTTAAAGCCCAGCTTAACCAAGATAATCCACTTGATAAACCAATGAATAATTCACTATTATATATTACAGACATAGTATTTCCAATAGAATCATCATCAATTTGTATAACATTATTTAATTCTGTTTTTTCTCTTGACACATGAATCACCTTATATCCAACATTATTTAAGTAATCAACGACATTTTGCCAGCCGTTTGGATAGTGCCAATATTTACATCCTGCCGTTGAATGTGTTGCTATACAAACATATTTAAAATCGTAAACTTTATCTTTTTTATACGATATTTCAGGTTTTATTTCTTTAAAATCTAAACCTAATATGTTAGATGCTGTTTTTTGTAAAGGTATTAAATTTGGCTTTTCAGGTTCCTTGTCTTTATCCCAAAACCAACCTATTCGGTACAATGCAAAGATATTTTGTACAACATCTCCCGGATTAACAAATGTAATGTTTGGATATGTCGATTTAAAAAAATCATTCCAAAATGTAGAGACAATCAAATTACATTCATGTTTTTTTCTGAATTCCTCACAATAAGGTATCCATGCTATATTATCACCTAAAGATTTAGACTCAAAAGAAACGTAAACATTTTTATGTTTTAAATTTAGTGACTCATTAAGTAAAACTACATCACCTTTTTTTATTAAAAAATTATATTCTGCAAAATATTTTTTATTTAATTTAATCCAAGAATTTAATTTAATTTTATTAGTATATACTAAATTGTCTTTTTCATATATTTCTACAGTATATTCCTCATTATCTTTTCCTTTTATTTCTAAATAAAACCCGTCAACATTATTAAAAAAGTATTCAATCTCTATTCTTGACGGGTCAATAGTGTCACCGAAAGACTCAATGTATCTTTTTTTAGTTTCCTCGGTAGAATAAGAATTCATATCATATTCTTTTTCGTTAAAAGTTATCTTATTGAAAATATTCATTTTTGTTTAATTCTATTAAATAATTTATAATTTTATTAACCTCTTCGGTTTTCTTTTCTCCGTGTAAAACTTTAACATTTTTTTTATCTTCAGGTATTTTATAAAAATGTGTTTTTGTATCTGTCTCATCATAATTAACCAATTTGTTATTTTCATGTTCGGTATTATAGAAATCTACAACGGTATTAATACCATCACCAATGTTAATATAACACAATGGAAATCCAACAGGTTGGTTTCTCCACGTTAATACATTATATATTGTTTCTTCATGGTATGGAGCATATTTTACAATGTCTGTTATTTTTGGTAGTAGATTACATACAGATTCCCAAAGACTTACAAAGTTTAAACAATTTTGATTTAATAACATAATACCTGTTGTTCTATATTCACCTCGATTTTCAGGTTTAACACCCATAAAGTCCATTAATGGCCACTCAAGACATTTAGTATTATCTGCGGTTGGCCATGTATGTTCAAACGGATTACCAATTAAATTACCGTTTTTTACTAACATCATATATTCATGTATTCCTTTTGTACCTATTGGAGAATCTGTAATATTATTTGACCACTCAAATAAATCATCAACCATTGGTGTTGCTATGCAGTCTGAGTCTAAATAGCAAATTAAATCCCATCCTGATTCTATTGATTTTTTCATTGCAGTAACTTTAGCAGACAAAACATAAAAAGACCTTAAGTTAGTTCTGTCAACATAAAAATTACCATTATCCGATAATAAATAATTTTCGGGCTCATCAATATCTAAATTTAGGAACACGATTTCCAAATTATCAAAACTATAAAAATCTTGACAAAGTTCTGGATTAGTATCAACTAAATATACTATAATGTGTGTATTTGAAAAAGTACGTATTGACTTAACTAAATTTAAACAAACAGGAATATATTTTTCAGTTGCGTGTGTTATGAATGTTTTTTTCATTGTATTGCTTCATTAAATGTTGTATATAATTTTATATTTTTTAATTCGGATATTTTTTTATACTCACTTCTTTCTTCTTTGATATATGCCCAATTAAAAATTTTAGATATTGGACGTAAAGTATAAATCTCAACATCTTTTATTATCTCTATTGCTGGTTTTTTAAGTGATGGAAATGAGTCTAACTTTTTTAACCAAAAAGATTCATGTATACTGTATTCGGGTAATACTAATGAAATTTCAAACTCAGGGTATTCGTTAATGATAATGTCTAATACCTCTAACCCGTTAAAAATTAATACAGAATTATTTGATTGAATATTTTTAAATTCATCTAATCCTAATTTATATAAGTCACACCACTCTTTATAAAGTTTATGTGTTGGGGGCATGAAAACTGACTCGATACCCATATTTATCCCGTCTATTATGTTATTTTTAGTAGATAACCACTCGCCACAGTATAAATCATATCCGTTATAATGGAAATTATTTTTTTCCATAAAATATGATTTACCTGATGATATTGGTGATAAAATTACTTTTTTCATTATTCGGGTTTTCTAAAAAATGAAATTGTATCAGTCCCATCCCAAGCGATTACAGGTTCAAATCTAATAGGTTGTTGTGATACGATTTCCATACCATTTTTTTCAACTAATTCTCTAAATAAATCAGGATTCATTACCGCTCTCCCTCCAACATTGTTAAATGAGAATTCTTCCTCACTATACATCCAAGCGTGGTGTATATAACCATATCCACCAGGTTTTAATACCCTATATATTTCTTTAAGATATTCATCAATCACGTTTCTATGCATATGAACAAATGAATCCCAAGAAAAAACTAAATCCTGTGAGTTACTTCTAATTTTGTCTAAACTTTTACCGTCATTTACAAAATAAGCAAGTACATGATGACCTAATTTTTCTTTTGTTTTTTCAATACATAAAGGATTTAAATCAACCACTAATAGTTCCGAAGCCAATACAGAAAGAAATTGAGTTATTCTACCAAATCCTGGTGCTATCTCAGTAATTTTTTTACCTCTAAATTCTTTTATCGTGTCAAAAATATGATTATTCCATAAATTTTCAGTGTTACCAAAAACTCTTGACCATTCATGACCATCATTTTCCCACATTTCAGGACTATTCCAAGCCTTCTGTTCTTCGATGTTATAAAATTTTTCCATAGTAATATATTATATAGGTATAAAATATTACATTTAAAATAATCGTAAACACATTACCAAACACTTTATAATATCCTAAATTAGTATTATTTTGATAAAAACATTTTTAACTATGAAATTCGCAATATTTACATCATTCTATAATTATTTAGACACTTTTGATGAATTAGTAAATTCAGTATTAAATCAAACGTACACTAATTGGGAGTGGATTGTCTCCGATGATTTTAGTGATAATCCTAAGGTGCTTGAAAAATTAAACGATTTAGTAAGTAAGTACAAAAATATAAGATTAATTTTACCAAAGGAAAAAAAAGAGTTTTACTGGAACCCACCTACAACTCAAACTAATGCAGACATCTTTATGGTTTTAGATAGTGATGATTTATTGTTACCTAAAACACTTGAGGTCTATAAACATAATTTTGAAAAATTTAGAGATGTGCAAATGATATGTTGTAATTCACTCTTAAGATGGGGTAACATAAAAGGTGAAATACATTCAAGCCGATATATAAACTTTAAAGATAATTGTAACATTATTGATAAAATAAAAAATTCAGAAGAATTTGAATATTCTATTGGTGATTTAAGAGCTTGGAGAAATAATATTAAACTATTTGAAGATAAACACAAATGGGTTCATTGTGCCGAAGACGTATTAAAAACATTGGTTAATGAGGAAGTAGGTAAAATTCTTTATTTACCAAGAGTGTTACATAACTATGCTCATAGAGAAAATTCAATATCTAAAGAAATAATATATGAACACGAAATATATCATGAACCTGACAGAATGATTGAAAATGCTGAAGGTAGAAAATCTAGAAAGAATTTAAATTCTATTGAAGAATATTATGATACTATTTTTGATAGTACTACGGCATTTTATTTTTGTAATTCTAATGATAGTAAAAAGTCAAATGTGATAGAATACTTTGAAAATAATATTAACCAAAGAACTAAAGAAAAATTAAAAAATCTATATTTTGACCAAGACTTAAGATTTGACTTAACACCATCTGCTGATTATTTAGTTATAAAAATAAAAAGTAATGATGATATTGATTTAGTTAGTGAGAGATTAAATTATTTTCTACCTAAAACTGAGATTGTTATTGAATGTGAAAACAACTTAAAAGATGAGGTCACCAATGTTTTAAGGTCTGTCGGATTATCTTTTTGGTGGTTTATACAAAATAAATCAATTTTTAAAATTAAAATAAAATGATAAAAGATATATTTTTAGACTTATCACAATGTAAGGCATTAGGTGATACAATTTGTGCGACACCAACATTAAGAAAACTTTTTAATTCGTACAATCAGAAAGTAGTAATTAGTACTCATTTTCCTGAAATATTTAAAAATAACCCATATGTTAAAAAAATTTATTCAACAAATGCTGTGGATATTGAATATATAAAAGAAAATTTTATATATCATAACAGTTTTAATAATATTGGATTTAAAAATAGTGATGGTGTTGAATATAAACACAATAACATAGACATACGACAGTTTCATGCAATTAAACTTGGTTTTATGTTGAGTGATTATGAGATGGATTATGACTACATTCCTGATGATTATGAAAAAATAGATGATTTACCTGAAAAATATGTTTTAATACATCCTGTTCAAACATGGCCAAGTAGAACTTGGTCAGCTAAAAAGTGGATGACATTAACTGAACAATTAAACAAAAAAGGTATTTCTGTAGTATCAATAGGTAAAGAAAGTTCAGAAACTGGATTCTTTAATGTAGACAAACCAATTTTTAATTTTCATATCGATTTAGGACTAAATTTAATGAATAAAACTTCACTATCACAGGCGTGGCACTTAATTAATAAAAGTGAATGTTTTATAACTATGGACTCTGGTTTGTTACACTTAGCCGGTACGACTGACGCTGAGATAATAATGCTAGGCTCTTCAATTAAACCCGAATTTAGATTACCATACAGAAACGGTTCTCAAAAATATAAACAAAGACACGTATCTGGTGGTTGTAAACTTAATTGTGCCTCTGATATGAAATATGGTGTTAAAGAGTGGGGGTCAATACAAGGGATACCACCCTTAATTGGTTGTTTAGAAAATAAACCAACATTCGAATGTCATCCAAGTATTATAGATGTTTATAATCAAGTATTAGAAATTATATGAGTAATAAAATTTTTGTAACATATAATACTTCACCAAAAGTTGAAATAATTGGTGATGAAGTTGCCATGTATGATGTTGTTTTTTACGATTTAGATAACAATGCTGAAATTGTATATCGTAATCAAATTATGAATGGGTATTGGGTTTCTGTAGATAGAAAATATTATACTAACTGGAAAATTGTAGTATTAAAAAATGATGAAGTAGTTTTTGAAGATTATTTTAATTGTAAAAATAAAAATGTTTTAATTGATATACCATCAGTTGCTTTAGGTGACAATATTTCATGGATACCTTATTGTGAGGAATTTAGAAAAAAACACAACTGTAATTTAACTGTAGTTTCTAGATTTGCAAATATTTTTTCTGAAAGTTACCCAAACATAAATTGGGTCAATAATATGGGTAAAATAAATATAAATGATTTTTATGTTTCTTATGAGATTGGTGTTGGTGTTGAAATCGGTGTCTTTAGTAAAGGTATGAAAAAATTAAATTACTATTATGAAAAAAACATACCAATAAAATATATTGATAATTTAACTTTTTTTGAAAAATCATATCATAAAGAACATCCTTTACTAATACCTATGCAAAAAATTGCATCAAATATTTTAAATTTGGAACATAAAGAAATTAGGACAAAAATTAAGTGTAAAAACAATGAGAAACCAATTAATGAAAAATATATTTGTATTTCAGAATTTGCATCTGCGTCTGGTATGAAAGAATGGAATAATAAAATTGGGTGGCAAACTGTTGTTGACACATTAAATAAATTGGGATATAAAGTAGTTTCAATATCTAAAGAAAAATCAAATTTAAAAAATCTTATTAAAAGGAATGGTGACTATGACCTTAATGATAGGATATGGTATTTAAATCATTGTGAATTTTTTATTGGATTACCTTCCGGTTTATCTTGGTTATCATGGGCTGTTGGAAAAAAAACTGTAATGATTGGTGGTTTTTCAGAAGAATGGTGTGAATTCATTGAAGATAATATTCGTGTTAAAAATAAGGATGCTTGTGGTGGATGTTTTAATTCTCCTGAACATGTCGATAAATTATGTTGTTTTCATGATTCTTTTTGTCCTGAAAATAAAAACTTTGAATGTAGTCGAAAAATTTCACCAAAAATGGTTATAACTAAAATGATTGAGAATAATTTAATATAATATGAATAAAAAATTTTGGACACTAGATAAAGGTGGAAATGAGGTACTAAGAGATTTAAAAAAAGAAAATGAAAATTTTTCTTTCGAAAGATATCTAAACGGAGAATTTGATGCAAACAATTATCAATGGTATGAGATGTTTCATAGTTACATTCACGATGACAATGGTTGTGACTATGAAAGAAAAGGTTGTTTTATAAAAGAAGGTGATGTTGTTTTAGATATTGGAGCAAATATTGGTGTTTTTGCACACAGGGCAGAATTAAGAGGAGCATCGAAAGTTATATGTTTTGAACCTATGACTCCAACATTTAATTGTTTAATAAAAAATGCGGGACCAAAAACTTCGGTTTATAAAATGGCTGTTGGTGAAAATAATAAATTTGTTGAATTTAAAATTCATAGTGATTATACATTTATTGGTGGTGCATCTACAGATAACCAAGACCACTTAATTAATGATAGAGATATAATACATAGAGAAAATGTTTATTATATCGGTATAAATGAGTTATTTAGTAAAGGCTTGACTGAAAAAATTGATTTTATGAAAATAGATATTGAAGGAGGTGAAGTTGAATTATTAAATGCTATTAGTGATGATAATTTAAAGAGTTTAAGGTGTGTTGCATGTGAATTTCACAAAACCTATGAAGAGTTTGAAAATTTTCAAAATAAATTTTGGGATAGAATGAGTAATTTAGGATTCAGTGGGTTTATTGTTTTTCACGGAAACGGAAATTTAAGAACTTTAAATTTTTGGAAAAATTAATAAATTTGTATTATGTCAAAATATTTAGATTACTACCTTTCGTTTAATAAAGACGAAAATAGAAAACACCAAGCAGAAACTATCGATAAGATACTTGAAGAGTATTTTAACTTTGATTATGTTGAGTGTATAGAAACAGGAATTAGCTCAGGAAATTATGATGATTTCGCACTTTACTTAGGTAAATTATGTGAAGAAAAAAATGGAAAATATCATACTGTAGATAATGATATAAATAAGATTGAAGATGCACGTATAAACCTCAAAGAAAAATTACCAAATTTAGATTTAAATATATATCATGACGATTCTGTTAATTTTTTAAAAAATTATCAAGGAAGTCCAAATATAGTTTTGTTGGATTCTTACGATTTTGACCCAACAAAACCATTTGAATCTATGTTACATCATTATCATGAATTTTTAGAAATTAAAGATAAAATGCCTAAAGGTTCTTTAATAATTATTGATGATAACTACATAAAAAATTCTATCATATATTACAATTTATTTTTTAACGGTGAATTGAAGGATACTATAGTTTTCGATGTTAAATACGATTTATATGGTAAAGGTACTTTAATTCATAGTGCCATAAAAGAAAATAAATTTACAGACTGGGAATTAATTAGTGAAAAATACCATATTCCTGGTGTTAACTTGAAAATTGTAATAAGAAAGAAATAATGGAAGATATAAAATTAATAAATTGTAATTGTAAATTTACTAATGGTCCTTTTATTGAAATTTTAGATAATCATAGTTCTGTATATATAATAGAATTTTATGAAAAAATAGGTAATGACTGGGGTTTAGTTTATACAAATAATGAGTTCCCATCTTTTTCTTGGTTTAGTTATCTAAGAAAATTTAGAACTAAATGGATGATTAAAGTTTGGGGTATGGAGAATGAATTACCAATTCTTTTATTTCAACACACATATGATGAAAATAATAAAAAAGTTTTATTACTTTTTGATTCTCCTGTTTTTGAAACACATTTAAAATGGATATATAATTCTGAATCTTTTGCAAAAAAATTTAATTGTGAAATAATAGTTTCATCAAGATTTTCAGATAGGTTGAAAAAAATATATAATGGAAATGTGTCAATTATAGATAATAAAATTAATTTTAATGACTATTGTGATAATAATAATATATATGCTTCTTATACAATAGGTAAAAAAGACATTCAATCTAATACATGGGATTTTTGGGAATCAAAAGCAATTTTTGAAAACCATGCTAAACATTATGACAGTTGGCATCATCCAGAAAATTGGATAAAGTTTAGTGATGAAGATTTATTTAATAATATTTTAGGTTTATGAGTTTAATATTTGGTTTTAGTTATGGTTCTCACGATACTGCTGTTGCGGTGTTAAAAGACGGTAAAGTTTTAGGTATTTACGAGGAAGAAAAATTAACAGGTATAAAGTCTTGTTATAATACTTATGCTCCACCAACGAACGCTTTAGAAAAGATTAAAAAAGATTTAGGGTTAGAGTTAAAAGATGTTGATTATTTTGCTATGGCATCATTTTATAAAAAAAGTTTTGTTTCGGAGAATTTAAATTTTTTTAGAGACAAAACATATGAGGTTTCACATCACTTATCACATACATTAGGTTCATATTTTACTTCAGGAATGGATGGTAAAGTGTTGAGTATTTCTCACGATGGTAAGGGTAACAGAAGTAGAGGTAAAATATTGTTATGTGACAATGGAGAATATGAAGTTGTTCATTCTCAACATATACCTACGACCGCATCTATTGCTGGTTTATGGGCAGCAACAACACATCATTTAGGTTGGAAGATGTTAAAAGATGAAGGTAAAGTAGTTGGTTTAGCTGCTCACGGTGAATACAACCATAAATTTTATACTTTTATTAAAAAGTGTATATATTATGATGGTAATTTAAATTTTAAACCGGCAAATTTTGAATCATTGTTTCATTATGTATGTACTAACATATATAAACCACAGGGTGTATTTGATAATAAAAAGAGTAGGGCTGATTTTGCATACTGTTTGCAATTAGTCACAGAAGAGTTAATTAAAGATTTATTATTTGATTTAAAAACAAGATATCCTGAGTATCGTAAACTTTGTTTATCAGGAGGATTATTTGCTAATGTTAAATTAAATATGTTTATAAATGATTTAAATATTTTTGATGAAATTTACATTCACCCTGCTATGGCTGATAGTGGTTTAGCTTTGGGTGCTGCATTAAAAGTTGCCAATGACATTGGTGATGTAGTAAAACCTTTTAAACTTAAAAATGCTTTTTTAGGTGAAAAACACACAAAACAAGATTGGGATTTAGTTATCAACAATAATCAAAATAACTTATTAGTTGAAAACATGACATATCAAAAAGTTGCGAGATTAATTGACGATGGTTATGTTGTTGGTGTTTTTGTTGGTAGAACGGAATATGGTCCACGAGCTTTAGGTAATAGAAGTATTGTTGTAAAACCGACAGATAAGGAAACACATAGAAAATTAAATGAAAAACTACGAAGAACGGAAATTATGCCATTTGCACCTTCAGTATTAGAAGAATATGCAGAGGATATTTTTGATATTAAAAAATCAAAATATACTGCAGAATTTATGACAATATGTTATAACACTAAAAAAGAATGGTTAAGTATAATTCCTGCGGTAGTTCATGACGTTGATGGTACGGCTCGACCTCAAATAGTTAATAAAGATAGGAATCCAAATTTTCATAATATAATATCGGCATATAAGGAAATATCTAACATTCCTGTTGTTTTAAATACATCTTTAAATGCACATGGAGAACCAATTAATAATTATCCAAATCAGGTAATTAGACATTTGTTAGATGAGTCTATAGATTATATAATAACAGAAGACTATATTATTAAGAAAAAATAGAATGAAAACATTACTAATTATAACACCACATATGTCTACGGGTGGATGTCCACAAGTTGTTGTTAAAAAAATTGAAATGTTTAATAACATTTATAATGTAGTTTGTGTTGAATGGAGTCAAATAAGTTGGCACTTTTTAGTACAAAGAAACAGAGCGATTGAATTACTTGGAAATAAGTTTATTTCATTATCAGAAAATAAAGAATATGATTTATTTAATGTTATTGAAGATTATAAACCCGATTATATAATGATTGAGGAATTATCTGAAACATTTATAGATAAACATATTTTAAAAAGATTATATTCAGAAAATAGACAATATAAAATATTTGAGACAACTCATAGTTCGTACTCAAGACCTGAACAAAAACAATTTTTACCGGATAAATTTATTTTTGTTTCACCATATAGTGTAGATACTTTTAAAGATATTGGAGTCCCTATTGATTATATTGAATATCCTATAGATAAAAAAAATAGAGATAAAAATACCGCCCAACAAATATTAGGATTAGATTCTGAATGGAAACACGTATTAAATGTTGGATTGTTTACTCCAGGAAAAAATCAAGGTTATATATTTGATATATGTAATAAACTAAAAGATGAAAAAATAAAATTTCATTTTGTTGGTAACTTAGCTGGTAATTTTGAAGATTATTGGAAACCATTAATGGATAATAAACCGGATAATTGTATTGTGTGGGGGGAAAGAGATGATGTAGACCTATTCTTACAAGCGTCAGATTTGTTTTTATTTACTTCTACACTAGAATTAAATCCAATTTCAATAAAGGAAAGTTTAGAGTATAATATACCAACATTAATAAATAATTTAAAAACATATTATAACAAATATGATTATGAAAATAATGTTAATTATTTATCTGGTGATATTAATAAAGATACTAACAAAGTTTTGAATTTTTTAGGTTTAGAAAACAAAAAACCTAAAATAAAAGTAGTCCATTTAGTTATGGACCCTAATGAACGTCAAGATATTAATCAGGAAAATTGGGAATCCACAATGTGGAAACAAGATAAATCGATAGAATGTTGGAATAACATTAAAGGATATTTTGATGATTATGTTTTAAGATATTCTATTGTAAACAGAACTGAATTACCTAAACATAATTGCGCTCATCCTGAAATTATTGATGACTCTAAAGAATTTAAAAATAATCCACCTGTTTTATCATATGGTCACTATGGTGCGTTTATGGCACATAAAAATGGAATTATTGAAAATTTTGACGAAGATATTGATGCTTTAATAATTGTTGAAGGTGATGTTGTTACAGACTTAAGCCCTTCTGATTTTTATAATAAAGTTATTGATGGATATGATAAAGCATTAGAAACAGATTCTAAAATGATTACTTTTGCTGGACCTGTTTTTATGAGTGGTAAAAACTTTTGGGATTTGACTGAAGATATTGGTGAATGGTATAAAGTACCTCATTTTCTATTAGGGTCAACTTATATGATAATGAAATCTGAAAGAGAGAACATTATAAATAAACTAAATACAACTGGGTGGCATTCACCTGATTTTTGGTTAGCGTGGAATTATAATGAGAGAGAAAACATACTTTCAACGAAAGATAAAGTTGTGTATCAGTTAGATGGATTTTCATTACTTGACTATAAAGAAAAAGATAAATGGCAATAATATATTTATTTTTCATTATTAGTTTATACTCGCAATAAACCCTCCAAATTATGATAAGTATTTTATTTAGTTTATGTGTTAATTTAGTATGTTTAGAAAAACAATTACTTATTTTAAAGATTTAATTAAAATGGATAAAGATACTATTAATGAATATAAAATATTAAAAAAACTTTCAAAAAAATGGATAACATAATAAATTTTAACATATTTGGTGTTGATTACACCGTAAATGATAATAAAAATCAATGGAGTGGTGGTTTAGGTATGAGTCGTGGTGATTGGGAAAAAGAAACATTTAAAATATTTGAATATGTAAAAAATCCCGAAAAACTAGCCATAGACATTGGTTCTTGGATTGGTCCTACGTCAATTTGGTTATCTAAAAACTTCAAAGAAGTTTTGTCTGTTGAGCCAGATATTGTTGCATTAAAAGAATTAAAAGAAAATCTTAAATTATCTAACTGTGAAAATGTTTGGGTTTTAAGTAACCCTATTTTTTTTGAGGATACTAACGTTTTTTTTGGTCCAAATGTTAATGAAGATTGGTTAAATAATATGGGTTTAGGAGAATCTGTAAGTCAAACAAGATTAATAAGTAAAAGTGATAATGATTATAAAATAAACGCAATTACTTTAACAACTTTATCTAAAACAATTAATAATTTTTTTCCTTTCTCAAATGTGGGATTTGTTAAGGTTGACATTGAAGGTGGGGAAGAATTTATATTAGAAGAACTTATAAAACATGCAGAAATACATCATTGGTCATTATGGATTTCATTTCATCTTGAGTGGTGGGAAGACAAAAATATTGAAAGGTTTAGAGATTTATTTAATAATGCGATTGAGGTTAAACTTGATTCAATAGAATTTAACAATAATGAGTACGATATTATCGAATATATTGTAAATAATCCATACGCATCAGTTTATCTTAAATTTTAACAATTAAAAAAATGAGAATCGAATTAACTAAAAACAAAATTAAATTAGAATATATAAAAGGTTCTTCTAATTTACCAATACTATCAATCTTAATTTGTACATTAGAAGAAAGAAAAATAAAATTTCTAAATAGACTTCTTTCAATATTAAAACCTCAAATAAATAAAAAAGATGTTGAAATAGTTATTTTGACTGACAATGGTGAAATACCGATAGGTACTAAAAGAAATGATATGTTAAAATTAGCACATGGTGAATATGTATGTTTTGTTGATGATGATGATAGAATAAGTGAAGACTATGTTGATAACATATTAGATGAAATTATAAAATGGTCACCAGACGTTGTTGTATTTAATGCTGAGATAACATTTAATGGAGAAAGACCTAAACTTGTACGATATGGTAGAGAGTATGATTATTGTGAAAAACCTGAAGCATATTACAGACATCCAAACCATTTAATGGTTCATAAAAGAAAAAACATTACTGAGTTTTATAAAGACGTTAAAACAGGTGAAGATGATGAATGGGCATCACGAATGTTACCAAGAATAGTTACTCAAAGCAGAATAGATAAAATAATGTACTATTATGATTATAATACAAATACTAAAAAATATTTTCAATAATGTTATTTAATTTTAAAGTTATAGGAAATAATGTTAAAATAATTTATAATGGTAATGTTAAAATAAACGTTGCTATTACAATACACTTAAGAAATTTAAAATCTGAAGTGCATACAATTAAACATAGATTTGAAGGAAAAAACACATGGTTCATACCAGACTTTGATTATTCTGGTTGTAATATATTAAGTATCTATGATTTAGATAATAAACATGAGATATTAGAATGGGTTATTCCTATAACGTTAAGTGTAAAAATAAAAAAACAAAATATCATTTGTGTTGGATTAAATAAAACAGGAACCTCAACTTTAATGTATTCTTTAATAGAGAAAGGTTATAAGTTTTTTGAGGTTATTCCTGCAATACAAAGTATATGTCCAGACATATATCATGGAGATTATAATTCATTATATTCTATTTTAGAAAATGAAAGATTTGATGCTTATAAAGACTTACCATTTTCATTACCTGATGTTTATAAAAAAGTTCATGAAAGGAGGCCTAATGACATTTATATATTAACAGTTAGAGAAAATGAAGATAAGTGGGTAAAATCTTTCATGAGGTATTTTTCATTACATTTGAGTAATTCTAAAGATAGTACACATAATACCTCTACTATACATCATTACACTATATGTAATACTTTTGAAAAAACATTAATTAATTGGATGGCACCCTTATTATCTAAAATGAAAATTTATAATACAGAAAATTTGGAAGAAAAATTAATTAAAATATATAGAGACTATAATGCAAGTGTTATTGATTATTTTAAAGACAATAAAAACTTTATGGTAATTGACGTATCTAAAAACGGAGAACATAAAAAGTTAATGAATTGGTTAAACATAGAAACAAAAAAAAATAATTTTGACCATATCATACCAAAGTAGTATTAAATAAAATGAAAAGATTCGATATACTAAATTTTTTAATAAAAAAGAATAATTATAAATCTTTTTTAGAAATTGGAACTCAGGCTAAAATAAATTTTAATAATGTTAAAATTGATAAAAAAGTTTGTGTTGACCCCGATAATAATGTAGGGGCTAATTATCCAATTACATCAGATGAATTTTTTAAAATAAACAATGAAAATTTTGATATTATTTTTATAGATGGATTACATCACGCAGATGTTGTTTATCGAGACATTATTAATTCACTAAAAATATTAAATGAAAATGGCACTATAGTGGTTCATGATGTAATACCAGCATCCCATAACGCACAAGTAATTCCAATGGAAAAGGCGTATAATCTTGGAACTATACCATGGAATGGTGATGTTTGGAAGGCTTGGATTAAAATTAGGACTGAAAGGAAAGATTTATCAATGAGGGTTGTTAATACTGACCATGGTTGTGGTATTATTAAACCTGTAAGATACGGTGAAGGTGATTATTTAGATAATTATTGTAATGGATATTATAAATATGATGAGTTTATAATTAAAAATAACTTAAACCTGATAAGTGTTGATGAATTTGTGAATTTATATTAAAATATCATGAAAAAAGCACTAGTTGGATATGGTGGTCATGCAAGGGAAGTAATGGCACAGATAGGTGAAAAACTAACTTGTTTTGTTGATGATGAATATGTTGTTAATGGAACAAAACCATTGTCTGAATTTAACCCAAAAGAATTTGAATTAATGGTTGCAGTTGCGGATTCGCAGGACAGATATAAAATTGTTAATAAATTACCTAAAGAAACAAAAT
>Ga0208019_1000450_pt1 | contig 22160 bp, 43 predicted proteins | sample CB_VirMetaG_5_FD_184540 | JGI IMG/M metagenome (GOLD analysis project Ga0208019, IMG submission 184540) | Freshwater to marine saline gradient viral communities from Chesapeake Bay - CB_1508_1D Viral MetaG (SPAdes) (version 4) | ecosystem: Environmental > Aquatic > Marine > Coastal | place: USA...
TTTTTTCATTGAATCGTATGCAAGGTTTATATACTTTTCAGAAAATTCCATCTCATCTTCCAAAGATTCATATTTTCTAACAAGATTCCAAACTGCATATAGTAAAGCAATTATGATTAATGATAATACTAATATTACATATTCCATACTTAAACCTCATCCACTTCCCCAAAAATAGATTTAAAATCAATTTTTTCAGGCATTTTTACGTTTTCTAATTTTTGTTTTTTAGTTGGCCTACCACCTACATTTTTAGTAGTAACCTCATTCTGCTTTAATTTCATCCATCTTTCGTTTTCAAAACGAGCTGCCATAATATCAGCTTGGTGCATTACAAATGGTAATGATGTTTTTAATGAGTTATCTTTATTATATGCGATATAATATTCTTTATTAGATTCATCATATAACCCATCAGTTAATTTGATACCCAAATATTCAACTTCTGAAATTTTAATACCAAAGTGATTTAACAACCAAAATGTTCTATCATTTAAATTCATCCAATGCATTGTTGGATTAGTTTTATAAATCTTACCCTGGTTTTCGATATGCCATTGAGAATCATTTGGAATATACCAGCTTTCATCAGCATTACCAACCTTACCTAAATCGTGGTGAAGTGCTGTAAAGATTACTGTTTCTTTATCGTAATCACCAATACCCAAACCCAATTCATCATACATATCAAACACCTTAACTGCGTTTCTAGTAACTCTAAGAACGTGGTCGATATACCCACCTGCAAATGCATTATGGAAATGTTCTGTAGATGATGCCGGAGTTAGAACGATTCTATCCTCTAAATGGTCATACATCTTATTAAGAGAATCTAATCTATCACCTGTAAAAGTTTGGTTGATTAGTTTTCTGAATTTTTCATAATTCTCAGCAATCTGAGTTTCATCTAAAATGTGTATCATAACTTAATTTTTAATTTATACTATTGTTGTTAAAATAGAAAGTAACTCACTTTCTCTATAAATGTGATATGTATCTTTTCCATTTCTATGTTTGAATCCAGTTCCATCTAATAAAACTGTATCACCTTCTCTAACACTCATTGGTATTTTATCACCTGTTTGAGTAAATAATCCATTACCAACAGCAACTACTTTACCAGTCATTGTTGTATCTGAGCCCGATGGTTTATACAATCCACCTGCCGTTTTCTCATCATGTCTTTTAACAATCTCTACTACAACTCTATCACCTAAAGGTTTATAATTCCATTCCATAACTTTTCCTTTTTATATAATTTTATCAATAATTCCTAATTCCAATGCTTCATCTGAAGTTAAGAAGTAATCGTTTTGTTGGTTTTGTTCCCACCACTTTTTATCTTTATTTGTAAATTTCTCCATAAGGTTATTACAATCTTCTTCTAATTGTTCTGCGAATTTAGCATTTGATTTTAAATCAGAAAGTTTACCTGCTGCAAACGATGATAGCTGATGAACCATAATTTTTGAATGTTTTGATGCGGCTCTAAGACCTGTTCCAGATGCAAGTAGTAATGCAGCTGCACTCATCGCCATACCTCTACATACAATATTTACTTTTATACCCTCTGATTTTAAAGATTGGATATAATCAATTAATCCTAAAGTTTCTACAACATCACCACCACCTGAATTTAGAAGTATGGTAACTGATTCTAAATTTGAATTAATCTTTTTTAGTAATCTTACTTTACCAATAATATCAAAAGTTAAGCCTTGTATTATTTCATCTTGAATTAAGATAATATTATCATTAATATCAATACCGTAATCAAACTCTCTAAACTCTTGGAAATACTTTTCATTTTCTTTTGGAGTTTCTCCAATACTATAATTAGTTTCCACCACATTAGATGTAGATGTGGTTCTACCATCCCCATACAAATCACTCATATTATCGTAATTAATAGTTTTTTGTTAATTTATATACAAATATACGAAAAATATTTTAATAATCCAAATTTATTTTAGATTTTCTGCTGATTTTACTGAATCATTATACCTTTTCGTAACAGGTGGTTTAGTTTCACCATAAAATTCTTTTTTAGATTCTACTTTAGGTTTAACTTCTTCTTTATATACTTTAGAAGCTTCTTTTAACTTTTCAGTTGGTTGTGGTGGATTCTCATTTGTATCTAAAATCACCTCAACATCTTTTTTAGATAATATTGGTTCTACTTCATCTTCTTTATTACCACCAATGTATTTGTTAATTGAAATTACCATCGCAACTGCTAATGGGTCGAACACAAATACAATTAATAATGTAAACCAATTTACAATCACATCCATTGATTTACCTGTAATTTTAGATAAGTAACGAAGTGGTCCGATTTCTGCAGCAACTTCATTATTAGATTCCATATCTAAAATCTGTAAATCTAACTTTGTAATTGAATCAGTTAGGGCTTCAATTTTAATTGATATTGAATTTCGTTGTTCTTTAGAATCATTTAACTGAGATTCTAAGGCTCTTCTAGTCGAAGATGATGTTGTGGTTATAATCTCACCTGTTTCTTTATCTTTATACTGAATTACATTATTTGATAATCCCTTAGATAATTCTGAAATAGATTCATTCAGTTGTTCTTTTTCTAATTGATATGATTCCAATGATTCTTGAAATCTATTCTTTTTAAGTTCTACCACTTCAGTTTGTTTATCTAATACACTCAATTGGTCTGCAGTTTTTTGGTAAGCAGATGTAAGGAATCCATAGATACCTGCCGATGTGATTAACATTAAAATTAAAACACCCATCGTTAAATAGCTTTTTAATAGTGTATTTATCTTATTCCAATTATTATGTAGATATGATGCTACTATCAGTTTGGAGAACTCTAAGGCAGAAGCCATAATAATCACTTCAGTCTTTGCACCTGCAAATAACGAACTTAATCCAAATACTGAATAGTAGGCTGCTGAAATCGATAGTGTTAAGGTTGAAATCACCATCAAAATACCGAACCATACTCTTTTTGAAAAAAAGTTATTAACAATTTTCATATTTTTTACTTTTATTAAATTTCTAAATTGTACTTATATTTAGATTCTTTCTTTAAAGAAGAACAGAGTTGATAAATCAACCCTGTAAGTAATAATAAATAGTAAAAAGAAAATAATAAAAATACTTCAGACATCCTTTAACCCGAAATAGTGTCATGCTGACTTCTGTATTCTAAAAGGGTTAATTCTTTAGCTTTCGCTTCTATCATCACATCAACATCAACACCATATGTATTAATATATTCAGAAATATAATCTGAATGTGCTTGTGGTTTGATACTATTATTATTCTCATGCAATGATTTACTTTCAGAGTAGTGAACAACTGGTTTGATATCACCCCAAGTACTTGCAGCAAGTTTAAGAGCATCTTCTTCAGTCAAACCACCTGTATTGAATTTGTGGTGATGGTAATCAAATACAATTGGAATACCAATACGTTCGTGAATATACATAAGGTCAACTACAGAATACATTGATGCTTTATCATCATTCTCTACAGTCAAACGGGTCTGAACTGATTCAGGTAATCGTTCAAAGTTTTTACAGAATCTATCCATAGCAGAAATCTTATCACCATACACACCATTACAATGAATATTAATCTTATTGTAAGGAGTACGAGATAATCCTAATAAATCAAATGTTTCACCATGTGTAGTTAAATCTTTAATGGTGTTTAACACTACATTTTCTTTTGGAGATACCAATACATTAAACGGGCCTGGATGAGCCGTTAAACGTTGACCATATCGTTCTGCAAGATGACCAGCACCTCTGAGTAAATTACTAATACGATGATAATGTGGTAAATCTGATAGATTATACTCAGAAGCCCACGGAAAGAAATCAGAACTCATACGAAACAGTTTGATACCATTTTGTTCGTTCCACTTAATAATCTCAATCAAATCTCTTACATTCTGAATACCTAACTCAGATGCATAGTTAATACCTTTTTCTTTGAAGGTTCGTTTAATCATACTACGATTGGTAGTAATACCCTTCTTACCTAATGTCATATTGATACAAGCGTATCCTAAATTTCCCATAATGTGTATTGTTTTTTATTTACTATGTAAATGTAATAAAAAAAGGGGACTTATACAAGCCCCCTATGTTAAGATAATGTTAATTATTGTTCTATCGGGTCAACATCAATTATTTCTTCACAGAAATAAAAGTAAGGTTCTTTTTTAAATACCTTATCTGAACGTAAATGTTCACGCCATACTTCCACAATAGGGTTATCATTTATTCGTATTTTGCGTTGAACAATCCACAGTTTATCCGATACTGATATAACTTCTTTACAAAACATTACTTAACTGAGATTTCTACTAAGTCTTTCTTTATTTCTTTTTTTGGGATTGTTAAAGTTAGGATTCCATTTTTAACTTCTGCTGAAGTATTTTTTACATCCCAATTTTTTTGGATTTTGTAAGATTTAAAAAACTTTCTATCTTCTGTAGTTCCATCAATTACCAATGTGGTATCTTCTACAGTAATTTTAAAATCTTTTTTTGAGAAACCTGGTACATCAAAACTCATTATAAAATCATCACCATCAACTTTCATTGTTTCGTTTTTAGGCGTGAATGTTGATAACATATCTAGTATAGTTTCATCAAACATTCTGTCGAATGCATCTTTTCTTGTAGTAAACATAATAACTCCTTTTTAGTTTGTAATTTTTAATTCTTAATATTCAACATCTATACCATTAGATGTTTTATGACAATTTGTCAGTATAGTAATGTAATTGTGTCAGTTCAATGAAATTGGTGGTGCATTACCAACTACTTTATACTGTAGTAAATACTCACCATCTTCCATTTTAGATAATGTTCTATCTGATAGAATTAAACCATTCATCACCATATCATTAGCAACTTTTCTAAGTAGTTCTTCAGATACACCTGTAATAGATATATGGCCTGATTTATCAAAGATTGCTAATACTTCATGTCTGATTTCATCATCATCTTCTTCGAAATCAAATTCTATTTCATCTTCACCGTAATATTCATCTTTGAAATCACCAATCATCAAATCATAAAGATATAGTAATTTATCTTCATCATCTAAATCTTTGAAAAAGTTATATTCAATTTCATCCCAATATTCTTCACGTACCATATTATTCTCCATTTGTTAAAGATTCAATATAAATTCGATACGCCAACCATGTGGGTTCATATCCAAACTCTTTAAAGTAATTATGTTTTAAAACATACTCTTTTAGTTTAGAAAGGCGGGCTTCACCATCGTTGTGGTGTATAATTTCCCATAACTTGCTTTGATAATAACTATCCGTAATTTCATCTATAATCATATCATATATAAATATGTTATTTTAATCCTTTTGTTTTGTAAAGTTTATTTAAGTAAACCAATACTTCTTTTGGTAAGATAGTTCTTTTTGTAGAAATGTGGTCTGTTAAGGTATCTAAAAATGAATGTAGGTGGTTGAAATTTGATTCTTTAGGAACTGAACTACTTAATTTTTTAATACGTTCTAATACATTATCTACATATGAATCCTCTGCAGGTTCTTTTGTTGTTAAATACTTTGATATCATATATCTTTCTGAAAACCAAAGATGCGGTCTTGCATCAACATTTTGAACTTTCTTATATATCATGTCAATATATTCTTCCAAAGTTAATATATCAGGAACACTATTCTTAAATTGGTTATAGGAAACCCATTCACGAGCTTTCTCCATGTCCGGGTCTCCCAATCCCAACTCTTTAAAAAAATCAGAAGTATTCAAATTAACTCCTTCTTAGAAAATACCCAATTTCTGCTTTTGTTTTATTATCAATTGAGCATCTTCCAATGTGGTAATAATTTTATTACATTCAGAGTAAGTAAGTTCAATTTTTTGATTGCCAACAAGTAACTTTCCAATTGGTGTTGCTTTACCACCAATATTATGTTCTGATAACGAATCTGAAATTTCGAACTCAATTGAGTTGTAATTCTTTCCTAATTTTTCAAATCGTTGTTTTGATTTTTCATCAATTCCAAATGATTGGTTAACATACGATTTTGGTTTACTGTGATTCATAACTGTAAATTTAAATTAAACATTTACTATAAATATGAAACGAATCTTATATAAACTTACTTTCTACCTTTATTCCTATTAGAAATACGATTAAACTTTTTTTCAAAAGAACCAATAGACATTCTGTTAGGATGTGTTCTTTGAATATTTTGGTCAATCCTAATAGTTTCAGCAATCCAATGCCAAGCCGCAGCTACTGTTTTTTGTGATGGTATCATATACTCTTCACATAAGCGTTTAGTTCCATCTGAAACATAATACAACCCATTTCTATCCATCTTTGTAACTGCGGTGGGGTATTTCTTCAGAATCTTATTCTTTATCCTCTTGAACTTCTGTTTCGTTATTTCCATCATTAATAGATTTTGTAAATGCCGCTGTGAGCGAACTGTTAATATAAACTGAATCTGTTCCGTTTACAAAAATAGATTCATAAATTTTACCCTCTTCAGTTTCGATGGTGTGAACGATTCCCCTTTTGGAAACCGCTCTATCCACCACATTACCCACCTTATGTTTTCCAAATACAGTTATAACAACTGTAGAGCCTTTTGAGTAATTCAAATTCATTACTTAATAACTTTAATGATTTTAGTTTCAATTACTGATGTAACTTCAAACTCTAATCCATCATTTTTGAATTCCTCATGTACCTTTGTTTCAGCATCTGTTACTGATACTGCATGAACACAATATTGTTCTGATACTTTCTTTTGACGACCTTTATCATCGGTCATTACCACTTTTACTTTTGCAATGTAATACTTCATCTTTAATTGATTTTAATTGTTATACTTAATATTAAACTTTTCTTCTAAATCGGTTTCTGTAATTAATTCATAAGAACCATTACATTCACCCACTTCCATATCTTCTGTAATTGTATGGAAATATTGAACCATTTTTTCACCATTATGTTGTCTACCTGCAGGAATTACCATCATTTGAATTGGTAGAAAAGCATTTTGAAATTGTTTAAATTGACGAGGTCCTATCTCATCTGGTCCTTTTTTAAATCTTTCTCTGAGATGGTCATAATATTGGTCATCCATTTCATTCCACTCATCCATAGGTTGAGATAAATATTGTTCCATTTCATCGGCAGCTGACTGTAACGCTTCCATCTCTTCTTGAGATACCTCATTCCAATATTCTTCTGGTATCAAATTATCTTCATGTTCACTCATAATATTATTGTTTTAATCTATATGCAATTTCACCGTTATCGTTTACCACCGATTCGACTAAACCATCTTCTGAAAGTGTTTCTAGTGTATCATCTACAGCGGTCATAACACATTCTTTTATAGTTTTATCAACTATATCTTCCATCTCATCAATGGGATTTGTACTATTTGATATATTTTTTGATAATATCAATTTAAATTTACCTTTACTTAAAAATAGGCTATCAAATGCACCATCTTCGTTTAGAGCATCCATTACCCCATTTACCAATTCTTTACTATTAATTTCCATAATCACCTTTATTTGTGTAATATTTTAAAGATTCTAAATCTTCATTGTTTATAAACATACGATTTTTCCAGATATTTTCCAAGCATTCTTTAAGAAATTTTTCGGATGTACTTTCAGCAATCATCTCAAAACCATCGTCAAATAAACCCTTTGGAGCATAACCATCTTGCCAAAGTGAATCCATTATTTTTTGTTTTTCCCAAGAATCACAACCACTTAAATAATCATTAAAATCGATATCAACATCTACACTTGCCATATTTTATTTTTTAGAGAAATGGCCCCCCACCCATTTGGGGAGCCATAGAGAGTTAAACATTTAAATTAAAATGGGTTAGTTAAATCATCATCTTCTACGTTGAAAAGATTTTCTTCTTCAGTAGAACCAACATACTTTTGAACGAATTGTCTGATGTAAGTTCTTTCAGATTGAGCACCACCCGCCTCATCGAATAAAGGATAAACGGTGATTTCAGCGGCTTCTTCTAAAGTGAAACCATCGTAAAGAAGAGAACCAATCTCAACCGCAGTACGGGTTGAAAGTGAATTGGTTAAGTTTGGAGTTTCTTTTTTAACTTCAGAACGAGTCATTGAAGTAATCTCAGCAACTGAAGTAATCAAATTAACATTTACTGATGGATACATCATTTTAAGTAATTCAGTTTCTTCAGTTTTACTCAAAGTATCCATTTCAATGATAGTGAATCTATCAACAATCGCTCTATCAAGTTGACGAGTTGCGGTATATTCATTACCAATGTTAGCGGAAGCGATGAATGAAACACCTTCAGCAACTTTCACAATTGGTGAATCTGAAGCCTCATCCAAACGTAAGTAACGTTGTCCTTGGTCTAAAACACTCATTAAGATGTTATGAGCCTCAGGATGGGCTCTCGTAATTTCATCTAATACAACAACTGTATTTGGAGTTTGAATCGCTTTAACGAAAGGAGATGGATTAAACACCGTACCTTTCTTAGTATCAAACTGAGTATTACCAATCAGAGTAGCACGAGGGTCTTGAGTAGAACCTAAGTTAAAGATTTCCATTCGATAACCATCAATTGAATTAGCAGCTGCTTTAGCGGCCATAGTTTTACCACAACCCGCAGGGCCGGTCATCATAATATTCTTACCTCTAAGAATGTTACGAATCAAATATTTCCATTTCAATTCACTCATAAATAACATCTGAGGTTTCAACCCTTTTGAATCATTGTGAATGAAGTTAATAAAGTCCATAGTGTTTGGAGCTTGAACAGGTTCAGATTGAACTGAAGTTGATTTCATTTGGAATGTTTCCAAACCACCATTTGGTTGGTTGAAGTTTGTAACAGGTTCAGCACCTTCAAACTTATCAGCGGGAACTCTACCAAATTCAACAGAACCTTCTGATAATGTTCCTTTAACTCTAGCTTTGAAACAATACTTAGAAGGATTGTTAGCCGATGTAACGGCTCGTTTATAAAGTGAAGTTCCTTTCTCATTGATTTCAGGAACTAAGAATTCCACACCGTTTGAGTCAACTAAAATTAACTCTTTGTTCTCATTTCGAACAACTTTCAAAAAAACAAATCTTTGTGATTTCATAAATCTAAATTTAAATGTTTAACTTTTATCTCTTATTACTCTGTAAATGTACAACTATTATTTGAATTAACCAAATTTAAAATGTTAAAAAATGTTAAATTATTGAATAATCTTGTTCAATAATCATTCTTACCGATTCTCTATCAAACGAATCAAAGTAAATCTCACCTAATGGTTTTGATTCTAAATACTCATTGATAGCTTCAACAATCCGTTCTGGTGTAGCAATCTTATAAACACCATCGTGGTTGTTGTAAAAACTCAATACATAATCGTAAAACTCTTTAATCAATCTTGGGTAATTTCTCATATCTCTTAACTTTTATTACTCCGTAAAGATAAGAAACACTTGGGGAATATCCAAGCCCCAAGTGTTAAGTTAATGTTAAGTTTTTATTCAAACATTTTATTCAAAGTTCTAGTCAATGGAATCAAAGAAGTAACATCAATTGCTTCGGCAGATTTACCATACATCCTTTTAAAGTTCTCCATAGCTCCACCATATCTACCTTCTTCAATGAAGTAAGATAAAACCTTAACTCCAGCCATTCTCATTTTCTTAATCTGAGAGGCTGTATGGTTAACAGCACCTTCACCTGAATAATCCATATCATTATTTGAGAAACCTGGCCATCCATCAGAGAAGTTAATGAAGTAAGAATCAGTACCTTTATTAGTTTTGATAATTTCATCTAAGATAGATTCAAAACATAAACCTTCAGGAGTAGTACCAGTTGCGTTCAAATATTTAAATAATTGTTGAATCTTAGAAATTTTATCCTTTCTACTATCATACGCAATCAACATTAAAGGTTGAACAGGATTATGTTGAATAGCTCTGTAAGAAATAACCACATCTAAATTTGAAGTCATTGAAGCCGCTTTAGCGATTGCAACTGCCGCCGTTTGTGAGTTAGTCCATTTAGAACCACCCATTGAAGAACTAGCATCAATTGAAATGTGAATCAAAGCAGGTTTGTGTTTGTTAACCACAGTCTGGTCAAAGATTTGAACATTACCCATACCCAATTCATGTAACAAACGACCTGAGATTTTACCATTCTTCATTCGAGGTGTAGTCAACGAACGTTCCTCAGAACGAACTTTCAAACGTTTACCCAACATAGTACCGATTTGTAAACCTTTGTTAATAGCTTCTTGATTTCTTTCAGCGTAATAACCATATGAAGAAACCATACTAATAGTATCTGAATCTGCTAAAGCTTTTGTAAAGTTACGAACTACGATAACGGCGGTTTGTCTATCTTTTCTCCAATAGTGATTTGAACTGTAATCTTTACCAACTAACTTTTCATCAATACCTGATTTAGCTAATGTTTCTAATTTTTCATTTTCATTCTTAGAAACTTTCTTTTTAGTAATATCACCATTTTGAAACTTCTTTTGTTTCTCAATAGCATTTTCTAATTGTTTCTTTTGTCTATCTGATAATGAACCTTCACCACTTTGAGCTTTAGTATCTGAGATTTGGTTATTAGAACCATCACCACCCGCACCATTTGGATTGTAAGAAGAACGACCTGATTTCACATCACCACCTTCAGCATCACCATTAGTATCATCACCATCGGTAGAATCTTGCTTTGATTCACCATCATTCTCAGAACCTTCAGCATTATCAGTACCATTGGTTTGGGAATTATCACCACCAGAACCACTACCTGAACCTTCTTCAGATTGATTCCCATCAGATTCACCATCACCAGATTGGTTTTGATTCTGATTTTGTTGTTGAAGTGGTGGAAGTGAATCTTCAATAAATTTGAAAATCTCACAAGCCAACTCAAATGCTTGTTGAGTATTCTGAAGTCGATTGATGTTTCTTAAATCAATCATTTTGTAAACTTCTCTCAATAATGGAAGAGCATCCAAATCACGATTTTCATTGGTGATATTAATGATACGGAACATATAAGATTCCCAATCATTTTCTCTATATTCAGAAGATTGAAGTCCTTTATCGATAATCTTAGCGTTGAAATACTTATCATACATAGAGTGATAGTAACCTTTGTAGCCAGGAGAAGTAGAATAAATATAGTAATCAATTCTTCTATCTTCAATCACATTCAGTAAATCTTTAACAACACCTGAAACCCAATTACGAACACCATCATAACTCATCTGATGTTTATCTTCTAACTGAGATAAGTAATCATAAGTAAGAGGTTGAGGAAAATCGTAATTACGAAGTTTATCTAATGATGAAAAATCAGTTAACTTAATGTGAGAACCTTCGTGAAGGGCCAACCCAACAGTAGGGTCAAAATCTTTATCATCCATCTTAGCTGAAATGGTAACGGTCTTACCATCAGTATAAGAATTATCACCACGTTGGTCAAACATTACTTTGATGTTCTCACCTGTTACGATGTTAACAAAGTTTGAAATTGCTCTTTTGTAAGAAGCAAGAGCAAGTAAATTTGAATGCTTAGTTTCAGTTGGTGAACTGATAACCGTATCATCATCAAATAGGTCATCTTTTAACCAATACGAACTGTATTTTGTGTTATCTCTCATATGTTTATTATTTCTCATTATTACCCTACTAAAGTAGTGAATATTTTTGATATATCCAAATTTAAAATGTTAAAAAATGTTAAAATTTTAAATAAGTGCTTTGTAAATCTTTTTGTAATCAATCGATGCTAATCCGATTATTCCTAACATAACACCAATACAGGCGAACGCAAGTTCATTTAAAGGGTCGGAAAACTTAATGTATTGTTGAACCGTACCATTCATAGTGTCAAATGCAGTTGAGAATCCACCAACTGTTACAAAAATCGCTTGATAATTTTTCATAGTCTATCTTTCTTTTCTTTTACAAAGTAAAGATAATAAAAAAAGCCCGAATAATCGAGCTTTTAATGTTAAGAAATTGTTAAGAAATTAATCAATCAAATACATCAGTATCAGAATCAATTTCCTTTAATTCATTTTCCGAATTAGTATAAATTTTATCTTCTACATTTTCAATAGTATACGGGGCTGCCTTTTCAATAGTAATGATTATTTTAGCGCCATCAGTATAGATTGGAATTTTTACTAAGTCATCCGTTGGGTGATACATTTTAGGAAATTGTTTTATTTCATATTCCTGTTTGTTTTCTACATTACCACTAATGGTTTCCCATAGTTGTAATGATTCTTGAATCTTTGTTGCGATTCTTTCCACTTGTTTAGATTTGTTTTCCATAACTTTTTTTAATTGTTGGGTATAATTCCTAATTCTTTTAATTGTTCTGGTGTTAATGGTTTTATTGGTTCAGGTTCTATAAACTTTGGATAAGTTCTTTTAAGTGGTTCTTTTTTAAAAAAGTATCCACTTACATCAACATACCGAAGTAATTCTCTATCACCTTCAAATGCTGTTGTACCATTTTTAGCTTTTAACATTATTATTTTATATCCAAACTTATTGGATATCCATTTAATAAATTTTATGTGTAATCTTTCCATAACTTTTTTTAATTTGATAAAGGTGCTTTAATTGTTGGGTGTGATTTGATTACGAAGTTCTTTACAAATTTCATACTCCTCAATCTTTTCAAAATATGGTAATATATGATTTATCATCATAATTTTTCTACTTTAATTTTTACTTTACCTGACGTAATTAACTCAATTACTTTTCGGGCTTCATTCCAGTTTTTACAACCGCTTAAATCAATTTTAATTATGTTTCGTTTTTTCATAACTTATTTAGTAACTTTATCCCCAAATGGCCATCCCAAAAAATCTTCCAAATCCATTATTGATTCTATTAAAGAGATACAGTAATCCTCATCCTTTGACTCAAACTGTTGAGCTTTTAATTCTATACCATCATCGAGTTTTCGTGTATAAAATAATTTGAAAGTGTCCTCTGTTGAAGGATGGTTGATATAGTTATCGTATATCTCTTTTGGTGTTAATTTTTGTGTTAAATTTTCCATAATTTTTATATTTTAATTAGATAAAGGTGCTTTAATTGGTGGGTGAGATTGATAGTTATCTAAAGTGAAATCAGATGGTTTATAACATTCCCAATCATCCTTCATACATAAGTAATTAGGTAACTCATTTAGTTTAGGCAACTTCATAGGTTCTCTATATATTTGTTCTTTAGCTTGTTCAATGTGATTCTTATACAAATGAACATCACCTAAATTACCAATTAATTCATCAGGAACCATATTTACCTCTTTAGCAATGATTTCTAATAATAAAGCATATGATGCAATGTTGAATGGTAAACCTAAGAATGTATCTACTGAACGTTGATTCCACATTAAAGAGATTGCTCTGGTTGGTATTCCATGTGTATCTAAATGTACATCGGGATTGAATTGATTTTGTTGTTCTTCATTTGCAAACCCAAATCTTTTATCCCATAAAGATAACCTCTCTTTTAAACTCAACTCTCTTGTATAAACTTGAAATCCATAATGACAAGGTGGAAGTACCATTGAATCTAATTCTCCAACATTCCAAGCATTAACCATTAATCGTCTTGAGTCTGGGTTTGTTTTAAGGTCGTTGATTAGGTTTTGGATTTGGTCTGTATAATCATTAAACTGACCCCACTTTCTCCACTGCTTACCATAGATTGGACCTAATTCGCCCCAATTCTTTGCAAAGGTATTATCTGTTTTTATTTTGTTAATGAATTCTTCTTGATTGAGCTGATTTACCCACTCATCAATATCTTGTCTATATTTCTTATAAGCATCACCATTCCAAATGTTACATCCATTATCCACCAAATACTTAATGTTAGTATCTCCTTTTAAGAACCATAACAACTCAGTTACCATAGTTTTGAATGCCATTTTCTTGGTTGTTAGTAATGGAAATCCATCAGACATTGAGTGTCGGATTTGTCGCCCAAATACTGAAATAGTGCCAGTTCCAGTTCTATCTGATTTTTCTACACCATTATGTAGAATATCATCAAGGAGTTTTAGATATTGATTCTCAATGTTTGCTTTCATTCGTTAACTGTTTCAACTATAATTTGGTATGCTCTTTGGAATGCATCTACTCTATTTAAATCTTTATCTTTCATCATAAGAGAATGTGCTGCATCAATAACTTCAGACCGTACACCAACTGAGTTAGCTTCCATTAAGATTTCTTCAATTTGAGCTTCTTCTGTCATAACTTAATATTTTTCTATTTGATTTTTAATTTTATCCAACAATATTAGAGATTTATTATCCAACTCAATAGTATTTAAAACATCTACTATTTCAGATAATAACCCAACCATTTCTTTTTTTGATTTTGATTTTGAGAACTCAGAATTAGTTCTTTCAACTTGGTATAAGTGATACGCAAGTTCATCTACAGATTTTAATTTATTGTAATACTTTTGGATACGCTGGTCTAACTTTCTTGACCTATTCATATCCAACACCGTAGGAAATGCTTTGTGTAATTCATCCAATCTACCTTTTAGGTATTGGATTTCTAATAACTTATGAAGTTGCTTTTCATCCACCGTTGTTAAGTTTAATTTTTTGTTTAATTTTTTCAACTACTGAATCATCACTTTGATTTTCAACAGCAGTATTCCAACACCGTTTCATATAATCCATATGGTTAGATGCAATTTGAAACCCCATATCACCACTAAATTTATTTTGAGAACCAGTTATTAATGCATCTATGATATAGAAATCACTTTTATCAAATGTATTTAATTTGGCATTAATCATTAGTTCTTTTAAATAATGAATTTTATCGGTTATATGTACAGTTTCCCATCTCATTTGAATACAAATATACAAACTATTTTTTAATTATACAAGTCTTTTTTAAAATACTTTTTGTGGAGCCGGTGGGATTCGAACCCACGTCTTGCTCAGTAAACCATTAAGGTCGGTTACAGTCATAGGATAATGATTTCTATCATTCCAAAATAGTTGGTTTGTTCTTCAACATCGTAAACCTAACAACCAATGTACTATTCGATTTCGGGTTCAATAGTAATCCACCTTTGTAGGAGTTTCTGTTCCTGGGTATTTCACTCACTCACCCGTTGGTTAGGCAGCTATCGCTACTTCACCACCTACGAATGCCATTGCATCTTCGAAGGTAAAAGTTGACTTTTCGCCAATTAAAATTTCCACCATAGATTTAAGAGATAGGTAAACTCTCTCCGACTGCACCTCAATAATTTAATCTGCCAATCAATACCGTTCGGCCCCAATTATCAAAGAACTACATTGAGCGAGAGGATAGAACCGCCCTACCTTCTATTAGCTGGATGCTAATCGAGTTTCTCTTAACTCTTCTCTCGCAGTTGAGCGGGAAGTTGGAACTGCCCCAACATCTTCGTACTGGAAGTACAACGAGTTTCTCTTAACTCTTTTCCCGCAGTTGTTTTACAAATATACATATAAAAATTTAATTAGCAAAATTAAATATGTTAAAAAGTGTTAAATGTTTGTTCGGACTTTAAGTAGAGTATTACTTATTATCTTCGGTGTACCAATTGTCCGACAAATCTTTCAGGTTTCGTTGGAACACCACACTCTCTACTGCATCATAACATCTACTACAGAACGCAATCAGTTTCGTGCCAATATACCCTTTAATCGGGTTTTGGACATTCTGTAAGGATGATTTACAGATTACGCAGTTATGTATCGTTAATTGTTCCATTGTTACTATATAAGTATAGCAGTTTTTTAATTATCCAAATTTAATCCCACCATCCTTCAATATTTTGTTCCATTAATTTGAATAATAACTTTCTAGCTCTATCGTGATTGATATGAGCGATGTTCATTGCAATGATATGCTTATCATCTTCTCTACCTTCACGATTAAATATACCTTCACCATTCAATACTCTTTTGTAAATTAAAGGATACTTAGCAAAGTAATCATCAAAGTTCTCTTCCAGCTCTTTAGATTCCCAAGTTGAGTAACCTTCTTTATCAGCAGGTTCAAACCAATGTTTTGTTTTATGGTAGTCCATGTATTCCATACCATAATATTCATCCTTAACCTTTTCAATCAAACGAACACAGGTCATCATAATCTCAGCATCCCTTTCGGCACTTATATGAATTCCTCTACCACCAATATATGCTGATTGGGCTTTTAACTTATGTGAAAGAATTGTAAAGATAAATGAATCATCCCAATTACGGTCTTTCCAAATTACAGGTAACCAATACCAAAGATTTTTAATACCTCTAATAAATTCGTTACCTAAATATCGACCATTATGTTCCCACCATAATGAAATAGAATCTAACTTTTTTCTTAACCAAGAACGAGATTCTCTCTCTTCTTGCCATTGCTCGAGTATGTCTTTTTCTGGTTCCACTACTGTATAATTTCATCTAAATTAATACCATGCTCATCCATTAGTTTGTAAATCTCACTAAATGTTTCTTCAATACCATCAAACTCGTCTCTTGGTTGTGGTTGAGATTCAAATCTAGATTCTAATGTTCTTTTCAGATTATGTGTTATTTCAAACAATACAATAGCCATATCAGTTGCTTTTACACATCTCATATGTGCTATTGTATCATCTGGATTGTCTAAGTTAAATTTTAAGATAGCTTCCATAATTCGTAATTACTATTTTGTGTTTTAAATTTAATATAATCTTTTCTTTGTTCTACAATCTCAGTAACAAGAGTTGTTTGCCAAGTAAAGTAATCATTAAATGGGGACATAATCAATGAACGACCAATAACAGGCTCTTGATAATCAGCTTTGTATCGACCTTCATTATCCCATTCTAACCATTTTATTTCTTTAGATTGTTTAGTTAAACCATCTCGTTCACGAACCAATTTCCAATTGAATTCTTTTTCTATCAAACCTAGCAATTCAGCTTGGGTGTCATCAAGTGTCATATTGCCTTCTTCATCGAAACCAACTATTAGTTTAGGTTGTACTCCGCCTATCATTTTACTTTTAACTTATTCATTTTTTTCTAATTCAAATATACGAAATAAATTTTAATTATCCAAATTTAATAGTATAACTAATTGTAAAAGAGTTCATTAATGTATATTAAAGGTGAGTATATAAGTAGTTACCTGCAATACTACGTTAGTACTCTTTTACAGGCAATTTCGTAAATGTCAGGGTCTTGCTCCATCATAATAAAGTTTCGTCCAATATTTTTTGCCCCAAGTCCAGTCGTTCCGCTTCCTGCACAATTATCAAGTATCAAATCTCCTTCATTAGTGTAAGTCTTTATCATATACTCAATTAAAGATAATGGCTTTTGTGTTGGATGTAGGCAACTCGTTTGTTTATCGCTCGCAAATGTTATTACACTTCTTGGGTATCTATCAGTTTCGCCACCGCCACTTATTTCACGTTTCATTTCACCGTATATCTCCGTGTTATTTTGGGTTTTAATATACTTTGTGTAGCTATTTATTGGTTTGTGTCCATTTGTTTTTTGTGGGTTATATGTTGGTAGTTTCTTATAAAACACCAAAATATTTTCGTGTGCTTTCATCGGCATTTTCTTTGCGTTCAAGTGTCCTGTGGCTTGTGTCTTTTCCCAAATCCATTCATACTTCAGTAGTTTTAGGTTGCTCGCTCCAAGCACCTTGTCAAATGGTGTTTGTGCAAATAATAGAATAACGCCATTATCTTTAATTATTCTCTCGTATTCGCTCCACAATTTAGGTAAGTCAATTACACTATCCCATCTGCAATTTGTAGTTCCGTAAGGTAAATCGCAAAAAATCATATCAACGCTTTTGTTATCTACAAACTTCGGCATCAATTCAAGGCAATCCCCTTTATATATCTCGTTTATTTTCATAGTTCAGTTTTAAAATTCCGTACAGCAGGTAACACTACCTATACTGCATTATTCCGTTGCACTCCATAACGTCAGCATAGCCAAACCGTTGTACGCCATTAAGCATCTACCAATTCAAATGATTTTACATTTCGAGTTTTGTTATTCCAATACTTCTTGTTTAATTCATAAGCATCAGACATTCTTAAACCCATACTTTCAGCAAGTATATAAAATGGTTTAGTTAGGTAGTTAAATGCTAATGTCATTTCTGTAGCATCTCCTTCAAAAATTACTTCTTTTTTATCGTTTAATATTTGTTTCATTTTATTAAAATTAACGGCATACAACAATATATATAGTGTATAGCCAATTCAACATTCGTTAAGGTGCATAGCTAAACCGTTAAATGCATTGAACATTACTGTTTGATAGTATATATATATGTAATCATAGAAGTCGTAAGTGAATCTTTTAGTCCATCAATATCGTCATCTGTATCGTTCCATTCATCTTGAAATTCGTGCAAAAGTTGAATACCTCTTATATTTATACCATCTTTAGCGAATTGACCTTTTAATTCTTCTAGTGAATTAAACACTTCTCCCGATACTCTTTCAGCGTAATCTCTATCGCCAGTATCTAAATAAACTATATTTGTTTCTATTTTCATCTTAATTTCCTTTAATTAGTTAATAAAAAGCATATAACACTAGCTATATGCCATACTCGTTCCTCGTTCAGCACATAGCCAAACCATTATGGCTAATTGCTAATAAAAACCTTTAGCGTTTTACCATTATCTTGTAAGCTAAGCTCTGTTTTGTTGGTTGGTTTTGAATTCACATAGCTTCTACCATTTTGGTCAATCACTTCCACTCGGTTTACTTTTTCTAAGAAAGTTACAGGAGGCAACATAACCATAACATCAGCTATACTTAATGCATTTCCGTTCTTGTCAAATAATTCTGTTTTGTTACTCATATCTTTTTCTTTAGCAATTTCATCTACTTTATTAGATAAACTTTCCATAAATTTTTCTATTCTTTTTGCCATAATGATTTAAAAAAATTAATTAATAAATACATCCACAAAACGAAACATAGTATTAATGCTATATATAATTCTAATCCACTCATATAAATTCTATTTCTCTTGTTTCTAAATCTAAATCAATTGTCATTGGTTTATTTCTATACTCATATCTTTCATCCAAGATAGACGCATTAAAGTAATGAGTCGTTCCATCAAACTTGTATCCAGCACTTCCATGAATATGTCCAAAGCAATGAATCAATGGTTTTACTGTATCAACTCTTTCTCTGAGTAATTCACAACCTAAACCAGAATCACCAAAACCTGATACGTCTAAGTGACCGAAAGCAGGTCCATGTGTTACTAAGATATCAATTGGATTTGGAATCCAACTCCACTTTTCTCTTAAATCTTCACCATTTCGTGGAAGGTTAAAGGCCCATTGATAAAACTCAGGTTGCCAAGGTGAACCCCAAATTCTCAAACCTTCAATACCACAAAATGAATCTTGTAAGTAATTAACATTTGGATATTCTCTAACCATTCGTGTAGCATCAAATGGTTCATTTTCAAACAATCTATCGTGATTACCAGCAATAAAGATTTTATGAGTGTATTGGTCTAAACTACTAAACCACTTTAAGAAATCTTGTAATTCTGACCAATGATACCCACTACCCATAATATCACCTGAATGGATTAAGATATCACCGCCTGGTAAATCCAATTCACATTGTTTGTGTTTGGTATGTGTATCTGATATAAATGTAATTCTAATTTTCATTTCTATGTTTTTTGTAGTTTAGTAATAAACCTCTTATGTTATCAGCACCAACGGGATTAGCTGATTGGATACCTATCTCAGGTAAATCTAAATCATTATCCATACAATATTCAACCAACCATTTAGCACAATCAAATCCACTTTTAGTTTCTTTTTTTTGGATACGAGCTTGTCGTTTACTCATACCATTAGAAACCGTTTCCCTAGATACATCTTCACCTAAATCGTGGTCAAAACAAATACCATCTGGCATTCCATTTTTTGTAATCCAATCTGTGAACTCATCATAACTCTTAACCCAATGTATATCGATATCAGTATCACCAATTGGTGAATACATATAAACCCAATCACCTTCGAATGGATTTCTCATATCATCTAACCATAATAATGTTTTCATAGTGTAAATATACAAAAAAAAGTTGATATTTCAAAATAACTTATCAACAAAGTTATTAACATCTGATTTATAAAAATTGGGCTAAAACATTAACTAATTTATATCCTGTGAATGCTCCTAATGCAGTTGGTACAGGAAATACAATAAACTTACCTAATGATGTAACATACTTAGGTCTATTAACAACTTTACCAACAAAGAAGAAATATGTCATATACGCAATCAAAACTGCAATATCAACCCCTAATGTAATAAACACTACGATGATTGAACCTAAGAACCCATATACAAAGTTCTCAACGGCAGCTTCCCATATTTCTTTTTTAGGAGTTTCTCTATACTCCGATTTCATTTTCTTTAAACTCATATTATTTTAATTTAATCAAACCATTGTGAACGATGTGTTTTAACATTTTTTACATGCTTATCAGGTTCTGATAAATTTTTCTCATTCATTTTATCGATAATTCTTTGTTGGTTTATACCATCACCTTCTTTACCAATACGTTTTGCAGCTTGAAATTCTTTATCAGTTAGCTCTCTACCTTCGGCTGCTGCAGCAATTACCGCATATCGTTTGGTATGATATTCACCTAATGGTTTAGTGAATTGTGATAGGTATTTAGCTTTGGAATCTAAATACTCAAAGAAATCATCTTCTGATAACTTATTCATTTGTTCATCACTCAATTCGTTATTTGGGTCGTACTTCATATCACTTTAATCCTTTAGTTGTTTTTCTACCTAATTTAATTGCAAGTTCTGATGGTGTTGTTCCCATCTTACATTGTTTCTTATACCACCAATACATATCTTCAGTAGTACCCTTACCCCTTTGTCTTTCTAAACATTTATCCCAAAGACACTTACCGAATTCATCAGTAAGTGCTTCTCTAAGTTCTTTTAAACGCTTAAACTCATCTTCGCATCCAACCTCATCTAACTTTAAAGCTTTAACTCTTTTCATTCTACCCGCATCAATGGCATCATACTTTCTATCCATCTCATTTTTTAATGATGATGTTTTCATAACAGATTCATATATCTTATCAGATTCTTTTCTGTTATCTTCAGCTTCCTCAAAGTAAGGTGAATATTCAAAATCACCATTACGGATTTTTAGTAATAGTGGTGCTGACTTAGGTAGAGGTTTCTTTCTTCTACCATTAGTCCACCACCTAAACTTATTATAACCCATTATATCTTATCTTTTTACTCCGTAAAGATAACAAAAAAAGGGGACTTATACAAGCCCCCTTTGTTAAATAATTGTTAAATTTTGTTAAAGGTTATTTATTTAAAATAACTCTAACAGCATCATTCATTAATGATTGTGTTATATCATGTACATCTTCCCACATTCCATCAAATGCTTCATTGTATTCTTCCTCTGATAACTCTTCTTCATCGGGCCATTCATATGTTTCTTCATATGTAATGAAATCGTCTTGATAACAAGCTCCACCACCAATTGGGTCTAATGATTCATCTTCATATGTGAATTCAATTAAAACATTCTCATCTAATTCAGAAAGTATTTCACCCAATCTTTTGATTGCATCATCAGGTATGTACCATGCGGATGTTGATACCATTTCAAAGTAATCATCTCCACATTCAACATTTTCGATATATGCCCATTTAGCACCAATCATTTCACCATAATTAAATCCCTCACCTTCAGTTGGTGATTCTGGATATAAGGTTTCATATAAGAACATAGGTTTCCCCATTTCTTCATATGATTTATCGTGAAACATTTCTTCTAACTTTTTATACACTTTAGGTTCTTCTGAAGCAACCCTTATGTATGTCGATACGTGATTTGCCATAATTTATTTTATATTTAAAGTTTCACTTCCCAAAATATAATTAACAGTTTGTTCAGGTATCCCTAACCCGATAATACCATCCAACTTCGTTACCGCATCTGTAATATCCATAGCGATAATGTTTACGTTACGGGATGTACCATTATCAACGTACTTACATTCAT
>Ga0208019_1000453_pt1 | contig 22080 bp, 28 predicted proteins | sample CB_VirMetaG_5_FD_184540 | JGI IMG/M metagenome (GOLD analysis project Ga0208019, IMG submission 184540) | Freshwater to marine saline gradient viral communities from Chesapeake Bay - CB_1508_1D Viral MetaG (SPAdes) (version 4) | ecosystem: Environmental > Aquatic > Marine > Coastal | place: USA...
ATAAAGTTTCTGTACATCAAATGTGTATTCAGCCATACATCTTTCTCTTCAAATCTATTTTTAGTTTACTTGATTCTGTTGTCCTCAGTATCGATTGTATAGTAAACAGTCTACCATATTGTAACACAGCATCCGCCACATCACCAACCGTTTTATCCCATTCTGGAAAAGCAACACTCCATCCAAATTCCTGTGCTTGGTTGATCAGTTTCTCTCCCGGTGCGTCTCTGTCTGGCACAACAATTACCTGTCTACCAAGACCATCAATGAGCTCTCGTTGTGTATCATTTATCTCACTACCAAGTATGCTCACGCCAGAAACGGCTATGGCATCAAAAGGTCCTTCCGTGACTATAACAAATTTCCTTGTCCAGTCCTGTGTGTCCATGTTGAACACGTAACCCGGCCAGACGTCAGTGTAATATTTTACTGCGTCTGAGTCTTCAAATATTCTACCAGTGAAACCAACAACCTCGCCCTTCCAGTAGAACGGAATCAAAAGTCTCTGGTGCACGTCCCATACCTTGTCAGGAGAATACATGAAGTCATACCAGTCAGCGCCTATGCCTCTGCTTTCCAAGTATTTCAACAGTCCGTCGATTTTTTTCCATTGTGGTTCCGTGAGATCGTTTGCCACGTACCTCTCAAGCCACACGTCCAGTTTATGTGTGTTCTTTGGCAAACTTTTTTTGTTGAAAGTTACAAATTTCTTTTTCTCATATTTGGTATCACTCTCCTCTTCACGCAGTGCTTCTATGGCCAACTTACGTATCGTGTCTTCGGGCACGCCTATGTAACTCATGAACTGCCTCATCTTGTAGGCCAGTTTACGTCCTATCACGTAACTTGCTTTGAAGCCACAGTTGAAACAGTGATAACTTACAGTGCCATCTGCACTGGTCATTATGCCACCACGCTTTTTCTTGTCTGCTGTCTCACCGTTGTGTACACAACAGGGTGCATTGAATGATATCCAACCGCTTGGGGTCTTTTTTCTACCCGCAGGCAGACTCGTCAGAATTGTGTTCTGGATCAGGTTCATACCCTATATTTTACTGTCTATAAAGGATTTTGTCAATCACTCCAGTGTTACCTGTATCATTGCCCCAACAGAATCTTACACTGTGGTAAACACCTGTAAAGTTGAAATTGGTAACTGTAGTGGAATCTGTAAAAGAGTTTGCGGGTGCTCCGGCACCGTCCATGGTAATATCAAAGAAATCACTCTCACCTGGTGTTGCACTCATTGTTGCCTGTACTCTCAATGCACCAGAAAAGTTCTTGGTGTAGACTGCGATAGTGTGCAGTGCTTTGTTATTGTTGATACCTGGTCTAGCATCTATAGATCCTGATTTGTATGCAAGTGGACCTCCGGCTGTGAATGTTGACACATTGGTACTTGCAACGAACTCTGGGTAAGCACTGTCTAATAGTTCAATTGTGCCCGCCGCCGCATATCCAGTGTCTGAATAAGTGACTTCTCTACTACCATCTGATTTAACTTCACGTACAGCAAAATTATAGAACTTTGCATCCAATGGTAATAAATCACCCTCTGTTATTGTACAACTAGCATCACCTTTTGTGCTTACTGTGGAACCGTCATCTAGTATAGTCAATGTTTTTGTGATCACTGCTTTTTTGCTCTCAGAATCTATCATATTGAATTCATAGGTCTTAGAAGTTATGTCCTGAGCCTTCTGATCCTCGTTTTTAAACGTGAAAGTGAGAGGGTTTGAAACACCTCTGTGTAGTGTTAGACGTCTATCGTACACGTTAGAATTCCTCCCGTGGTAACCATTTATATAGGCTATTACCAACTGTGATAGTAAATACCTTGAAACTGTTTGCATAGTACATATTTAACAGTATTTATAGATATAGAATGAACGAAATTTTTAACACTCTTAGGGACAAGTTTCCATTTTTGAGCCTGATCAGAAAGGGCGAATTAGAATATGTGGGCATTGTGCAGAACGAGGACGCAAATGTAATCAGTTTTTACGACTATGGCAGGTTGATGATGCCACAGGATAAAATGAGATTTCTCAAATGTGGAGAAACTTGGTGGCACGAATCCAACCGAAAATTACCAATTAATATATTCCTAAAAGGTGAGTTCAAATACTTCCGAAGTACGTTAGTGACTCTCAATTCTAAAGACATCGAAATATTACACGGCCCGACAGTGAGGCTTTCTGAAATTTCAAAGAAACGGGTAAAGAGACGTACTATCCAACTAGTACGAAGACCTACTTAAAAGCACTCAAAAAAAAAGATCGCTGTCTGCGATCCCATTTAAGATTTAAACCCTTTTCTAGCCATACCATTTGCCAGTGTGGAAATTCATCCTTAAGCCAACGGGCATCTAGTTGCCCTTCCTTGTTGAGTACTTTGACTTGGTGTTTGCTCTTTTTCTTCACGTAGTTGGAAAGCACGGCAGACAAAGGAATTATCGTGAGCGGTCCATCATTTGGCAGGTCTACTATTTCTATTTTGGATTTTCTTTTGATTTTCTTAGTTTTTTGATGTTGCATCAAAACTATATTTAGCCTTTTGTATGAGATTCATCTGCACTACTATGGCCTGTGCGTATGCGACAGCGTGTGACTTCTTAAAGAAATAAGACCCGTCCGTTGGACGCACCCACACTTCTTTCATAATGTCAACCCAATCCTTGTGCATTAGGTGTCTCTTCGCAGGACGTATTATGGCTAATACAGCCGCAAGTTGTTCTATGGTCCTTGGTTCCAGTTTGGACACTATGTTATAATGTCCATTCAGGTGAAAAAGGTTTTCCACGATCTTTGGATCTTTCAGCATGTCCCAGTCAGGTTCCTGTATCATCAGTTCAACTAGTTCCTGTTCAGACTTCACGTCTTTGTAAATGTTCACATTCAAACAATCAATCTTGAAATATCCTCTGTTCTCTGCTTGTTTGTAATCCAAACTTGCGTGTCCTGTAACCGGATGTTCTGGCACTGCGTGGAAGTACACTCCTGTCTTGTGTTTCTCGCTTTTACCATCTTTGATCATTGATGCCGGAGTGTGTTTGAACAACTTCAGCGTGTTGTCTCTGTCATAGAAGTCTATGTCCACATCAGGCATTAGTGTACACTCCCTTTTTCTTTTGAATCGTGTTTTATGAATTCTTCCTTTGCTCCTGGTGATAATAGTTCTGCCACGTCAAGCATCTTTCTATAACCTTCACTGTTTCTGATCTCTTCATTCATTTTAGGCATTATTATCTTTCCTATCGCACCGTCTGGTTTGATTGTTATTGCGATGTCACCATCTTCAAATTCTAAATTTTCTGTTACTTCCAAATCAATCTTAGACAATTTTGGCCTCCCTTGCTGTGTCCTGCACAAGCATGAGATCCGCTGGATAACTTTTCAATTTGCTTGGCCAGAAACTTGGATTAATAAATTTTTCTATCATTTGTAATTGTTCGTCGTTAAATGATTTTAACATCCTTTTGCCTGCGTTGCAACCTAACAGCAACCATGGACTAATTTTGCCTTGTTGGATGTGTGCCACTGCCCTGTTGGTGTTGACCAGTCTGAAGTAGTCTGACCACTGTGCGTTCTGTTCTGTGGCCCAGTCCATCATTGTGGCTATGCTTCTCTGTAGTGCGGCCTCGACAGGCTCTGTCTTCAATGTTTCGACCAAATACAATTCATAGAGGTCGTCTCTTGACCAATGATCCAGTTTTACTTTTGATTGCAGAACATAGTCTATGTACTTGTCTGGATACAAAGGGTTGATATGCATTATGAATCGACCAAACTTCACGAATGCATTGTAGTAAGCACTTTTTACGAAGTCGTCATAGGTCTTTGGTTTTGAATTGTGTTGGTGTATCTGATAGAATCTCTGGAAGACCATGAATGCGTTCACTACCCATTTCTCATCTTTTTGCAGGTATCTACGCTTTGGTTCACATAGATGTACTTGCAGTGTCCTTGCCTTTGCAAATTCTTTATCACAGTAGGTGCATTTATTTGTCGATGCCATGTGCCTCTATCAATTCTTCAAGTTCTCTGTCGGTGATTACTTTGTCTAGTGTTTCAAGATCTGCTTCTTTCCACGTTGGATAAATCTCTTGTAGTTTTTTTAAGCTCTTGTTTGGTACACGCTTCATTGGCTTGATCCATGGATGGAATTGTTGCTGTAACGCACCACACATAGCAGTTAATATCCATAGCAGTTTTTTGTGTTTGCCTAGCGTGAAGCAGTGCTTGTTCACGCACTCGTTGACCATTTCAACGTAGTGCTCTATGTAAAATCTATCTTTCGAGGACACGTTTGAAACATACCTCATTAACATATAAGGTGAATACAAAGATTTTTCTTTGTCATCTATTCTGTCAAAGTAATCCTTGTTACGGAAGTCTACTGCTTTCAACCCGTTTCTCAGATCAAAAAATTTTTTATTTTTTTCTGCCGGCATATTTTAGTCCAAACATTGTACATTCTTTTGCTGTTACAAATGTTAATTTTAATTTCCTTTGTTTGTGTTGTAAACCTGAAAGTCTGAATTTATGAAGATGTAAAAAATCAAAAAAGTCGTGCATCCATTTCTCATCCATCCATACTGCAATCTTATTGCTTGTTATCATCACAGGTGCTTCTATTGTGATAGACTTCCTACCAGACTGAGCCATAGTCAACCTGTTCACACTGTCTTGAAATGTCTTTGACAAAATAAGCACACATTGGCTTACGCCCGTTGGTCAGAGGCACTGCTAACATCTGGCCAGATTTGATTTTTGGAAAGTACCACTTCACTTCCGTGTATATGTCAACTACATCTATTGGCATAAATTCTGGTTTGGCACTCGATAAAGGATTGAATGTAAACGCATCAAACCCTCTGTCGTTTAGACTGGTGATTGGTAACACGTGCATCTCAGATTGGCCCGCCTCACCTATGAGCATCTTCCAATCGAGTGGCATTTTGATCTTGTAGTTTCCAATTTCCAAAACCGCCGCGGGTGCGTTGAAACTTTCGAGGAATATGAGCGGTATGTAGAAGAAGTCAGGGTTTGCAGGGTCAGAATTATCAAGCACAGCGAATCTTAGATTTTCGTCTACCCATTCGGGTATCTTCTCTAACTTATATGTTCTGTTATCCAGTGTAAGGATTTTCATAATTTATCTTTTCTATATTATACGGATAATTGGCCTCTTTGTAAAACTTTTTCCTTTGGCCGAGGTGTCTTTTTGCGAACTTGCAACTGCTGGTGATATCCCATATCTGTACGCTGTCCTTGTCCTCTGCTTTCCTGATCCCACGTCCAATACTCTGTATGACCCTAACAAATGACTTGCCTGGTTCTATAAGGACAAGATTAAAAATCCTAGGAATATTAATGCCAACAGCGGCAACTCCATATGTGGCAATAATAACTTTATTTTGGCTAGTAGATATTTCATCGTATTGCTCCTTCCTGTCTGTGTTTTTTGTTGACCCTGATACGAATACAGAGTCTTTGATTTTCTTTTCTAAAATTTCTCCAGCAGATATCCTATCAACCAGTATAAGTGTATTACCAGACGTGGCTATGCTTTGTATAGTTTGTGCGACCCAACTCATCCTTGTTGCGTCTGTTGTCAGCCATTTCAGTTCTTCGCCATATGTTTTGAACTGTGGATGATCTTGAGTCTGTAAGACATTTACGTGACAGTTGGCCAGCACACCTTTGTCTTGTAATTCACTTGCTTGTATCCTGTTTGCAACTTCACCGATACTGCATTTCAATCCCATAAATTCATAGTCCGCTTTGGGTACAGTGCCTGTCAGTCCCCAACGTATGCCACAATGTGCAAAAGGTCCTGTCAACAATCTTTTCAACACATCTGCCTTTGCCATGTGCACCTCGTCAATAATCACTGTGTTGATGCCTTGTATTGCTTCCAAGAAATCTGTTGTATGTTCGTCCTTGCTTTTCTTTTCAAGTACATTTAGTGACTGCCAAGTTGCAATAGTGTTATACCTTCCCACTTCTTTTCTATCTCCATAATACACACCAACGTCAAGATTACAAGAAAGGAAGTCCTCCTCTGTTTGTGTCACAAGACTTTTGTTTGGAACAATAGTCAGCGTTCTGCCATATGGTTCTACTAGTTGACACAGTGCCGCTGTGATTATAGTCTTTCCTGCTCCGGTGGCGATCTCTTGTATGCATTGTGGATTCTCTATAAATTTGTTTATTGTTTCCACTTGATAGTCTCGCAACTGTATCGGCTGTCCCGCACAAGGATGTGTGTCAGGCCACGTGATGTGTGCAAGGTAATCCTTGTCCACTGCCTTGAATTCAAAATTGTGTTGTGGTCTTTTGTCTTCGAAGTCCACATACACACCTCCCTCTTCTAGTATTGGCAGTATTTGGTCAACAAGGTTAAGATATGTTGTACCACCCAACCCAAAGAAACTAACCTTACCATCCCATCTGCCCAGTTTCACAGCAGGCAAATGTCTAGCATAGGGTATCTCATATTTGAATTTGTTGGAGAGTCTCTTACGCCATTCGAGGCTTAGGTTCTCGAACTTCACGTTGACTTCGTCTTTTATTACTAGTTTACAACTACTCATTCTAAAGTTTTATTATAATATGATCATGCCAATCCCAACTACTCGGTTGGTGATCACTATAATACAACTTTTTTGGAAGATTTTCAAGAAGTCTTTTGAGATTGTCGGTGCCTGTGGCATAGTACCCTCCGCCTAGAGCAACCAATGATGCTTTGGGTTTCACTTTGCTTTTGATAAGTGCTCTTGGTATTCTATTCCTAACAAATAAAATTTTGGTATTATCACTAATGAGTTTGAACTGTTTGCTCATTTGATGAAGTTCATAAAGATTCTCAAAAAATTCTCTTGGTTTATGGTTATCTACTAACCAATGCTTCTTGTCAGAAAACTTATCTAGATCTATACTGTTCAATGGTACCTTGTCCAGTTCTTTCCTATAAACTGGTTCCTTGACATCGAAACCCCAACTACAATCATTTAGAATATCTATACCAAATGACTTAAATGCATTTAACCAATCCCAAAACTCTTTTACGTCTGTCTCCATGTGTATGTCACCGCTTACAGGCATTATCAACGGAAAACAATCAAGTTCTATCAAACCTTTGACTACTTCTTTTTTAGAAAAAGTTTTGGAGTCTATCCAAAGTTTATGATACTTGTTATGAGCAATTTTGTAACCTATTGAAGTTTCTGCTGGAACGTGTATGCCTTGTATTGAAATGTTAAAGTTTTTCAAGGAGTCAACCTGCGTCAGTGCAGGTTTGCCTTTGAGATTTTGATCCCAAAAATCTTGTAATGACTCTGGTGCGTCCTGTAAAATAATCTCTCCTCCGATCAATTTTGCCGTTGGTTGCTTATGCCCAATCACTTCTTGCTTGATTTTTTCGTAATCACGCAATAGACTATCATCTGTAAATTTGAAATCATATCTGGCCGCTATCAATGTTAGGTAGTATGCTGTCACGTCGGTGTGCAAGAACGTCCACTTCTTGGCCTCGCCGTCGTACTGGCTGTACCCCGCGGGAAAGTCTCTGTTATCTTTTAAACATCTGATAAGTTGTATCACTTTCTTGTTGTAAGGAAATCGTAATTCTATCTTGTCAACTCCGTCATCGTCTGTGTACTTCTCTATAACTTTGTCAAAACTGATCACCCTGAATTCGTCCTCGTACTTGGGGTTGTCCAGCAACGGTTTTATGTCCATGCCGTGTGCTTGGAACTTGGTAAGATATCTCTTCAGTATCACGAGTGCTAGTCTGGCCTGTTTCTCTGTCCATGCGTACTGTGATTCCGCCAGTGATCTCACAGTCTCGTGATCCTTTGGATGTGGCTTTATTTGAGTATTTGGTGCTTGAGCCCAAAGAAAATCATTATATGCTAATATTTTCAGTGCTTCGTTAATTGTTTTTGGCAAATCTGTGTGTATTTTATCCATGGTATTTTAGGTAATTATTAGTATATTATAACATAATTGGTAATAGTGTCAACCATGAAAAAAGTAAAAAACAAAGCGGTAAATGTAAGGAAGCAACTTAAAGTTAAGTTAGAAAACACCGCGACCAGATACAAGAACACAAAAGGATTCAGACCAACAGAACAACAGGCATACCAGTGGTTTAGATACATCAACAGATGTCTATTCAACAGCAGATTACCAATGGTTCCGTTGCATGTCAGGAAACTGCACAAGGATTGGGGCAGATGTGTTGCTAATTGGGACAACAGGAAGACACCTAAAGGTAAGTTTGATCAACGTGTTATTCCATACCATGTTGATGTTGATTATTATATTGAACTGCATTGTAAATTTCCAAAATGGAAGGACTTCGTAGAAACTTTAGCACACGAAATGGTGCACCTTTATCAAATGACTTGGTTGCAGGATCCTTACTCGAACCACAATTCTAATTTCTTCGCTTGGAAGAATAAATTTAAGATGGCAGGCCTTAGCCTATCAAGGTGTTAACACCTTTTCGAATTCAGCATAACTTATAACTTTACTGTTTCCAAGATCAGTGCCAGTCTGTAAATGCTGTAGGTATTCCGGAGGGTTGTCATGCACAACTGTGTATTTTACGTAAGGTCTCATCTTCAACATGTCTCTGAATTGTTTTAACCAACCTTCGAAGATTTTATCATCATTACGCTCACCGTAACAGTTTGTATCTTGGTATATGTTGTTCAGTTCTCCCCGGCCGTATTCTCTGAAATCGTAACCTAAAAGATATATGTTCTTGTGTCCGTGAACCCCAGCCGTCCAGAAAGCGGCGTTGCCTGATATCCAATGTGGATTGTTTGGTATTAGATGTAACATTCCTTTGCTTTGTTTCCTGTTGACTTCAAGTGCCGGAGCGTAGTGAATGGTTTTCTTGCCTACTTCGTTCTCGATCATTTCAAGTGTCATCCTTGTGTCGACAGAGAATATGAAGTCTGGCAAGAAGTCCCTGTATATTGCATTACATCCGTATGTTTGACCTGTCTCTTTGAGTCTATTCAAATCAAAGTCTTTACGTGAAGGACCATTCCCAATACAGTAGGCGTTGCCTTTTGGTATTGCCTTGACCTTGTCTTCGAAGAATCGTATGTCTTGAATACGTTGCCCTTTACGAATTGTTGTGTTTACAACAACGTCTTCTCCTTTATAAGGAGTGAACTCGATTTCTTTTATTTCTAGGTGTCTGCCCAAGTTAATTGTTTTCATTTTAGGTATCTCTCCTGTAATCTTGTTTTTATCCTTGCCCATGGTAATCCTTTTTCTATCTCGTCCTCGAACCATTCTGTGTAGGCCAGTTTATGTGCCCATGTATGCCTGTTAGGCATCGCTGGTGTGTTTATGTCTGATAAATTTATGTTTCCAACATCGTGGCAAAGACTTGCTTCAGATACGAAAACAGGAATACCTTTCATCACAGCCTCCATTGCAGGATTGCTACTGTGGTTTACAACCGCCCATGTCCGTTCAAGGGTTGCCTTGAAATCGGTATCGTCGTAGGTCCTGAAATCCCTTTTTGGTAATCTTACTTTTACGTTTTGGAATTTTTTTTCATCGAAAGATATTATATTCCTAGGATGAGGCCTAACTAGTATAGGTCTTGTCGTATACTTACGTATCTCTTTAATCTGATTTTCGATCCAAATAGACATCCTGGGCAGTCCCTTCCATTGTTCTGAACTGTCGTGCTGACCACATATTACTATCAAATCACCGGTTGGATTCCAAGGACGTAACTCATGATTGAAAAGTGGCCAACGTTGGTCGTCGAACGTTTGGTTGGCAAAATCTGCGTCTCTGTTAATGCCGTTGATTCCTATTTTGAAACTTAAATTCCTACGAAGTCCTCCTACTTCTATTACTACTACCGGTCTGCCTGTGTTTCTATATCTGTCCCATACACTTTTGTAGCCTTGCATCCTACCACGCCAAAGCACACTCCATATCACTGCCAAGTCAGCATTGGTCTCTTTATCAACAACGACGTCATCCCCTGCGTCCTTCAGAGATTGGATGAATTTTTTAAAAATGGTCTTGCTGTTCAATGGACCGTGCATAGGCCATGCTTCTATTTTCATTATATTTTTTTCCAGTAATCTAAATTTCTTATTTCTTGTCCGGCTCCTTTAAAGTCATTCAATTTACTTTTTCCTTCTGACTTCCTGTTGCCTTTGAAGTGATCCATGTAAAGACCAAGTTCACTGTTAATAAAAACGTGATGTCCCTTCACACCTTTCCAACGTCCTATGTCGTTTACCTTTACGTTTTTTTCTTTTTGGTACAGTTTTGACAAGTGCCACAGCGTAGAACAGTCAGTCCACCCGTCTCGTAGTTTAAACACGGTGTCGTTGATGTACATATTTTCCCAATCTATTGTGTAGTTTTGTATCTCTGGGTGTTTCAGATTGTAGCCAACAAATCCACATTCTGGATCCTTACCGCCATCGCCTAGGTCAGGGTTGGTACGTCCAAGGTATGTTAACATTGTGTCTTGTGGTAATAATTTTTGTAAAAAGTCTTTTGGCATTGGCCTAAATGAATATGTGTCTGCATCTAGCCAAATTATATAATCGTATCCTGGCGATGATTTCAAAGCATGAGTCACACAGAATACTTTGTTAGCAAATCTAACTGCGTTCCATTGGTATGACCCTTTGTTAGGCATAGGACCAACCCTACGAACACCATTCGGTATTTCCTCAATTTCTCCGTTCGCAACTGGGTCATCTTTGTATTTGTTTTTGAATTTCAATAGTTCAGGTTGTACCTCATGCACGTCATACCATTCTACCCTTGGATGTACAAAGATATCACTGGGTTGTGTTTCATGATATACCGCTACTTGTACGTCATCAGGCCAATGTTGTAAAACACTGTCCACCGCCCGCTTGGCGTATTCGTTCCAAGTCCCTGGTTTATATGATGTCAGTACTTTTATTTTCATAATATGGATATTTAATCTACTCCACCATGCTGTATTTTTTAATCCAATCGGCCACGATCATTGTTGGAATACTTGCCTTGCCAGTTTTGTTCCACCAATGTTGTAGAGGCACAGTCCATCCAGTCTTCATCTTATTGATAATTACATCTGGTAACAATCCTTTGTATGCAATCTTGGTCAAAAGTTTAGTATCACCTTTCGTTTCACCTATCTTTTGGTCACTATGAATGTCCATACAGTACTGCATGAAAGTTTTTGTCGCCAAAGGAAAACGTCCTTCCATGCTGTAAGCCATTCCATATTTGTCATTCCTCATTAAAAATTCTTCAGGAACTTGTGCAACACAATCTAGGGCCATGTATGACCCTATGGGGTCAGAAGGATTCCATAAGTCATCAGGATAACATTTCATCAGTTCATCACGTAATTTTGCTTTGTCATATATTTTGATTGGTCTCTTTATACGGTTGATCCATTTATCTATTATGTCCGACCAACTATTGAATTGTTCTTTCCTAAGTTTCCAATATTTTGGATAGCCGCCTAAAACCTCGTCCCCCATGTCTCCCGCCATTGTGACCACTATACCATTGTCATGTAACACTTTGTTAGTGTAGCAATACATCGATAGGCTTGGATTATACACAGGTTGCTCAATGTAATATATGGAATCATCCCAGTATTGTTTGGCAATTTCTGGTGTAATAATCACTTCGGTGTGATTAAAATTATTCATATCTGCTAACACTTTGGCACAGTTGGCATCCTCGTTATGATCACCGTCCTTTGGGTGAATGTAGTTTGGTTCCATCCTGTTAGTAAAAGTGTTTGCATCACCTAGCACGTTTTTGAGTTCATAGGCAACTAGACTTGAATCAAGTCCTCCGCTTAGAAAGACACCAATTTTTCTCCTTCCAATACTTGCCATTTTTATAGACTTCCGTGCTATCATTCTAAATTCTTCAGAATTAAATTTTTTATTTGAATTAGGTTTAATGAAGATTCTTTTTGTCTTTGTTATTTTTTTCTGTGCTATATCATAAACAATGGTCTCACCTGCAAGTAATTTTTTTATTCCCGTGAAAAAAGTATTACGTAATGGATTGATGCCTGTTGTGGTCATGCACCCCACTGCGAGTTCGTCCTGCTTCCTGCTCCCAGGTACTTTATCCAACATTCCTTTTATCTCCGATCCAAACACTAGTCCTTCTTTTATGAATGCGTAGTAGACAGGTTTGACACCTGCGTGATCTCTGCTTAATGTAAGTGTATTCTTATCTCTTTCGTAGTAAGCAAAGCCGTGCATTGAATCTATCTCATCAAGGAATTTTAAACCTACATTGTCAAGACCCCAAGCGAGTAGTTCGGTGTCACAACCTGAGGTGTCTGTAAAATCTTTGTATTTGTCCTTAAGGTCGTAATAGTTGAAGATTTCACCATTGTAGACCAGTATGTTTCCATTTGGTGTTATCCAAGGCTGTGTTGCATTACCTGGTTCACCCATTATGCTTAACAAGTTATGCCCTAACGTTATTTTTTCATCATGCCATATGCTTGACCCGTCGGGGCCTCTATGCTTACACACATCTATGTAATTCTTAATGAATGTTGGATTGTGTTCCGTTATGCCGTAGATGCCACACATTACATTCCTAACTTGTCTTTAAATCGTTTGAACACTGTGCCATCTCTGATTTCTTTTTCGCTCCACAATTTGTAACCGAGGTCATAGAGCCATTGAGTTCTGTCTGGATACTCCGGCGTCTCAATGTTATTAAGATCTTTGTTGGCCACCGGCCAACTGAGTGCTAGATCCGAGGTATTGAACGTTGGTATTCCACGGACACAAGAATCAACTCCTGCCGTTGAATTGTGTGTGACAACCGCATGACAATTGGATATTGCTTCTTGGAAATTGAATCTGTAATATTTTTTTTCGTCTCCATTGAAATATTTTTGACCTATGACAACTTCGACGTCCTCTGGAAATTCACCCATCCTGTTTTCCATTGCAACAACATGATTAGGATGCGGCCTTACTATGAATTTTCTATCTGTGATTGGCCTCAATTTCTCATAAACCTTATTGAACCATTCAATTGGATCGAGTTCGTTCATGCTCCAGTTGTCTTTTGGTTGCAGAACAAACAGTATGGGATCTTGCTGATTTGATTTCCTCCATGGGTCACTTCTAACATTCCATCTGGCTTTAGCGGCCTCCCATCTATCTGGGGGACTGTTGTCTGACAAGAAGTTTCCGTTGTTCATTGGTGAGAACAAGGACACTCTCCAATGATGGTTTGGTCCATGCACGTTACCAAAACTCGAAAGCAATCCACCGTCAAACGTTATTATTTTTATGCCTTTTTTCTTTGCACGTTCTACTAGATCCCGCCTACGACCTTTTGTGTGATGCATTTGGTTTGTACCACCGTACCCAAACATACAGCCAATTGGATGGGTAGGTTCCATCTCGTCTTTGGTCCATTCTCCAGTCTTGGATTCGTTGACCATTATAGGTTCATCGCCACATGCTTTTATCCCCTCTGCCATGTATTTTAACAGATCCCAACTGGCACCTCTACGTCTGTCTTTTACTGTCCTTCTAAATATTTCAACTTTCATCTAAAATTCTCCATGCATATCCATTCTTGATTTCTTCTGCTGTGAATTGACCGTATGCCATTGAATAGTATAACGGTTCTCTATCACCGTAGCAAGGTTTTTCTATTTTTGAAAAATCTGTTTCTGAGATAGGTGCACACGCATTATGTATATCAGTGAAGCAAGGAATACCTCTCGTGGTGGCCTCTAACGAAATGTTTGAGTTGTAGGTAACCACAGCGTAGGCGTTATTCCAATCTATCGGACCACTGGGTTTGCTGTCGTCTTTGCCAGTGACTATCATTCCACCGTTGGCATCACGTCCCATTATAGGATTGTAACCTTTGTTTTTGATAATGATAGGTCTATCCGTGTTGGCCTTTAAGATAGTAATAGTTTTATCTAACCAGTCATCAACACCAAAAAAATCTTTCATTGCATTTGAGGGCGGACACACTATAATATTCCTGCCATCTTTCTTCCACGGGTGTATTGGCCATGGGAATGACTTCCTGAAACGATCGTCCGGCCTGTTCTCTTGCCAATTCTTCAAATGATTGTTCTTTACAATTTTCACATAATATGGACTGTTCCTTGTTTCCCCCCAGTAAGGCCTGTCCATATAATAGAAATCTATTTTATTTTTTTCCGCCCATCTGTAAACGAGATGTGTGCCACGCAGTACACCAAACATAACTGTTTTTGAGCAATCAGTCTTGTTAATGATTTCTGTAGGTTTCAGTTTCTTAGCACCTGGCAATCCTTGCACTGCCCAGTCAACATATTTTTCTGTAAGTGCTCTGTTTGTACAACTAACGTAGATCATGGGAGAGTCTCTTTATGTCTTCTTTGACCATCAAAGCAACCATGTCTTTGAATTCAGTTTTAGGTTCCCATCCTAATTTTTCTTTTGCCTTTGCATATGATCCATGCAATGCATGTAACTCTGCCGGACGTTTGAAACGTGGGTCAGACTCGACATATTGTTCCCAATCATTGATGTCGGCTGTCCTGAAAGCATGAGTAAGTAATTCTCTTATAGAGTGTTGCACTCCTGTACAGATCACGTAATCGCCTGGATCTTCTTCCTGTACCATTGTGTACATGGCTTCAACAAAATCGCCTGCGAATCCCCAATCTCTTTTTGCATCCAGATTCCCAAGAGTAAGTTTTTTTGCAAGTCCTAGTTTGATCCTTGCAACACCGTCTGTAATTTTCCTTGTGACAAATTCCTTGCCTCTTATAGGCGATTCATGATTGAATAAAATACCATTAGAAGCATGTATGCTGTAACTTTCTCTGAAATTCACAGTCATCCAATAGCCATATAGTTTCGATACACCATATGGAGAACGTGGATGAAATGGAGTTTGTTCATTCTGCACACCATTAACATTTGAGTTGCCGTATAATTCGCTAGTGCTGGCCTGATAAAATCTTGTAGTTGGATTTTGATTTACTATCGCATTCAAAATGTTTAGCACACCCATTGCATTCACTTCAGTTGTCTGTTTGTTTAGATCCCAACTTGCTCCAACAAAACTCTGTGCGGCCAGATTGTAGAATTCGTTTGGCCTAAGTGTTCTGACAAGGTGATTCATGTTAGCATCATCTGTTATGTCGCCGGTTATCAATTCCACATCATTCTCTATGCCTAGATAGTTAAGGTTAGATAGATTTGGATTGCTGTATCTTTTTACCAAACCATAAACTTTGTAATCTTTTGATAGTAGATGTTTTGCTAGATAAGGACCATCTTGTCCTGTCATTCCTGTGACAAATGCAATTTTTTTCATTCTAATTTAATTATGTGTTTTTAACTGGGTGGTACTTTTTTCCAATAATCTATTTCGTCGAATTTGACAGGTGCATTAGGATTGGCACGGAAATCATTCCTGGCAGAAGTCTTAGCAAGTTTTCTTTTGCCTTTAAAATGATCAATGTACTGCCCCAGCACACTGTTGACGAAAACGTGATGTCCCTTCACACCTTTCCAATATCCAATGTCATTTACCAATATATTTTTTTCCGCCCTGTACACTTTCGATAGATGCCAGAAAACATACGAATCGTGCCATTCAAGAATGTTGAATACTTCACCTGTGTTGTATAGTTTTTCCCAATCGCTAATAAAGTTTTGTATTTCTGGATGAGCAAGATTGTATCCAACGAATCCACATTCTGGATACACACCACCATCGCCTAGTGTTGGGTGTTCTCTGCCCAAATATGTAAGCATTGTCTCTTTTGGTAATAGACTTGGAAAGAAGTCTTGTGGCACGGGTCTAAAGGTAAAAGTGTCTGCGTCCAACCATACCACGTAATCATATCCATCCGAGTTTCGCACTGCGTTAACAATACAGAACACCTTGTTGGAAAATCTCACAGCGTCCCACAAGAACGATTCGTTATTCTTGTCTAGTCCTTCTAATTTGTCTGACCTCCTCACCCCATTTGGTATAGGAGTTGTCTTGCCATTTGCTACAGGATCATCTTTGTACTTGTCCTTAAATGCAAATAGATTTGGCTCCGCCTGTATCAGATCAACACACGTGACTCTCTTATGCACATCTTTCGGTTTGGGTTCTTCACAATAGAGGACTATATCAACATTGGCTGGAAATTGTTCCGCCATTGATTGTATTCCTCTTTGTGCAAATTGATCCCAGGTACCTGGTTTGTAAGATGTAATAAGTTTAATTTTCATTAGTCGAGGTATTTAAGTAGGTCTGGAATGTTTAATTTGAAATCAATCAAGTCACTGAGCCTTTTAATACCTTTAGGTTTTTTGCCATCCTGCAATGGTATTGGCACCGTGTCGGCAAGATACAATTCGTGTTTGAGTCCTAGGTGATGCGAAAGTATCGGATAGACTTTTTTATGAATCATTTTGCGATCTTGTATTTCAATAACCTTTGTACCTGGACTACACCAAAGTAGATTGACCAATCCCGCTCCGTGTGCCGCTACAATGTGCGTGGCCTCTGCGAATGTTTTCATCTGTTCTCTGATGGTCATTTTTTCAAGCACCACTGTTTCCCATCCTTTCAGGGCCAGCAACAGTTCTTCTGAATTTGTTAGTCGCCTTGTCTTTGCTCCTGGACGTAATACTACAATCTTCCTGTGTGGTGCTTTATGGTCTCCGGGTATACCTTTGAAGTGTCTTAGCCACGGTGCCAGGTGAGGAGTTATCACTCCGTCCTTTGTGTTACTAGCACTTGGCACTAGTAGATGTTTGAACTGCCATGTTTCGTTTTTTGGCATTACAAGTACTTTTATGTCGGGAAACAATTCTTGAAGAACTTTTTTAAAGTAGCCACTTTCGTTTGCCAGCACGTAGGTGTATTTTGCAAAATTAGTTGACCATCTCTTCTCCATCAGCCTGAACTTAGATATGACATCTATCCATATGTGCCATGGATTGTTCACACTCTCCTCATCGATTGGCAACCACACGTAAAGATATTTTTCATGGAAGTGTTGGGTCACAGCAGGTAGTTCCGCTTGTACCTCTGCCCCCCATTCTTTCCATAGTTTGTGCGTTTTGCCTGGTTTATTCCTGCGTTGATCTGTGAGACCCCAGATGTAATTGGTTATCAGTTTTTGCTCATAGGTAACAAGCAACGGACAACTATGCACCTTGCAATCATTGAATTCAGCAACAAATGTTGGTAAACTTGAAAAATTTGGATTTATGTCTTCGTGGTAGGGCACTGAATATTGATAACCGTCGTCAACAGTCTCCCACTTTTCGAGAAAATATTCGAGTGAATCTATGTTTTTCATGTTTGCATTTTGTGAATAACTACACTATAATTATAGTACTATGGTTTCCAGTTTGTTCATTAATGGTTGTTCTTTTCTTACCACCAGACCCAAAGATAATGTCCACACCCACTGTGGATTAGAACTAGCAAAACTGATGGAACTAGAAGTTGCAGTCAACTTGGCAGGTGGTGGCAGGGGATCAAAAAGAATGATGTGGACTACCAGAACATGGTGTGAAAAATTTCCAGAACAGGCGGAAAAATGTTTTTTCTTGATAGGATCAAGTGGCGGAAATAGGTTTGATTATCCAACAGGTGATGGCTACAAAGCACATAAATTTCCTACAATGAAAACAACTTGGAAAACGTGGGATCCAAACAGAGATGAGAATACAAAAAGTTTTACAAAATATCTATTCAGGGCGGGAATGGATTTAGATCAGACAACGCAGGTAGAATCAATCCTAGCACTGTTAGATCTACAAGATTATTTCAACAATAAAAAATATCCATACGTGTTCTACAATACACTGTCTGACGCCGAAATTACAAACGAAGATATCAAATTCATGTTCAACAAGATAGACAAGAAAAGATTTTTCAAACCAGATACCAGCCACTTAGACTACACAGTGGCAAACAAACAGGAATGCAAACCCGGAGACCCACATCCTAGCACAGAGGGACACAAGGATTGGGCCAAGCAATTGAAAGAATTCATAGATGCTAACAATTTACGCACCATTTAGCAACAAGAAAAGTAAGGCTTGGGAGGTGTTCAACGGTGTTGAAAAGTCGTGGCCGGACCAAATCACAAAATTAGACAATGCAGGAGAAACGGAGCCAGTAAGCAATAGCATGTTCTGGGGATTCGTTGGCAACAACAGAGAGATGATTCAAAAGTTAGATGCACGTAATCATACGTATTGGTTCACAGACACACCATACTTTGGCAGATTTGATAACAGTAATTTAAAGCCAGACAATCACTACTGGCGTATTTGTAAAAATAGAATACATGTTCCTTACTTGAAAAATTGCAAAGCAGACAGATTTGAAAAGTTTGGTATGAAGATAAAGGCACCAAACTTTGCTGGTAAACATATTTTAGTTTGTCCTAGTTCAACAGGCATACACCAATACTTGAACAGACCCAATTGGACAAATGAGACAATAGAACAGATTAAGAGATACACGGACAGACCTATCAAACTTCGACACAAGCCTAGGGGCAGGGGTACATCAGGACCAAGTGAGGCGACGGTACCCCTATCCGAGGATCTCAAGGAAGCGTGGTGTGTAGTAACAAGTTGTTCCATAGCGGCAGTTGAAGCAATCTGTGAAGGCATACCGGTGTTCTGTGATAATGTAAGTTTTGCCGTGGACGTTGGCAACGTTAACTTGGCAGACATTGAGAATCCCTACTACGGTGGGCCTGAACCTTGGCTGTACAGCCTGGCCTATCAACAATTTACTCCAGAAGAGATCAGTAACGGTAGGGCAGTTGAGATACTGATGGACAAAGGGATATTATGAAAATAGAAAAGGTAAACGGCTTTTGGGTACCATCGAATGACATACACATAGAGCAATGGAAGTCAGGACAGCCTTTCACACAGAATAAATGTTTACTGAAGTTTTTAGATTATTGCGAAAGTCAACACAAAAAATTTAGGACAGTGGTTGATATAGGTGCTTGGTGCGGCACATGGGCAAAGGCAATGGAACCATACGCTAAAAAGATTATCGCTTTTGAACCCGATGCAACACATTTTGAATGCCTACAACGTAACTGCACAATTAATTGTACTCCAAGGATGGAGGCAGTTGGTGCAGAAATAAAAGAAGTATCTCTGACGGAAGATGATTTTACACAGGCAAAAAGAATAGACAAAGAAGGAAACATAAAGATGACAACTTTAGACCATTTGGATTACCAAGACATAGATCTTATAAAAATAGATGTTGAAGGATATGAAATGGAAGTATTAAAAGGTGCTGTTAAGACTTTGGCCAGCGTTCAATACTTGATGATAGAATTAAACAATGCAACAAAAAAGTATGGCAGTAATAATATTGAAATTGAAAAATACATTAACTCGCTTGGCTACAAACTTCTAATCAATCATTGGCCAGATAAGGTTTTTTATCGTGCAACTTAACATCAAACAAAAGATGTTGTTTGTACATATTCCACGCACAGGTGGTAGTTGGTTCACGTACAACTGGCCATATGCCGAACGGTCAGACCAATATATCAAGCAAAATAAACTGGGCCGTCACGGAAAGTTGTCGGGCATCTTAGATAAACTAGAAAAATTGAAAGTTGACGTAAGTGATTTTAAAATAGTGACTATCGTCAGAGAACCACTTGACAGGGTAGCCAGCAGTTGGGTGTGGTTCAGTCAGGTCAAAGGCACCGCAGACAAGCACGGATGGAAAACAATTGACGATATGCTTGATGAATATGAAAGTGGTGCCATCCGTGCAAATTATCTTCCACAAACTCATTGGCTGTGCGAAAAGGATGCAAAATTTGATATAATCTATCGTTTTGAGGATTTACTAGAAGACTCTTTTTTACCACAAAAAGATTTTGACAGTTTTGGAAAAGGTGAATCAAGTTCTAAAAAATTACTGAGGCAAGGACAGAAAAGGACATCTTTATTAACCGAGCTACAGAAACAACGGATCAAAAGTCTTTACAAAGCAGATTTTGATTTTTTGTCACAGTATTACAAGGATCTTAAATAGACACAATGAAAATTTTTATCACTGGTGTAGCCGGTTTTTTAGGATCACACCTTGCAGACTTGATGATATCACAAGGTCATACTGTTGCAGGCAATGATAACATGATTGGTGGTTACACCGACAATGTGCCACAAAACGTAGAATTCCATCAGGTAGACTGTTGCGATTTAGAAAACATGACTAAAGCGATGGAAGGCTGTGACATTGTGTATCACACGGCCGCAACTGCGTACGAAGGACTTTCGGTTTTTTCTCCTGTACTTGTCACAAGGAATATTTTTGAGGCATCAGTGACAACCATTACAGCGGCCATAAGAAATAAAGTGAAACGTATCGTGTATTGTTCGAGCATGGCAAGATATGGTCATCATGACGAATTACCATACAAGGAAACCTACGAGTGTCGTCCGCAAGATCCATATGGTATAGCCAAAAAGGCAGGTGAGGATGTGTTGAAAAATTTATGTGAAACACACGGGGTTGAATACGTGATCGCAGTGCCACACAACATAGTTGGACCAAGACAAAAGTATGACGACCCATTCAGGAACGTGATGTCAATTATGCTGAACAGGATGTTACAGGGTAAACAACCTATCATTTATGGAGATGGTGAACAGCAAAGATGTTTTAGTTACATAGATGATTGTTTGTATTGTTTGAACGCTTTGGCATTTCAAGACAACGTCGTAGGCGAAGTTATCAACATCGGTCCAGACGAAGAACCAATAACGATCAATGAGTTAGCGGAAGCCTGTGCCAACGAAACAGGACTCAATCTTGATCCAATACATCATAAGGATAGACCCAAGGAAGTTAAACTTGCAGTATGCTCATCTGATAAAGCAAGGGATCTGTTAGGATATAAGACAGCAACTAATATGAGACAATCTGTTAGGAAAACAGCAGAGTATATAAGGACAAGGGGTACTAAAAAGTTTCAATATCATTTACCGCTAGAGATAATCAATGATATAACTCCAGATACCTGGAAGAAAAAATTGATATGATTTCTTTCTGTTGCCCATCTAGGGGCAGGCCCGAACTTGCAAAAAGATTAGTAGATACCGCAACGCAGACACAAAAAGGCGATACAGAATTTCTTTTTTATCTTAACGACGATGATGAAAAATTAGAACAGTATAAGGATCTACTAGACGAAAAGCACTATACTGTAGGACCAAACCAATCCACCTGCTTCAGTTGGAACCTGATGTGTGATAAAGCATCTCACGATATTGTAATGCTAATGGGTGATGATGTCCAAGTGCAAACACAAGGGTGGGACCAATTAATTGTAGACGAATTTCTCAGATACGATGATAGAATCCTGATGGTAGTGCCCAGTGACGGTAGGAACAGAGGTACCGGAAACACAGGAATAAACAAAGCAACGTTATGGCCAGATGAGCCATTGCCAGCCGCTCATTTTGCCGTACACAAAAATTGGACTGACACTCTAGGATATCTTGCACCACCTTTCTTTTGGCATTGGCATGTGGACACGTACACACAGAAAGTTGCTCGTAAACTAAACAGGTGTCTTTATCTCCCAACAGTTGAATTCAAGGTAAAAAAAATACTAGACGATAATGCTGGAAAACAAATAAGGAAAAATTTAAATATCAACGAACGTGATAATTTTGTTTGGACTAAAGTAAGACAAAGATGTCTACAAGCAGACGTACTTGCTTTAAAACAAAAAATAAATCAACTTTTGTAAAAACAGTGCTTGTTTTCTTTCATTATAAAGAAGTTTAAAGTTATTCGTTGTTCTGACTGGTCACTTTCATAACTGTGCCAGGTTTTGCCTTGTTGTCCGCAAAATATGAAAGTACTGTTGGGTTGCCAATCTGCTTCTTTTACAAAACTATTTGGATCTTCCTTTGTGTACATCTTAGTGCCTACATTGTTTTCAGGTGTGACGTAAGTTACACTGCTCCAGATCTTCTCGAGGCCTTCCTGATGTATGTGAAAT
>Ga0208019_1000454_pt1 | contig 21991 bp, 26 predicted proteins | sample CB_VirMetaG_5_FD_184540 | JGI IMG/M metagenome (GOLD analysis project Ga0208019, IMG submission 184540) | Freshwater to marine saline gradient viral communities from Chesapeake Bay - CB_1508_1D Viral MetaG (SPAdes) (version 4) | ecosystem: Environmental > Aquatic > Marine > Coastal | place: USA...
CTTCTTTTTCGTTATTCGAAACAGCGCAATACAGATTCTGTTAAGTCTTTGAACTATTTAGTTTATTTTGTTACTATTCACACAGTTATTTTGTTTCTATTTTGCCTCTTTTTTGTATCTGTGCAGCAACAGCACAGCACAGCGCAGTCATCTCCCCCTCCCCGGTGCCTAAATCGTAACACGAATCATTCTCATTAGCATTCACGTTATCAATACCGATCTCAATTGACATTGATGATGCAAATGAGAATCATTATCACTACGATTTAGATCTGCATTATCAAGTGTGAGAGTCTGTGGAGTACCTGTACAGCTAACCAGTACTGTATAAACATACAGTGCCTAGTGACTAGCAAGATCCATGCCAACGCGGTGCAGATTCTGCAAAAATAAATTGGCACGATACTTGCTAGGCAATATCAAACGGATTTGTTATTCCAAAATGTTTCTAAAAAATGGTAATATTACATTGTTTTCGCCGTTCAGCGTAGTAGACTAATCACAACTGGCAACGAAAGCCCAGCGGTGGATGCCCACCAACGGATAAGCGAGTAGTGTTAAGTCCGACCTTTACCGCGAAGGGTTCTAAATGCGGGCTTCGCTGAAAGCAAGTAGTGTGGCGCGAGCGTATCGGTAGCGGGTATCCAAAGCCGAAAACGAACCACACCAAAGCCGGAACACATGGGAGACAGCCGACACACTAAACAGGAACAGTGTCGCGCAATGGGGCAGACAATCCCGCGCAATATGCACTGTTTCAGCGTTTGGGGTGTCACTTGTAAGCATTCGCGGAGTGTTTACAACTGACAAACTAAACGGAGGTTTTATGCAAACATTCGAGCAACTGAAAGAAGTTTCGAAGTGTTACCGAGAGCACAATGACTGCACTGTCAAGGGTTTGGCTGTACTGTTTGGCTGCACCTACGGCGTGGCACATCGTGCACTTGATAAAAACGGCAGGCAGCGGAGACGCGGCGCGCCTTGGGCTACAATTAACGCGGCTATATCTCAACTGTCAGAGCGTTTCGGAGTAACAACAGAGACGTGCGGAAAGCCGGATGCGTCGGCTAGCTACGCGAGATACTGCGGATTTGAAACAATGACAATTAAGCAGTTTATCAGGCGACACCCGAAAGGGGTTTACCTGTTAGCAATGCGGGGACACGTTGCAGCGCTGCGTGATGGTGTCTTGTACGATTGGACAGCAGACACCGCGCAGCGTAGACAAGTTACCGGATATATTAAAATCAACGGAGAGGGTTAAACAATGGAAAAAGTAACAATGCAAAACTTAGAGCAAATGGCTGCGGTCATCAATAAGCAGCTAAACATAAACGCAACCGAGACATGGACAAAACAAGCGGACGGTACGTTTAAAGCTAACGTTGGGTTTTATCATGTTTTAGCGGACGGATGTGGGCACTCATTCTCCCGTATATGTAACACTGGAGGCGCGATAACTGACATTTTCAGAGGCAACACAAAACGCGAATTGATGCAACAGATGCGCGCATTTTCTGCAGGATTAGCACATACTCAGGAGGGTTAGACAATGAAACTTGCACCGGATTATATCAGGGTAGCTAAAAACAGCATTAGTGGAATGTGGGAAGTCAGGTTAAATTCACGGCTGCAAAGTGAACACGGTACGTTTTTTGGAGCGGAAAACAAAGCGCGCCAAATAGAATTTAAACTGTTAGACCACGGTAAAGATTGCGAAATATCAATAGACATGAGGGGTTAAGCAATGAAAGAAAAAGCAGAAGAATCTTTATATTCTAAAATGCAACCATCACGGGTGTGTAGTGAAGACGGCAGGCTAACAGCAATTTTATCTGCGGAAAATAGGAAACTGTACCCAGATCACCCAAAAGGTAAACCGTTTAGAGTTATCTGCTTTTACAACGACCACTATACTAGTGATTTTTATTATTCTAGTATTGAAGAGGCGCACAGGCTGATGCGCGATTACGTAAATAGTGACAACTAAACAGAGGATCAGGCAATGAAACTCTACAATGTAACGCACGGGAGCGTTGGCGTGATGCTAACGTCCCGTCAGAGCGCATACGAAGCCGCTAGAGCGATTCAAACGGCGGACCCGTATGGTGGTATACCTTTCATATTTGAGCGCGTAGAAGACGATTCAGCAGCGCTGTCGTTGGTCTCGCAAAATGCAATGGAAAACCTGTTAAAATATTTGGAGGTTGGAAATGGATCAGAAATATTTTGACGCACTGATTTGGTGCGCTGTTTGGATACCGATATTGTTGACGATGAAACCGTGGAGGCAGCTATGACACACAGCCATTATCAAAAAGCAGAGATCAAAGTAGCAAAAGACCAGCCTACGATTTGGTTCGATGCTCTTACGATCGAGTATCTGGAGGCGTTGGTTGAATACGACGCTGGATATATCCGAGACCGTATGGATTGGTATATGGAAGATAAGCGAGACGACATAGATGAATTTATCGAAATAGACGATATGCGTGTAGCTAACGCAGATCTTTCGGATATACTCGAACGAATAAAAGCACTCAGTGAAAAAGACGAGTTTCTGCTTTACGTTCCAGCAGAAGTCTCTTATGAAGACGAGGAGGACTGATGACGCTGCATGATTTTCTGTTATACATGATACTGTTTGGGGTTATTGTTATTTGGTTAGACATCAAGGGGAGAGACGAATGAGTACACCAAAGAACGGCAGGGGTTACTTTGATTACGAGGCAGAGGACTTGATGCTGTACGTCAAGTGGGACTTGCACGACGACGAGATGTACGTCAACGCATATCTCACATCTGATTTCAAGATAGAAGTAACAGACTTTTTGTTTGACACAACGTTGGATAAGTTGTATGATTTTGCTCGGGATGAATACTGGGGAGGTTACGAATGAACACACCGGATACAGTCAAGCGAGAGCAAGCACTTCAAAGTGCCAAACATGCACTGGGTTTGCTGCATGAGATGAGTGACGCAGGCACTGACGCGCTGGATTGCTTCGCTATCTTAGATCTTGAGAACGTCGTCAGAGATTTGTCAAGAGCAGTGAAGAACTCTGAAGGGGTTGACAGCTAGGGAAATCCATGTTACAATATTACTTTAAAGAACTGTTCAGTGCTTAACCGTATAACTTATTATAAATTTACTGTTAAGTTACTGAACAGGAACTGTTAAGAGGACGGTTATGGCTTACTTAAAAACACATCAACCATGTGAGGACTGCGGCAGTAGCGATGCGCTCACGATCAACGACAATCGTTCGACATATTGTTATTCATGTCAGACGTACACACCACCGGACAAGGTAAGAACTTTGCACAAACCAGAAACCAAGAAGCAGGTTAACGCCAAGCTGTTGACGGGTAGCTACTCAGCCATCATCAATCGACGTATCAAGAAAGAGACAGCGCAGAAGTACAACGCGCTAGTCGATGGTGACAACGTTGTCTTTGGTTACTACGGTGAAGGCACTGAGCCGGTGGCAAGCAAGACTCGCTACCCTGACAAACGTTTCCTGATCGGAGGCGATTGGAACAAAGCAAAGATGTTCGGGCAGCAACTGTTCCCAGCCGGAGGCAAGTACATCACCATCACTGAAGGTGAGTTCGATGCGATGGCTGTGTCGCAGATGTTCGACAACAAGTACCCCGTCGTTAGTATTCGGAACGGCGCAGGCAGTGCAGTTAAAGACTGTCAGGCACACTTCGAATACCTTAACAGCTTCGACAACATCGTGATCTGCTTCGATGCCGACGAGCATGGTCGGGAAGCGGCGAAGTCCTGTGCTGAGATGTTTGGTAACAAGGCGAAGGTAGTTAAGTTGACTGACTACAAGGATGCCAACGATTATCTCATCAACAATCAGGCACTCAAGTTTACGCAGGCATGGTGGCACGCTGAGACGTTCACACCAGACGGTATTGTTTCTGCATACGAACTGCTTGATGACGTACTGGTTCCCATGAAGCGCAGTAAGTTAACGTACCCTTGGGAGCAGTTGGATAACATGTTATACGGCATACGTCCTGCTGAACTGGTTACGTTGTGCGCTGGCAGTGGTCTCGGTAAGTCAACCATACTGCGTGAGCTTGTCGTTCACATGATGCGACAGACGGATGACCCTGTTGGCTTGATGTTTCTTGAAGAGACACCGGAGCGTACACTGCGCGGCTTGATCGGGCTGGAGATGAACAAACCTATCCACCTACCAGACGTTGACTACACACCGGAAGAGGTGCTGGAAGTCTACACTGCTGGTGATTACGAGAATCGTGTATACTTCTGGGACAGCTTCGGTAGTAACGAGATCGAACGTGTGCTGGGACGGATGCGTTACTTTGTCAAAGGACTGGGGTGTAAGTTCATCGTGCTCGATCACCTGTCGATATTAGTTTCAGATCAGCAGAACGGTGACGAACGCAGGGCTATCGACATGATAATGACAAAGCTGCGGATGTTCTGTCAGGAGATGCGCGTTACACTTCTGCTTGTTAGCCACCTCAAACGTCCTGAAGGCAAGTCACTTGAGGACGGAGCAGTCACCAGCCTTGGCATGTTACGAGGCAGTGCCGCCATTGCACAGCTATCAGATGCGGTGATCGGTGCGGAACGTAACAGTCAGGCAGAGGATGCGGACGAGCGAAACCGAACGCGCCTGCGTGTGTTGAAGAACAGGTTCAGCGGTAAGACTGGGCCAGCAGGGTATCTGATTTACGATGAGAACACTGGACGTTTAAGTACTGAGGAGATTGCGCTGTGAAAAAAAAAGTAGACTGCAAGGTTGTTATCACACTTACACACAATGGTTCTTATATTGTAGAGAACAACGGAGTTACAACATGTCACGCTACATTCAAAGAAATGGTTGAAGGAAGATTGAAAAAGACCATCAACAATAGATGGTGCGATTTGTTGAACTACATAGATGGAGCTAAATTTAAAGAAGAAGACGGGGAGCTTTTAGATGAGATGTAAAGCATGCAACGTAGAGCTAACAGACTACGAGTCTACGCTGCGCTGCGCGAACACAGATGAGTTCATTGATCTCTGCATGGCATGCTTGACAGCAGGAGGTGATGAGAACTACAATGATCGTGCAGACTTGAGGACACTCGCTGATCTGCCTGAGCTACGCACATTCTTCGATGAGTTTGAGGAGTATTTAAATGAGTAACATGAGCAGATGGTACTACGCTAACGTGACGGAGAAGTATTATGACGACTGCGGTTTTGGATATAGAAACGACGCTGGATTGGAAGACGATACATCTAGCGGGAGTGTTTCTCCCGAACTCTGGGAGGAGTATTGCATGCTACAACGTTACTCAGTTAAGGGAAGCCTTGACAGGTATCTCGACACTGGTGGGCCACAACTTGATTGGCTTCGATCTGCCTAGACTGGAGGAAGTATGGGACTTCAAGTGGGACGGTCAGGTTCAGGACACTCTCGTGCTAGGCAGGCTGTACAACCCAGCCATAGACGGAGGACATTCGTTGAAACAGTGGGCTATACGTGCTGGCAACGAATTAAAAGGCGACTTCAATGTGGAAGACTTCGACGCAGGACTGACCCCAGAGATGGTGGACTACTGTCTCGCAGACTGCCGCGCAACGTGGAGCGTGTTCAACCACGTTACCCGGTTGCTAGACAAAGATCGATTCTCACAGCAATCCCGAGACCTAGAACATGGAGTGGCATTCGCAATCGCTCAACAAGTTCGCAACGGTTTCGCGTTCGACTTCGACACGGCGTGTCAGCTTCACTCAGAGCACGAGCAACGTATGCTGGAGATCAGCGATAAGATGCAGGAAGTGTTCCCGCCTATCGTTAAAGAGCGTTTGTCTCGCAAGACAGGTAAGCGTTTGAAGGATGAGATGATTGTGTTTAACGTAGGCTCTAGGCAGCAGGTTGCTGAACGTCTGTCTGCGCTAGGTGCGAAGTGGCCTGACAAAACCAAAGGCGGCAGCCCACAGGTTGACGAGACTTCGCTAAAACGGAACGCGCATATACCGGAAGCACTTCTTGTTCTTGAGTACATGACGTTACAGAAACGTATAGGTATGCTCAAGTCTTGGATAGATAACGTAGGTATTGACGGTAGGATACACGGCTATGTCAACTCGTGCGGCGCTGTCACTGGACGCATGACACACAACAGTCCTAACCTAGCTCAGATACCATCGGAGTCTGAATACCGTAAATGTTTTATAGTTGAGGAGGGTAACGTGTTAGTAGGCGCTGACGCTTCAGGTCTTGAACTGCGCTGTCTTGCACACTACATGAACGATGTCAATTACACTAGAGAACTCCTTGAAGGAGATGTACATGCAGCAACTCAAAAGGCTGCGCGACTTAGAACAAGAGATGATGCAAAGCGTTTCACATATGCTCTACTCTATGGAGCAGGAGATACCAAACTGGGAAACCTCATCGGAGGAACTGCTAAGGATGGTAGAGATGCTAGAGACAACTACCTTAGAAGTATGTCTCCTTATGCACAGTTGGTCGGAAAGGCTGAACGCGCAACTGAAAGAGGCTGCTTATCCGGCGTTGACAAACGCAAAGTTCGGATCAGGAACAGACACTCTGCACTGAACACACTGCTCCAGTCCTGCGGTGCTATCGTTATGAAGCAGGCGCTGGTACTGGCTGTTGAGAAACTCAAAGACGTACCGCATAAATTTGTTGGTAATATTCACGATGAGTTTCAGGTAGAGACTCCTGCTGAACATGGTGAAACAGTAGGCAAAGCATTAGTCCAGTCCATCATTGAGGCTGGCGAGGTTCTTGAAATGCGCTGTCCGTTAGACGGTGAGTTCAAGATAGGTAAGACATGGGCAGAAACTCATTGACACCCATGCTAAAAACGTGGTATAATATTATGGTAGTTAACCAAAAAGGAGAGTTGTTATGACTGACAAACCACAACCACTAACGCTGAAGGGTACGCTTTACTGGGTCGAGCGTAACAAGCTAAACAAGTACAGCAACAAGTACCAGATTGTTCTTGGTAACCTGAGTGACAAAGCTGTTGAGGCACTCGATAACATGGGTATTGCTGCTGCTAACAAGGGTGACGAAAAGGATTACTTCATCACCATGAAGAGTAACAACCCCATGAAGATCACGGATGAGACGGGCAGTGAGTTCGACTCTGAAGTGCTGATCGGTAACGGCAGTGAAGCAGTCTGTGTTGTTGGATACTACGACTGGTCTGTTGGCACAGGACGTAGTCCCAGCATGATAAAGTGCAAGGTCACGAAGCTGATTGAGTACGCTGACGACGTTGTTGATGAGGAGATGGCTTTGTGATCTTGGTTGATGGGGACATCGTAGCTTACCGCTGCGCGTACAAGTCAAAAGATGATCGCGCAGAATACGCCGCATACAGTGCTGGCTCATACCTGTCTGATCTTATCAGCGACTTGTACATCCTCATCGAAGACGAACCTGAGTACCGTGTGTTTCTAACGGGAAAGGGTTCATCAAACTTCAGACATGAGTACGCTGTAACCGCAGGCTACAAGGAGAACAGGAAGGACAAGGAGAAACCTGAACACCTCGCTGTTATCCGGCAGCACCTGATAGACGAATGGGAGGCTGTTGTCAGTGACGGAGAAGAGGCAGACGATTTGATTGCCATCGCCGCAACTAACAACCCAGACTCAGTCATCGTCAGCATCGACAAGGACTTCGATCAGGTTCCGGGTAAACACTACAACCCCAACACTGGCAAGCTGTACGATGTCAGTGAAGAGGATGCCGTTAGATTTTTGTACGAGCAGATCTTGACTGGTGATCGTGCCGACAACATCATCGGCATCAAGGGTGTAGGCCCAGTGAAGGCGAAGAAGGCGCTGTCCGACTGCGTTACTGAACGACAGATGTATGATGTCTGTGTTGAAATGTATGGCGATCCAGAGCGGGTCATTGAGAACGCTCGACTGCTGTACTTACGCCGCAAAGAGGGAGAGATCTGGAATGCGCCGGACGCTGAGTAATGTTCCCAAGGGCTACGACTCGTGGCTTGAGTGGGACTTAGCACAGGAACTGAAGGGCTGTCAGTATCACCCTTGCGCGGTTCCGTATGTGCAACACAGGCATTATCATCCTGACTTCACGTATGATGATGGTGATATAACATATTATATTGAAGCTAAGGGGAGGTTCCGTGACAAACCGGAGGCACGTAAATATGTTGATGTCAAGAAGGCTCTCGGCTGGACGGAGGAATTGGTTTTCGTGTTCCAAAACCCAGACAACAGAATGCCAGACGCAAAACGTAGAAAAGACGGTAGCTTCTACACTATGTCAGAGTGGGCTGAACGACACGACTTTAAGTGGTACACACCAAAGACCATACCGGAGGAGTGGAAATGCGCCACTTAATAATACCTGACACACAGATAAAACCTAACCAATCTTATGAGCACATGCGTTGGGCTGCGCGGTACGCTGTTGCAACAAAGCCTGACGTTATCGTACACCTTGGCGATCACTGGGACATGCCTAGCCTATCAAGCTACGATGTAGGTAAGAAGTCGTTTGAAGGTAGGCGTTATTCCGCTGACGTTAAGGCGGGTAACGATGCGATGAAGTTGTTCACGGATACGATCAAGGCAGAGCAGAAACGATTACGCAAACACAAGAAGCGAATCTGGAAGCCCCGTCTTATCTTTACGTTGGGTAACCACGAACAACGCATCGAACGTGCGGTTGAGAACGATGCAAAGCTAGAAGGATTGATGAGCTATGAAGATCTCAACCTCAAAGATTGGGAAGTACATCCTTATCTGCAGCCAGTGCTTGTGGATGGTGTTGCTTATTGTCACTTTTTCACTAGCGGTGTCATGGGCAGGCCAGTCACTAATGCAAAACTACTACTGCAAAAGAAACACATGTCTTGCATCATGGGACACGTACAAGACAGAGACATCGCGTTCGACAGAGACGCCAGCGGAAAGCGAATGACTGCTTTGTTTGCTGGTATTTATTATCAACACGACGAAGAGTATCTAAACCCTCAGACTAATGGGAGTTGGTCTGGGCTGTGGATGCTCAACGAAGTACAGGACGGTGCGTTTGATGAGATGCCTATCAGCATGGCGTACCTTCGGAGGCGGTATGGCAAGAACGTTTGATGAAATGCTAGAGTTAATCGCGCACAACATAGACGAAGTGACGTTGATGGAAGTGCTTGAGATAAACTCAGAAGATATTGTTGAAGCGTTCGCTGAACGGATACGCAGCAACCTGTACAAGTTTAACGGATTAGAGGAGGAAGTAGATGAACACTACGTCTGATCGTAACACACCGTTTCCACGTTCGATAGATGACGCAACACCTGCTGAGTGGGATGCTATCAAACGACAGGTAGGCGGCAACCACTACAGCCGGTATGTTATCCAGCCTGTTGACTTCATCATTGCTAACAACCTTGACTGGTGCGAAGCTAACGTGGTGAAGTACATTACTAGGTGGAAGGACAAGAACGGCGTTGAAGATTTACGCAAGGCGCAGCACTACCTTGAGATGTTGATCGAACGTGAAGTAAGAGAGAAGTTATGAAGGTCATTGAAGGTAAGTTCGGGATGCAGGACAAGGAGGAAGTCAAGGCTTCTGATATGTTCCAGAATCTCGCAGACGTTACCGATATGATGGAAGAGGAAGGCGTTGAGATCGAAGCGGTTGTCGTTATCAAGACTGAAATGTACGGCATACAGGTTTTAAGTAACGACATGACACAAGCATCGGCGCACTTCTTATTATCAAAAGGATCAACAGCCATACAACTAAACGACCTTGGAACGGAGGACTAATGGACGCATATCAACAATACATACACAAGTCTCGTTACGCTAGGTACTTACCAAACGAACAGCGCCGTGAAACTTGGATAGAAACAGTCAGGCGATACGTCAACTACTGGGGCGACAACCTACCGGATAAATACCGCAAAGAGGTTTTTGACGCTATACACGACTTAGATGTAATGCCTTCGATGCGAGCACTGATGACAGCAGGTGAAGCACTCGACCGTGACAACGTAGCTGGATTCAATTGTAGTTACTTACCGATAGATCACCCTAAGGCGTTTGACGAAATGATGTACGTGCTCATGTGCGGCACAGGCGTAGGGTTCAGCGTCGAGCGTCAGTACATTTCAAAACTACCAGAGATTGCAGAGGAGTTCCATGACACAGACAGTTGTATACACGTTTCGGACTCGAAGATTGGCTGGGCCAAAGCCTATAGGGAACTTATTGCCATGCTCTATAGTGGTCAGCTTCCAAAGTGGGACGTCTCTGGAGTACGACCTGCAGGTGCCACCCTCAGAACCTTTGGCGGCAGAGCGTCTGGGCCTGAACCTCTTGAGGATCTGTTCCGATTTACCGTTGAAGTCTTTCGGGGTGCTGCTGGACGAAGGCTTAGTTCCATCGAATGTCACGATCTCTGCTGTAAGATTGCACAGATCGTCGTTGTTGGCGGTGTCAGACGAAGTGCCCTTATCAGTTTGTCTAACCTTACAGATGATCGAATCAGACGATGCAAGTCAGGACAGTGGTGGGTAGACAATCCGCAACGTGGTCTTGCAAACAACAGTGCTTGCTACACAGAGAAGCCCGACTTCCCAGCCTTTTTAGATGAGTGGAAAAGTTTATATGAGTCCTACTCAGGAGAACGAGGAATGTTCAGCAGAGTTGCTAGTCAAAAGCAAGCTGCAAGAAATGAGCGACGAGATGCTACCTATGATTTTGGAACTAATCCGTGTTCAGAAATCATCCTCCGACCGTACCAGTTCTGTAATCTATCGGAAGTTGTTGTCAGGTCAACCGATAGTCTCGCAGACCTCAAACGAAAAGTACGTGTTGCGACTATCCTTGGAACTCTTCAGGCTACGCTGACAGACTTCCGGTACCTGCGTAAGATATGGAAGACTAACACGGAAGAGGAGGCACTACTGGGTGTATCGTTGACAGGAATTATGGATCACCCGCTGCTGTCAGGGAGGGAAGACAATGCAAAACTTAAGAAGTGGCTTACGGCGTTACGTGAGGAAGCTATCGCTACGAATAAAGCATGGGCTGATAGACTTGGGATTAATCCTTCTGCTGCTATTACTGCTGTTAAGCCCTCCGGTACTGTCAGTCAGCTTGTGGATTCTGCTTCAGGGATTCACCCGAGATACGCACAACAGTACATTCGTCGCGTGAGAGCTAGTAAGAACGATCCGTTATGTGCCGTGCTGGAGGCTGCTGGTGTGCCTGTAGAGGACGATGTGATGTCACCCAGTACCAAGGTATTCAGCTTCGTTCAGAAGGCTCCTGACGGCGCTGTGACAGCCTCAGAGATGGGTGCTATGGAGCAGTTAGAACTGTGGGAAATCTATCAGGACTACTGGTGTGAGCACAAGCCGTCGATGACTTGTTACTACAGGGATCACGAGTTCTTGGAAGTTGGACAGTGGCTGTACAATAAGTTCGATAAGATCAGTGGCATTTCTTTCTTACCGTACAGCGAACACACGTATCAGCAAGCACCGTATGAGCCGATAGATAAGCAGACTTATCAGAAGCTCAGAAAAGAAATCCCAACCGCTATCGACTGGGACATTCGTGAGGAGGATGACAGGACTGAAGGGTCACAGCAGTTAGCTTGTACAGGTAACAACTGTGAGCTTTAAGTAACACAGCCTCACAGGTTTTCTTCGGAGATCCTGTGAGGTTTACAGATTATGTTCTTCCGCTACCTCATCAAACCACAATTGCTGTCGCACGCCGGGAATAAACATGGCAGCGCGACGCATCTGCGCTGGTGTTATTTCTTCACCCATTAATGCTTTCATCCCAAGTTCAATAGCAGAACCACCAGCAGAAATTGCAGGCGGTATTAAAGTTTCAGAAGGTGACATCCCGTACTTAACTAAGTTAGGATCGAACAAGCCGCCTGATGCAAAAGACATACCTTGTCTGAAAAGCTCTTCACCGAAATCATTAGGTGATTCTTTTCCTCTAAACATTTCTTTTCTACCGGGATCAACAATAGCATTTAGGGACAGAATAAAAGAAGTGTAACGACCTGTGTTTAGCAAGGCTTTTCCTAACAGACGACGACCCTTGGCTGTATTAAGACCTGCACGTTCTGCTTGATAGGTTGGAACAAGGACATCTTCATTAAACTTAGATGCCATTTTAGTCATGTACATACGCATTGACCACAATAGCCTACCGTTACGTGCTTCAAGATACGCAGGAGGCATTGAAGTTCGAGAGATAGGCTGAAACCTAGACAGTTTAAAGAACACAGCTTCACGTATTGCTTTATCTTTTACGTTGCCTGACTTGATCCCGTCATACAAACGCTGTATTTGCTGTTCTGTTAGTCCTTCAGCGTAATCTGACTTTGCTAGCGCGTCTATACCTTTGTTAGCAAGAGAACGCATCTGATATATTTGACCGTTTATGTTGGTTTCAACACCAAGCCTGTTAGCTTTCCTGACTCCAGTACCCGTCATAATCAAGTCAGCAAGCTTAGATACATTCCTAGGAAGCCAATGCTTGTTTTGATTGACCATCTCAGTTAAATGCTGCCGTGTTAAACCAAGGTCAGCCATGCGTAGAATACCTTCATAGCCTTTACTGCTGACTACCATATCACCATCTGTTAACAAAACAGACTTTAAAGCTTTAGGCAGCGCCTTTATAGCAGACTTAAAACTAGTGGCATACGCAGCCTGACCAAGATCGCCTGCCTGCAACACAGCGTTTTCAGGCGTGCCTAGTAAAGCCGCATGAGAAGCGGTACGCATTATGTTAGCAAACGAACCCATGCTTTCACGACCGTCAATAGCAAACAAACGTAAGTTATCTGCTAATCTTTTAGCACCGTCTTTGCCTAACTCTTTTGCTTGATTTTTTTCAATGGCTTTAATAACTTCATCAGTGTAAGACTGTATTGAATCTAAAGTTTTACCTTGAACTTTAACATTAAAAGAACGAGCTAATGCTAAGGCATCAACAGTATCCTCATAGAAAGCCATAAAGTTTGAAACAGGATCATCAAAAGCTTCTATTGCCTGTTTCTCTGATATGAAACCTGTAGTACGTGTTACAGTAGAAGCGTCTGTTTTTGCGCGCTTTCCTCTACGCATAAAGCCTTTATAAGATGCTTCTCTTTTGCCATATAAAGGATGGTAACCAGCTTCAAACTGTTCAGCTGCCTGTGGAAACACACGCTTCAACTCTGATTGTACAAGCTCCATTGTTGAACGCATCTTAGTAAAAGTTTTTGCAGCTTCTGGATCAATCTTGTTCAGTTCTTCAGCAGCCATGTCCAATCTTTTCTGTCTGCCAGCCGGAGAAAACACAGGAGTAAAACCGTCATCTACTTTTTTAACTGCGCCTGCATCCGCAACAAGCTTACTTGCCTTACCTGAAGCTTTAAATACTTTTGTTAGAGCATCTAATTTTTTAATCGGTAAGTTTTCTTCATTGTGTATAGCCTGCTTCCACTGCATAGACTGAGCATCAGCAGCTGACATTGCACGCGCAGGTTGTGCGCCAACTTCTTCACGAACGTTTGCGTACAAGTCATCACGTATATGTCTAACTTTAGCGTTAAACCTGCTTTTAGAATTCAACCCGGCTTCTGTTACGTTTCCTGCTTCTGTTCTTGACGCTGCTTCAAGCTTTGCTAACTGCTCAACGCTTTCTTGACCGCGCATAAGAGAACCACCCAGCGCGCCAAAGATAGCACCAGCACCTACAACATTCCAATCAACAGCCTCAGCGCGCTCCGCTGCACTTCCTTCGCCTTCAGCAAATTCACGCACAAGCATTTCACCGCCGCCTAAGCCAGACTGAACACCTATATTACCAAGGCGTGTTGCCATGTTACCAACAGCGGTGCTTAACTTAAACGCAGGAATTAAAGATGTTCCAATCTCAATACCAGCCGCCAGCATAGGGTCTTCTTCTTCAAATTTTTTTTCTACTTTGCGGTTTTCCGACAAGTATCGTTGATAACGTTCGCTTGCAGTTCCAGTGGGAACTACATCAGGCGCAACTGTTCTAACAAGTTCATCCAGACCTACACGTAAGCCAGCAGAAATTTCGTCACCAAAACCAAAAGCAACACCATCAAGTGCTTTAAGTCCGGCTGCGTGTATAGTCCCAGACGTTGATAATTCTTTTTCTTTTTCATCAAACAAGTCAGGAACTACTAACGATTCGTCAGCGTCATCAAACAGGTCAGGGACTACTAACGATTCGTCAGCGTCATCAAACAGATTAGGCACTACTAACGATTCGTTCATTTAAGCCTACCTTTTCTTTTTAATGCAGCTATTGTTTTTTCTCTACTCTCACCGTATTCATCCATGTTATCTTGAATTAATTTTTCTTCCTCCGCTGTGTATAAAGAAGGCTCCTCTGTGTTTGAAAAAAGCTCAGGCTGTGTAGTTCTTGCAATGTCTTCGCGTGCTAGCACTGCAAGCTCTCTTGCTTTTTCTCTTATTTGTTGTTCTGTGTAAGTGTTAGCACCAAGACCCAAATAAGTTTCAACTGTTTTTTCGACACCTGCTTCTTCAAGAGCAGCTTTAGCACTTCCATCGTCTATATATGCTTGTACTTCTTTATCACTAACAGTTAGGGTAGTTTTTAAAACCGCATTTCTTGTGGATTGTCTTTCAGCCTCCGCTCTTGACTCTGCTGTTTGAGAGTCTAAAACAAGTGTGGTTATATTTTTATTAAAAGTACCTAAAGCATTAGTAATTCTTTGGGCCTCGCCTACTGATGTATACGTACTGTCTTTAGGCATTGTTGCGGTAATAATCTCGTACTGTTCTGTTAAAGTTTGTTTTAAATCAGGGTCTGTTATGTTGTCAAGCCGCGTTTTAATTGCTGATGCCATCTTAGGAGCTGCTTCTTTATAGTTACCTGTATCTCTTGCAGCTTGTAAATCAAGATCAGCACGTTCTGCCTCTGCTAATTCAGTATCTGCTTGTAAAATAGAAGATGCGTATTTAACACCATCAGCAGTTTGTTTAAACGCTTCTCTAGCTTCTGATGACATTCCAATATACTTATTAATAACAGCAGTCGTGTCAGCAGCAGTTTGTTCAGCATTAAATTTAGAACGCTGACTAATAAGCTTCATGTGTAGTCCAATGTATGGAGTAATGTCAAGATTATTAGAAGTAGCTATGCTAAGTATCTTATCGTTTTTAGCTTTAAGCTCAGCTTCTGAAGCTGTCGTTGGATCCATGCCAGCAATTATTTTATTAATGTCGTTAGTCGCTTCTTCTTTTTTAGCATCGTTAAGAGCTTTAGTGCCTGCCATCGTTAACTGAGCGTTCCCAGTTCTTACGCCTTCTTGTTGCAATACACGAGCTTGCTCAATTGGAGAGCCTGACATGATCTGCTCCATCATAGCGTCACGGCGCTTCTTCTCAGCAGCCGCTGCAGGCGCACCGCCGATTGCACCGCCTAACTCAAACAAACCTTGACCGTAACTAGGCTGTGTCAGCGAGGCTAAAAACGATTGTCCAAAACGTGCCATTACTTTTCTCCCTTAGCCTATTAAGTTGCTCAACAAACCATTATCGCCAAACAACGCATCAATGCCACCGCCAAGGATTTCACCCAAGCCGCCGTAGCTGTCCGTAGGTGTAGCTAGCGCACCCAACAATCCAGTTCCTAACTGGCCCATAAGGTTAGCCTGTCCAAGACCAGCGCCAAGTAACGCCTCAAGACCACCCATCGCTCCTTCGCCAAACAAACCTGCACCGTAAAGCTGACCGCGTTGTTGAAGCTGTGGGAACAACTGTGACGCCTGTTGCGCTTGTAACAACTGCGCCTGTGGCATATAGCTTGCGCCTAAGAACTGACCGCCTAGTGCTGCTTGCTGTGCCTGCTCTGCTTGCGCCTGCTGCATTGCTCCTAACATGGCTGTGTTCTGCGCTTCTGACTGTGCCTTAGCCATTGCTAGCTGCTCAGGCGTACCGCCAAACATAGCTGTTCTAACACCGCCCCTGCCCTGTGCTTGTAATCGTTCTTCCAAAGCAAGGCGCTGACGTTCTTCTTCAGGCATCTGCGCGGCTCTCATACGCTCATAGATTGCCTGCTCACGCGCAGCAGTAGGCCCAGCAGCAGCGCCAAACATACTTGCTGCATCTCCAAACATCTGCTGTTGAAACGCAGCTTCTGCAGGAGAAGTACCCATAGTTACTCGACCAGTAGCAGGATCGTAATTAAACGCGCTTCCTGTCGTAGTGGTTACGCCAAAAGGCTGAAACTTAGACTGCTCAAGTCCCTGCTGTGCAATCTGCATTGCGCCTTGCTGTGCAGCTTCGCCGATACCTCCTAGCCTATTGTATGCGTTGGCTACAGCAGCGCCGCCACCTAGCAAACCTAATAGGGGTGAAGTGCCTTTAAGAAAATTTACCCAGTTAAACCCACTAGACGGATCGCCTGTGTTTTCTGCCGTTCCTACAGGAGCACTTCCTTGAGTCGTCAGCAGGGCTGGTGTGCCTACAGATGTGTTCGTAATCATAATGTTTTACCCATCAATGCTAATACGTTAATCTCTTGAATTGAAACCTCAGATCCGTTCATCTCAGTTTCTATGCCTACGGTAATAATAGAACCACCGCTGGTTGCGTTAATAGACTTTCTAGTAATAGACGTACCACCAGAAAACTCAGCGATGTTAAACTCTGCGTCTTGGTTGTAGAACGCTATAGAGCTAGTGTCACCACCTAGTGCAAACGAAGCTGACTTATAGTTCTCGTCTAAGTCATATGACCACTTAACGAATACCGTTTCTGTACCACCGCCTACTATTGTTGGTCGTATCTTCTTTAGAAACTTTGTTTTAGACGGATCACCAAAGGTTAAACCGGGGCTCACGTACTTAAACCGATAAGACTCTCCTTCGTCTAAATAAGTGTCGTACTCACCTATACCTGATGTTGTTCCTGTGTACAAAGTTCCGTCTGTAGGCTTACGCTCCCATGCTTCAAACTTTGATCCGGGCCACACAGTAGCACGATACGCACCGTTTTCTAGTCTGCCCCGTAGATCAAAACACAGCGTCGTGTTCTCAGCAGGAAATGTAATCAAGTAAAAAGAGTTTTCTGGGCTGTACACAGACGCAGTAGGTTCAGCCCTGTTAGCAATTAACGCAGTCAGTTGACTCTGTATGTTTCTGCTCAAGTCAGATATAGGCAAAGCCTTTTCTTGTATTGCTCGTCCTAAACTACGCAGTCCGTTTTCTGACATAAACAAAACGTCAGTACCTATGTACTGCACAGAGTTTCTACAGATGCAGCCTAGTCCCGCAACAGTATCCGTAAGGGCCATAGTTGCTGGAGAGTTAGCACCGCCGTACACGAGGATGCTGTGCCTACCAAAGATAATCAACGAGTTGTTGTGCGCTGCTAATGCACGTACTTCATCGAACCCGTCCGGCCACGCTTTCTCTACGTTAATAGAACCACTAGAACCACCTGTCCAGTCTGAGCCTATCAGCAAGTCAGACCAGTAAATGGTGTTGTTATCAGTAGCAGTGCCTACGCACCACAGCCTACCAAAAGCTGCCAGCGCCTCGTGACAGTACTGAGCAGAAGACACGGACGCACCAGCAACAGAAGACATCTTTGTAACCGCACCGAGTGCGTTGGTGTAAACAAGAGGTTCGTAACCACGCTGGAAGAAATAAGCACCCTCGTTAAAGTTTACGATCTTCCAGTTGTTGTCAGTAATAGAGTACGCTGCAGGAGTCTCATCAGCAAGTGTTCCTATGCCTGACAGTATCTTGTTGTTGCCTGTGCTAAATAGTTTGTTGTTACCAGCAGAGTCGTAGAAATAATGAATGCTGTGGATGCGGTCTGAGCCTAACTCCGTGGCGTCAGTCGTTAATACGTTGATTCCTTTACGCGCACCGAGACGTCCACGTTTGTCGATGATTGCGTTGTCAGCAATTTCAGCAAACGAAGGATCTTGAGCCAGCGGGGAGTCTTCTGTGTTAACTCCCTTAAACGCTGGTGCTACTAGATTAATGCTTTGTAGTGGCTGAGACATTACGGTGTATACCAAACAGTTTGATCGGGAACCTTCTGTGCATCCAACGCAACAGCGTCAGACAGATATTTGTCGGCTATAGCAAAGTACTCAGGTGTTGACGTACCGCCTGTTTCTCCGCGTTCTCGTGCCAGCATAGCAAGCGCTAAGTGAATAACAGGAGCAGAAGGAATTACGAGGTTGTCTGTGTTGTTTACAAGATCATCGTTACGAATAACAGCGTTAATCCTAATAGAGTAGACAGCATCAGGCTTAGGGTAAACACTGATCTGAGTGTCGCCGTTGCTGTCGAGACTGTCGTAAGTATAATACTGAGGAGATCCTTCGGCTGGAGTGTTAATAAAGTACTGCTCTTCAAACCACGATTGCGGTCTGTACTCCATAAAGATGTTGTCAGTGTCGTTTACAACAGTGAGGTCTTTGTAAGTATCCTTGCTGTCTGCAATAGCGTACACATAGGTTCCGTCAACGGTAGATATTGTTTTTACTGTTCTAAGCGCAGACCAGTCCCATGTGTTTTCTACTAATTTTTTTGCATCGTTAACAAAGTCACCAACCATTTTACTGTAAGTGTTTTCAGAAACGTTCGATACTTCGTCTTCTCGCATACGACGCAGTACGTTGTTAACCAAGTCTAAGTATGTCATGTAAGCATACCCCTATTAATAATGTTGTTTAACGCAGCTACATAATCTACTTGCGGCGACTGTACTAAACTTTGAATTGTTGGTGCAGTATAGCTAATGCCAGATTGAAAGGTCTGAAAAGGCGCTGGTTTAAACCCACCAGTCATCATTCCTCCGCGTCCTGCGCCTCCACCGCCGCCACCGCCGTCTCCTGTTCCCGGAGCGCCTGTGCTATCCCCCGGCCCAAAACCAAGTGTTGGCCCCGGAGTAGTAGATCCAACAGGAGATGTAGGTTTATCTGGTGTACCTCCTACAGTTGATCCGGGAGTTGTTGCGCCTCCCCCAGCCTCTGTGCTTTCTGTTCCTGTACCACCTGCTCCGGGTTCAGTAGTTCCTGCTGTTCCGTTCTCTGCGTCACCCTGCACCATACCTTGTTGAGTATCTGGGCTTCCTGCCTCTACCCACTGATCGTACCAAGCCTGTTGTCCGTCAGTAGCTGTGCCTGCTTCTACTTGCGAAATAATAAAGTCTTTGTTTTTTTGCCATTGCGTTCTGTTATCTTCGACAGGCTGCTCTGTTGTTTCTGTTCCGCCGCCAAATAAAACCTCTGGTTTTTCTGGAGAAACTTCTTGTTGAAAAGTCCCGCCTGCGTCTTCTATTGCTGATGCTGTATCTTCAAAAATGTTTGTAACATCATCTTCAACAACCTGCTCTTGCTGCATTTGTTGAATTTGAGCCAATATCATATTTGCTGTTATATAATCACCCTGAGATACAGCTTGTTGGTACTGTTCTTCAAGCTGCTCTAGTTCGGCATTAACTCCGGGAGCCGGTGTTGACGGCGCTGTTTCTACTCCTGTTTCTGGTTGTTCCATGCTGTCCGTAGGATCAGGTTCAGGCTCTGTTTCTTGTACATCTTCAGGCTGTACAGGCTCAGGCTCTACAGGTTCTTCAGCAAACGGGCTTTCTTCTACGGCGTAAATGTCAGGAGAGTCAGGATCAACAAACAAAGTGCCTGATAATTCATTAGGCTCTCCGTATAAATCTAGCGGATCAGTTCCGTCTGTTATGTTCCACACACCCTCATCTGAACCGTCTAAAGCTCCTCCAACTAAAACAACAGTATCTCCAGAAACATTGACTCCTATTCCTTGTTCTTGCATATACTGCTCAAACTCTTCTACGGAACCAAACTTTTGCATAACAGCAGAAAGTTCTTCTGTAGTCATTCTTACCTGACCGTCAGCGCCGCGTTGAACAAATAAATCATCAACAAGCTCTTGACCACTCATGTTGTCATAATCTTCTTGAGTCATTCCAAAGCCTTGGGTAGCTCCAGAAGGATCTCCAGAAGATAAGTAATTTAAATATTCTTCTTTAGCTGCTCCTACATAGTTTCCTTCAGTGTCTACCCAACCTACGTCTGGATTGTAAACAGCAAGAACTGTACCATCCGCTCCTGTTAATATGCCGTTTTGCGGATCAAACACTTCTCCAGCAGAGGTTCCTTGTCCAACATAAACGTAAACATTTCCGTCTGTGTCTACATAATTTCCAGTATCTCTGTCAACACGTAAACCAGTAATGTCACCTTGCGCTACAAGATTTCCGTTGGTATCTTTGTAATATCTAGTTCCTTCTTGTACTGTAAAATCAGAACCAGTAACAGGAATAATTTCAGCATCTACAGTAACTTCTTGCAAGTCAGCTCCGGTAAGCATTCCGTCGCCATCAATGTCTAACGCATCCATGGTTCCCATGTTGTCGCCGTCATAGTTGAATACGTTTCCGTTCGCATCAACCATGAGACCTTCGCCTACAGTTGTATAGTTAGGATTCAAGAAGGGGTCTTTAATGTCTGCGTCAATAAACGCTTGCTCTAATCCTTCTTGCTCTTCCAGCCAAGCATCAAATTCGTCTTCGGTAATAGTACCGTTTTCAAAGCCTTGCTGTACTACGTCACTGAGTTCGCTTACTAAACCTGCTGTAGCTAAAGACGAAGCGAGCAACAGAGGATCAATTTCGCCTGTAGCTGCGTACTGCATTAGCACGTTAGTTGCGCCAGCTTGAACCATAGCGGCTACAAACTCGCTTCCAGTGCCTAACTCCATTGCCTCATTCAGGGTTGTCATCAGTTCATCGAAGGTTCCTGACGCCTCACCTATTAAGTCTTCCAAGCCTCCAGCACTCAGGTATCCACTGAGGCCAGCCATTAGAGCACCTTCCAGACTCATTTCTCCGTTGATAAACCCGTTAGCAACTTGTGAAGAAACTGCTGATGCAATCGCTGTAGCAGCAGAGCCAGTAATTCCTGCACTGCCTAGAGCACTAATAATCAGAGGATTAAGCGCCTGTCCTGTAGCCCACGCTAAAGTTCCTTTAACAACAATAGGAGCAACTTCGCTCATTACTGTGGCAAACAAACCTTGCAATCCAGAAGCGCCTTCTACTGTTCTTTCGTAGTTATTCCACTGGTTGTTCATGTTAGCGTAGTTTTCGCTGAATACGCCGGGAGTGTCTTCACCTTGAATAGAACCGTCCCAAGCACCTGATTCTCCGTAGTTACCGCCAGAGAATGTAGGAGCTTCAGCGGTTTCAATAATAGTGCGTCCACCGCCGCCTTCTCGTTCTCTACGCCACGTACCGTCTGACTGTAACGTCCATCCGTTAGCCACCATCATTTCGTTGTGCAGTGGTTCCCACATCTCGTCAGCAGTTGCAGCGTCAATGTATCCAAGACGGTAAGCGTTTTGAATATAAAGCATCTGGTCGTTAGCGTTTAAATTTTCGTAACCATAGGCTTCAGCTTCTTGATACCACTCATCCCAAGCGGCTAGACGATCTTCGTTGCTCATTGCCTCATAGTTCGTGTACGCTTGTCCTGTTTCTGGATCTACGTAAAAGCCGCTTTCCGAGCTAGGAGGACGCGAGATATAATCATCACGACCCATGATTACGTTTAACATATCGTCATAACTCATGTCAGAGTCAAAACTATAGCTAGAGTTTCCTTGCGTGTTTGAATCTGTGGAGTCTTCCCGAAGGTTAGGATCACCGTTTAACAGTTCGTCTTCTGTAACCATCTGTTCAGCCATTACTTATCCCTCGCTACGCCTTTAGTTTTTTCAAACGAGCGCATAGCGCCTAACCCTAACATACCCATCAACACCGGCATCATCTCACTTAAATCCAAAGCGGGTAACGAAATATCCACGCCAGCAAGAGCACACCCGAAGTTCCCAAGAGGAACGCAGATAAAATTAAAGCCCATTCCTG
>Ga0208019_1000458_pt1 | contig 21945 bp, 6 predicted proteins | sample CB_VirMetaG_5_FD_184540 | JGI IMG/M metagenome (GOLD analysis project Ga0208019, IMG submission 184540) | Freshwater to marine saline gradient viral communities from Chesapeake Bay - CB_1508_1D Viral MetaG (SPAdes) (version 4) | ecosystem: Environmental > Aquatic > Marine > Coastal | place: USA...
CGTTGATCCCGGATTTGATTATGATGAAGTGCCAGTAATCAAAATAACTGGAGGAAATGGAGTTGGGGCAAAAGCATATGCAAATATGAAATTAGTTGACCACGAATCAACTTTTAGTTCTGAAATTAATTCCGCTCAAATTTCATTAGCAAACAGCACTATTGGATTTAGCACTTACCACAAATTTAGAAATGCTGAGAGGGTAATCTATATTACTAATAATGAGAGAGGTGTTGGAGGTCTTTCTACAGACTCCTCATACTATGTTTCAGTTCAGTCTCCAACTGATCTTAAAATTCACAAAACTCTAAGTGATGCTGTTTCCGGAATTAACACAGTTCAATTTACTTCTTTTGGAAGTGGGAATCATTCACTTAGATCATTTAATAAAAAATCAGTACTTGGATCCGTAAATATTGAAAATTTTGGATCTGGTTATGAAAATAAGAAGAGAACTGCCACTAGTAACGTATCCGGTATTAACATATCAATTAATCAAATTAATATCCAGAATCACGACTTTAAAAATGGAGAGATTGTAAAATACTCCACTGATGGAACTGAAATTGGAGGTCTTACAAATAATAATGAGTATTACGTAACAGTGATTAATGATGATAGTTTTAAGTTATCGCAAATTGGATCCGGATCTAGATCAAAAGACTTCTTCTATAATACTAAACAGTTTATAGATTTTACCTCTGTCGGTTCTGGAGTTCATATTTTTAATTATCCAGAAATATCTGTAGAAGTAATTGGAAATGTTGGAGGTTCTGTTCAATTTAAGGCACAGATTCAACCAGTCTTTAGGGGTGAAATTTCATCAATACATTTAGAGTCTGGTGGTTCTAATTATGGATCCCCTGAGATTTTAAATCACAACAGACAACCAACTATTAGACTTTCTAGAGGATCTGGAGCACAAGTAACTCCAATTATATTAAATGGAAGAATAGTCGAAATTTTAATTAATTCCTCTGGAAGTGGATATAATTCTTCGCCCGATTTAAATATTATTGGTGAAGGAAATGGTGCTGTCCTTACGCCAATTGTAGAAAATGGAAGATTGGTTGAAGTAAAAGTTATTGAGTCTGGAATTGGATATTCCTCAAATACAACTTCTGTAATAGTTACTGCTTCTGGATCTTTATCCGAACTTTCTGCCAAGATTAAGACTTGGAATGTTAATTTATTCCAAAAAACTTTACCCTTAATTACAGGAGATGATGGCATATTAACAGAAGGACTAAATGTTGATTATGAACTTCAATTCTCCCATTTATATGCTCCTAGGAAATTAAGAGAAGTTCTTTATGCAAATGATCAGGACGGAAATACACTTTATGGTAGGACTGATCTAAGAAAAATATCTAATAAGGAAATTAATTCTACAGACCACTCACCAATTATTGGATGGGCATATGATGGAAATCCAATTTATGGTCCATATGGATATTTGACAAAACAGGGGGGAACTGTTGCTCAAATGAAGTCTGGATATAGAATAGATCTAAAACCCAATAGACCCTCTTTAGCTAGTTTCCCAGAAGGATTTTTTGTTGAGGATTACACTCATTTTAAGGTTTCGGATGAAACTGTTCTTGACGAAAATAATGGAAGATACTGTTTAACACCCGAGTATCCAAATGGAACTTATGCTTATTTTGCTACTATTAATAATGGAGTAGCAGATTCTTCTGGTGCTTTTTCTGGATATAAGAGGCCAGTATTTCCATTCCTTATCGGAAATACTTTTAAATCTAGACCAAATCAATTTAATTTTAGAAGATCTTCTAATCAAGATAGTATTGACTTAAATGTCTCCAAATGGGCAAGAAATACGACCCCATATAATCTAATTGAAGATGGCGTTTCTTATAAGTATCTTGAATTACCAAATAGATTAGATCAACAACTTGAGGTTAAATTTGCTTCGCCTGGTTCCATTGAAAATATAGAAATAATTTCTGGTGGATCTGGATACAAAGTTGGAGATGAATTAGTATTTGATAATGTAGGGACAGACGGATATAATGCATCAGCAGAAGTTGAAAGAGTTTTGGGAAGAACTGTAAATGCAATTAGTGTTGCTTCGACAACTATTTTTGGTGGCGAATTTTACCCACTGAATAATCGAGGAACATTTATAGCATTTTTAGAAAACCCACATAATTTTATCAATTTTGATACTGTTAGCATTTCTGGATTTAATACTACATCATCTTTACTTGAAGGATCATATACAGTTGGTATAAAAACTAACACAATTTCACTAACTTCTGGAGTTGGGAATACTTCTTCAACGGGAATTGCAACCTATTTTTCTGTTGCAGGAAACCTAAATTATCCAGATATCTTGGAGAATGATATTTTAGGTATTGGAACGGAACAAGTTAAAGTTCTTAATATTGACACAAAATCTTCCAGAATTAGAGTTTTGAGAGGAGTTAATGACACTGTAGGATCATCCCACAGTGTCACTAGTGTTTTATACGAAATCCCTAGAAAATTAACAATTAACACTGGACTTAGGACTCAATATGATTATAAGATAAATCGAGAAATTTATTTCAATCCTATAGATTCTCTTGGAATTGGAACATCTTCTGGAGTAGGAATAGGATTTACAATTAATTTTTCAAATCCTGGTGTTGGTATTACACAAATATTTGTTCCAACCCAATCGATTTATATTCCAAATCACCATCTCTTAACTGGAGATCAATTAATCTACTCCAGTAATGGAGGATCTCCAATAGGAGTTTCTACAAATGGAATATCAACTTCAGTATCAATTGGGGATCAATCAATAGTTTATGTTGCAAAACTAAGCGATGATTTAATTGGAATATCTACTTTTAGAGTTGGTCTTGGTACTCAAGGTACTTTTGTTGGATTAACAAGTGATACTAATACGTTTGGATTATTGTATTTCACCGATTATGGTGCAGGAGATTATCATAGTTTCAAAACAAGATACAACACACTTGTAGGAAATGTTTCTAAAAATATTGTAACAGTATCTACTGCACAGACTCATGGACTTTTAAATGATGATATTATATATGTTGATGTAAATCCTTCTATCGCAACTACATTTATAGTAAAATATAATGACTACAATAGGAAACTTTTATTAAATCCAAGAGACTTTAATTCTGCGGGAATTAGTACTGAAACAAATACAATCACAATCAATAATCACAATTTTGCTCAAGGACAAAAAGTAATACACACCGCAGCATCTCCTTCATCAGGTTTAGAAGATAATAAAGAATATTATGTCTTTATCGTTGATAATAATAATATTAGATTGACTAATAGTTATTTTGAAGCAACTAGTCCAAGACCAGCAGTAGTAGGGATTACTAGTGCATCTGATGGCACTCTATCACCAATCAATCCAAATATTACTGTATACAAAGATTCCTCTGTAGTATTTGATTTATCAGATTCATCACTATCATATATTCAACAATCAACTCCTTATCCTGCCTTTGATCTTAGATTTTTTAAAGATCTAAACTTAACTGAACTTTATGATAGTAATTCGGATAGTTCTGTATTTGAGGTTCAGAGATTTGGAACTGTTGGTATTACAAGTGATGCAAAGGTTATTTTAACTGTAAATGGGGAAACTCCAGAAGACTTATATTATAACTTAATTCCAATATACAACGGAACTTTACCAGAAGATAAAAGACTAATAAATGTCGATTCTGAAGTTATTTCAAATAATCTCATTAAAGTAAAATCTAGTATCTATAATGGCGAGTATTATGTAACTGTTGGTTCTACCACCTCATTTTCATATACACTTCCAACAATTCCAGAAAAAGATTTTTATAGCTCAAATGAATCAAATATAAAATATGAAACTATTTCAAATAATACTACTGGACCAATATCTAAAATAAGAATACTTAACAGTGGAAAAAATTATTATTCATTACCTAATATTACCTCTGTCATATCTATTGGTGGATCTGAGTCTGTTTTAGAACCAACAAGTAAATCTATTGGAAAAATAAAAACAACAAGAATTAGGGACATTGGATTTAATTTTCCTTCAGATTTTACCATTAGACCCAGTATAGCAATTCCTCAAGTTATAAAAGTTGATCCACTATCATCTTTAGAATCTATTGATGCTATTTCTTTTGGTAGAGGGTACACTTCTGCTCCAAAACTTTTAGTATTTGATGGAAAAACTGGAAAGATAGCAGAAGAGGTTGATCTTAAATTTACTTTAGGTAATAACAAAATTGATATTTTAGAAAATTCATTTGCTCTTAATAATGTAACACCAACTATTTTACCAATACAAAATTCAAATGGAGTTGGAATTTCTTCAATTAGATATGAATCATCAACGAAAGAAGTAGTAGTAGATTTATCTGTTGGGTTTAGCACTGCAAATTCATTCCCATTTGCAGTGAATGATAAAGTTTTAATTGAGAATATCAATGTTTTATCGACTGACAATAAAGGATTTAATTCTGAGAATTATGATTATCGATTGTTTACAGTAACTTCAGTTAATGAGAATCTTGGCGGATTGGGATCAGTAACTTATAGTTTAGATGGTTTTCTTACTGGATCAGAAATCCCAGGAATCTTTGATTCATTAAATTCATCTGGAAGAATTATCCCTGAAAAATATTTCCCCACTTTTAATATAATACTAAGAAAAAATGATTTCTTGATTGGTGAAGAGGTAATATCAAATTCTGTTCTTGGTAGAGTTGAAGATTGGGATACAAAATCAAATATTTTAAATGCTGTTTCTAAAAATAATTTTAGAGTTGGAGAAATTATTAAGGGATTATCATCAAGGACTCAGGGAATTGCCTCAAGTATTGATTCTTTCAGTGCTTTCTTCAATTTATCTTCATCATCAAAATTTGAAAATGGATGGCAATCTAACGCTGGAGTTTTGAACGACAATATCCAAAGAATTCAAGATAGTTTGTATTATCAAAATTTCTCATATTCACTAAAGTCTAAAGTTGATTTTGATACTTGGAATGATGTAGTGAGCACATTAAATCACACATCAGGATTTAGGAAATTTTCCGATTATCAATTAGAATCTAGTTTAAGTGAAGAATCTGAAAGATCTCTTATTCCAGTATCATCATCAGATGTAGATGTTATAAATGACATAGTAGGAGTTGTAAATCTTAATTGCGTATATGATTTTGATTTAGTAAGAGAAAATTCCCTTAGTGTTGGTGGAAGAGTATTTTCTGATGAGATAATTTTTTCTAATAGGATTTTAACTGACTATGCGGAATCTATTGGAAATAGAGTTCTTTCTATTGATGATATTAGTTCTCAGTTTAATAGTAATCCTAGACCAACTCGCTTTTCTGAAGTTCACAGATTTAATTTATCTGAGGTACGATCCCAAAAATATATTACTTATATAAGAGACAAAAGATTTACTGGAGAGAGGCAAGTCTTAATCGTCACAACTTTAATTGATGATATCGGTAATACTTATTTAAATCAATATGGAAGAGTAGAAAATGTTTATGATATGGGTTCTTTTGATCTTTCTATTGATGGAACCGAGGGGGTTCTTCAATTTTATCCAACTAAATTTAGTATAAATGATTTTGATGTAACAACACTTTCATACAATATAAATGATAATCTTCTTGGAATTGGAAGCACTTCTTTCGGCGGTGTTGTAGATATCCAGTCTAGTAGTGTTTCTGTATCTTCAGGATCCACTACAATCGTAGGAATCGCAACAACTTATAGAGCAGCAAAAGTACTAGTTTCTATTTCTGGTGATAGTGGAAGATATGAATTTGATGAACTCACTATGATTCACGATGGAATAAATGTAGAACTTCTTGAATACGGCCAACTCACAAATCATTCTCTTGATACTTTCTCTGGAATTGGATTGGGTACATATTATCCTTATATTTCAGGATCTCAAGTTAATATAGACTTTATTCCAAATGTTGGGATTGCTGCAACTGTCAACACTATTCAAATTCTGTTTGGTTCAGATGCTGTGGTGGGAGTTGGTACTTATGAAATGAAACACGCGAGACTTGAAGGAAGGTCTACCAATATTTCTGCATCAGCAACTCCATCAGCAACTGTTGTTTGTGATAGCCCCGATGTGTGCGATGTTGGATATGCAGTGGTTCAAGTATCCGATCTCACAAATAATATTCACGAGATATCGGAAATTGCTTTAGTTGATGGGGAAACCGAAGGATATATTACAGAATATGGAGTTCTTAGTACTCTTTCTGGTCTAGGGACCATAGGAATACAAAAATCTCCAGGAGTAAATGAAATCACATTTACACCGTTACCAAACATTGATGTAAATGTAAAAGTTTATTCCAATGGTCTAAGATACCAAGATGATGACAAAGATATTATTAGTTTCTTGAATTCCGAAATTCAAACTGATTATGGAACTTATGAGGGAACAGATAGGGATCTTAAGAGAGCATTTAATTTAACCCACCAGAATGATCCTATTTTTGAAAGATATTTTGAAGGTGATAATTCTTCTATTGTTAATATTAATGGCGATTTTATCACTTTACCAAATCATTTCTTCGTTAGTGGAGAATTGGTTAAGTATAATACAGGTACTTTTGGATCTGAAAATTCTATTGGAATTGCAACAACAAGTTTTGCTGGTATTGGAATAACTGATAAACTTCCAAGTGAAGTGTACATTGTCAAGGATAGTGGAAATACTGTTAAATTTGCAAGAAGTGCTGAAGATGCTCTTAATATTGTACCAAAGACTTTAGATATCACTAGTGTTGGTATTGGAACTACCCATAGAATTACATCGACCAATCAAAATGCAAAAGTAATAGTTGCAATCGATAACCTAATCCAATCACCAATTGTTTCCACTGCAATTACAACAACACTTGCAATCAATGCATTTACAACCGATGATATTTTATATTTTACCGGTATTAGTTCTTTCTTTGGGGGAGATTTAATTCGTATTGAAGATGAAATAATGAGAGTCGAGGGTATTGGTATCGGAAGTACTAATGGAATCAGAGTTCGTAGACCTTGGTTAGGCACAGCAATTGCAGGATATTCTACTGGATCTTTAGTTACTAAAGTCAGTGGAGATTATAATATCATAGACAATGTTCTTAATTTTATTGATGCGCCTTATGGCAATATTCCAGTAAGTTCATCAACAAATCCACCAGATGAAAGAGATTGGGATAATATATCAACAAGATCAAAATTCCAAGGAAGAAGTTTTATTAGATCCGGTATTATTAATTCGACAGAAGAAACATATTCTAAAAATTATATATTCAATGATATTTCTTCCAAATTTAATGGAGTCACTAAAGAATTTACCTTAAAATCTAATGGATCCGATATTTCTGGAATTGAAGATGAAAATTCTATTATTCTGATTAATAACATATTCCAAGGTCCCGGATTAACTTATGATTACATATTAGAAGAATCGGTAGGAGTAACAACAGTTAGATTTACTGGAACTGCAACATCAGTATCTTATGATGTAAATAATGCGAGTATTCCTCGTGGTGGAATTATTGTTTCTGTTGGATCCACTGAAGGTTTTGGATATCAACCACTAGTTTCTGCTGGAGGAACTGCTATTGTTTCAATAGCAGGTACTATCTCTGCTATTAGTATTGGAAATAGTGGTTCTGGATATCGTGAAGGTGTTCAAGTTGTTAATGTTGGTGTTGGTACATCTACTACAGGAACTCCAAGTATTGAATTTATTGGAACCGCATCTGTAAGTGGGGGTCATGTAGTTAGTGTTGCTATTACAAATCCAGGAACTGGATATACATCATCCAATCCACCATATGTTGTGTTTGATGACCCGCTTTCTTATTCAAATATTCCACTCATTTATAGCTCAGGGTCTTCTGGCAATGGTGCCCAGGCAAAAGTAGATATTGTTGTCGGTCAAGGATCAAGTGTTATTGATTTTGAAATTACAAATACTGGGTATGGATATGGTAATGATGAGATTCTTACAATTCCAACTGGTGGAGTTGCCGGAATTCCAACTACAGGTGTTTCATTTAATGAATTCCAGATTTCAATTCAAAAAATATTTAATGATAAGTTCTCTGGATGGTCGATTGGAGAACTTCAGGTTTTAGATAAACTTGACGATAGATTTAATGGCAGAACTGCTTCTTTCCCACTAACAATAGCAGATAACTTAATTTCTATTCGTTCTTCTAAGGGATCAAATATCAATGTTCAGGACACTCTTCTTGTTTTTATTAACAACATCCTACAAGAACCCGGTGAAGGTTATATTTTCCCGGGAGGAAGTATCATAAGATTTACTGAACCACCTAAGAGTGGAGATACTTCAAAGATCTTATTCTACAGAGGAAGTGGATCTATTGATGTTGTTGATGTTGATATCCTAGAAACTGTTAAGATTGGTGATGAACTTACAATTGGTTATGATCCTTCTCGTGGACAGTCGCCAACTTTACAAGAAGAAGCAAGAACCGTTACAAGCATCAATTCCACAGATATTGTTAACACCAATCCTTATTTTGGTCCAGGAAATATTGAGGATGAGAATCTAGAAAGACCAGTAAAATGGTGTAGACAAACTGAAGATAAGATTATTAATGAGCAAAAAGTTAGTAAGGACAGAATTCTTTACGAAGCAGTGATTAACCCAACTTCATACTTAATTCAACCAGTTGGGGTTGGATCTACTATCGTCTTTGTTGATAGTATCAGACCATTCTTTAATCAAACTAATGAAAGTAGTACTTTATTGACATTCCAAAATAAGGTTACATTTATTCCACAAGAAACTAAAGTTGGTGCTTCTGCAACTGCTATAGTTTCTACAGCAGGTACAATTACCTCAATTCAAATTACTGATGGTGGAGTTGGATATGGGATTACTCCCTCGGTTATTATTCAGAATTCTGTTGGGATTGGTTCAACATTACCAGTAAATGCAACTGCAACTGCTTCCATTTCTTCTGGAATTGTAACTACTATTAATATCAGCAATCCTGGCACTGGGTATACATTTACTAACCCACCGATTGTACTTATTGAACCTCCTTCATTTGAAACAGAAGTGGATGATGTCAGTGACTATGAAGGGGATTCTGGAATTGTTGTTGGAGTATCTACTACATCAGTTGGCGTCGCCTCAACTGCATTGGTATTTGATCTTTACATACCAAATAATTCTTTCTTAAAGGATAGTTCTATTACTGGAGTGACCACTGTAAGTGGAATACAAACAGGATACTATTTTACAATTTACAATTCAAATATTGGAAATGTAACAACTTCTCTAGATTTAAGTGGATCTGCTATTGGAGTAGGAACAACATTCATTGATAATGTTTATCAAGTATCTTCAGTATCAATTGCTCAAACTTCAGTTATTGGTGTTGGAACTGCTTATGTCACAAAAGTAGTTGTAAGTATTGAAAATTATAATGGATTTGCTGGTATTTCCACTAGCAGTTTCTTTGGAGAATATAGTTGGGGAAGAGTTTCATTAACTAGTAGGTCAAAAAATATAGACCACAATTCATATACACTAAATGGAATTAGTGGTATAACTACTAGTACTATCTTAAAGAGGACTAATCCTCTTAGGTTCTCCAATTATATCTCATAAATAGATAAAAAACTCATAAAATGGCAGCAATTATAACTGATCAAATTAGAATATTAAATGCAAAAAACTTTGTTGCTGGAGTAGGGTCTTCAGATAATTCATATTATTCTTTTGTGGGTTTACCTAATCCAAATGATATTCAATCTGACTGGGACACCAATCCGCCAGCACCAAAAGATAATTTTGACGAGGAAAATAATTACTGGGATACTATGATTGCATTGAAAAAAATCAATGCAAGTGATGTTAGGCAGGTTGTGGTAAAAAGATTTTGGTCATCTGGCACGAAATATGACATGTATCGTCATGATTACAGCATATCAACTCCCGATAGACCGATTAGTTTATATTCGTCAAATTATTATATTATTAATAGTGATTATAGGGTTTATATTTGTCTCCAAAATGGAACTGATCCAGACAATCCCAACGGCAGACCTTCATTAGATGAACCAACATTTACTGATTTAGAGCCAAGGACTGCAGGTACAAGTAATGATGGGTATATTTGGAAGTATCTTTATACTATCAAGCCCACAGATATTATTAAGTTTGAATCCACTGATTTTATGCCAGTTCCTGCTAATTGGGAAACAAGTGTAGACAATGCAGAAGTAAGAGATAATGCAGTTGATGGGTCAATTAAAGTTGTAACAATTACAAATAGAGGTGTCAGTGTAGGTCCTGCGAATAGAACTTATACAAGAGTTCCTATTCGTGGAGACGGTACAGGTGCAGAATGTACTATTGTTGTTAATAATGATCAAAAAGTAGAATCAATAACAGTATCTAATCAGGGTTCTGGATATACTTATGGTAATGTTGACTTGGTTGCTGGAAATGTTCCTGTAGGTACGACCAGACCAACTTTTGATGTTATTATTCCACCAAAGGGAGGACACGGTGCAGACATTTACAGAGAATTGGGTGCATTTAGTGTTTTAATGTATTCTAGAATTGAAAATGATATACAAAATCCAGATTTTATTACAGGAAATCAAATTGCAAGAGTTGGAATCGTAGAAAATCCAAAATCTTTTGGATCAACTGAATTGTTAACTTTAGATAAAGCAAGTGCAGTTTATGCAATTAAACTAACAGGTATTAATGTAGATTCTACAGTTTATACGGCAGATTCTTTCATCACTCAAACAGTTTCTACTGGAACTACTGCAGTTGGAAGAGTCATTAGCTATGATCAAATTACAGGGGTCTTGAAATACTGGCAAGATAGATCAATGTCAGGATTTTCAACAGTTGGTACTGCAATTACAAATCCAACATATGGGTTTGACCAGGTTAAATTTACCAGTACTCCTGCTACTGGTGGCAGTCTTACTATTAATGGTGGATCATCACTTTTAACTATTGATGATGGATTTACAGGTATCTCTACAGTGATAAATAATAGGACATACTACCTTGGTCAATCTTTTACAAATGGTCTTGCAAATCCTGAAGTAAAAAAATATTCAGGAAATATCATTTATGTGGATAACAGACCATCAATAACAAGGTCATCTAATCAAAAAGAAGATATTAAAGTCATTTTGCAATTCTAAAGAATTATGCCACAGCAAACTAACCTCAATGTAGCACCATATTTTGACGATTTTGATGCAAATAATGACTATTACAGAGTCTTATTTAAACCTGGATACCCAGTTCAAGCAAGAGAGTTAACTACTCTTCAATCAATTCTCCAAAATCAAATTGAAAAATTTGGTCAACACTTTTTTAAAGAAGGTGCAAAAGTAATACCAGGAAATACTTCATATAGTCAATTATACTATTGCATCCAGCTTCAAAATACATATCAAGGGGTTCCTGTTGCAGCATATGCAGAACAACTAGTTGGAAGTAAAATAACTGGGCAAAATTCTGGAGTAAGTGCCATAGTTGATAAAGTTCTTCTTCCCGAAGATTCAGAAAGAGGAAATCTTACTCTTTATGTAAATTATTTAAATTCTAATACAAGAAATAATGTATCTGAACAGTTTTTTGATGGAGAGTCATTAGTTTCAAATATAGTAATTACTTCAGGACTTTTAGGAAATACATCTATTTCTGCAGGGCAACCATTTGCTATTACAATTGCCAATGAATCGTCTGCTGTAGGATCTTCATTTACTATTTCTGAGGGTATTTATTTTATTCGTGGGCAATTTGTAAATGTAAATACTGAAACCTTAATTCTGGATCAGTATAGCAATACGCCAAATTACAGGGTTGGTCTATTTGTAAGTGAAGAGATTGTCAACTCCGATTTAGATGAGTCTTTAAATGATAATTCTCAAGGATTTAATAATTATGCCGCTCCAGGTGCAGATAGATTAAAAGTAACGGTATCACTATTTAAAAAGAGTTTAACTGATTTTGACGATAATAACTTTGTTGAATTAGCAACAATTAACGATGGTATTTTAAGATCTCAAGTTACTACTACTGAATATAACTTAATTGCTGATGAATTGGCAAGAAGAACTTATGATGAGTCTGGAGATTATGTTATAAATCCTTTTGATATCACAATAAAAGAATCCTTAAACGATAATTTAGGAAACCAAGGTATTTTTAATGCGGGGCAATTTACTTATAGTGGATTAACTCCATCAGATGATTTAGTCGCATATCAAATATCTCCAGGAAAAGCAATTGTTAGGGGATATGAGGTAGAAACTATAAGCACAGAATTTTTAGATGTACCAAAACCAAGAACAACAAAGACTTTAGAAAATCAATCAATTAATTATAACACTGGACCAACACTAACATTAAATAATGTTTATGGATCACCAGTAACTGGAATTGGAAATACTTATATTTTAAGTTTAAGGAGCGATAGAGTAGGAACTTCAACTACTATTGCACCCGGAAAAGAAATTGGCGTTGCAAGAGTTTATGATTTTAGATTGGAATCTGGATCTTATAGTCTCTCAAATCAAAATATAAATGAGTGGAATATTTCTTTATATGATATACAGACTATCACTGAGATTACTCTAAATGAGCCGATTTCGTTATCAGTTCCCACATTTGTTCAAGGAAAAAATAGTGGAGCGAGCGGATTTATTAAGGATGAAGTTTCTAGTAGTAATTTAATAACTTTATATGACACAAAAGGAAGCTTTTTAAAAAATGAATCATTTATATTTGATGGAATTGAATCAGGACATGTTTCAATTGCAGTCACTTCATATGGAACTTCAGATATTAAATCAGTATATGGTTTAGTTGGTTCTGCATCAACATTTTCTGCAGATGTTGTGCAATCGACAAAACTAGAAATAGGAATTGCAAGAATTTCTTCAGAATCTTCTGGTATTAGCACTGTTACAACTCCAAATACATCATTCCCAGGAAAATTAATAAGGGAAGGAAATATTATTTCTTATAGCGATACTTCACTATCTATTCCCGTATACGCCAAAGTTGTAAGTGTAGGTTCAACTGATGTAACTATTTCCGGTATTTCTACAGTTAGTGGAATTTCTGAAGGAAAATTACCACCTACAACACTAGAAGTTACTGATCTTAAAATATTAACAACTAACTTATCACCTTCAACAGATAATACATTATACACTAAGTTACCAAAAAATAATATTTCCAGTTTGGATTTGACTAATGCGAATTTAACAATTAGAAAATCCTTTACTGTCAATATTTCATCAAATCAGTTATCTACAGTAGTAAGTGCAGATACTAATGAGACTTTCTTACCCTTCGATGAAGAAAGGTATTCTTTAATTAGATCGGATGGATCGACAGAAGTTTTAACTTCAGATAAATTTGCTTTCATTGATGGAGGAAGCCAACTTCAAATTTATAATCTAGGGTCCGATGATACTGGTGCAACACTCACAACTACTTTAAGAAAAATAAATCCAAAAGCAAAAGTAAAAAGAAAAAATAGAGTTAATAGTATTTTAATAGATAAATCAAAGTATGTTGGTTCTGGAATTGGTGGAACTACTTTGAATGACGGTTTAACTTATGGTAATTATGCGTATGGAACAAGAGTTCAAGATAAAAATATTTCATTAAATATTCCTGATATTATTGAAATTCATGGAATTTTTGAATCTTCAGATACATCAAATCCATCATCTCCATTAATGGTTCTTTCCTCTATTAATGGCACAACAGGAACTACCTCGGATTTAATAATTGGTGAAGAAATTTTAGGAGCAAATGGAACTACTATTGGCATTGTTGCTGAAAAATTATCTAGTTCTCAGATATCTTTCATCTATAAAAATCAAAATAATTTTAAAGAAGGAGAAACTGTATTTTTTAGGGAGTCTAATATTCAAGCAGTTATTACTTCTTTAAATGCGCCAAGTTTTGATATATCATTTAATTATACATTTTCTATTGGTCAAAATTCAAATTTTTATGATTATGGATTTATATCCAGAAAATCAAATGCAAATGAACCAAATAAAAAAATAAGAGTATATTTTTCCAATAGTTTTTATGATTCTTCAGATGATGGAGATATTACAACTGTAGAATCATATAATACTTTCAATTATACAAAGGAAATAAAGACCATTAATGGTATTAGAACTTCTGATATTATTGATATTAGACCTAGGGTTTCTTCATATACTGTTTCAGAAAATTCAAGATCTCCTTTTGAATTTTATGGAAGAGTTTTTAATGCCTCTGGAAATTCTGCAAAGAATATTCTTGCATCGGATGAATCTATTCTAGCAGATTTCTCCTTTTACTTAGGAAGAATTGATAGAGTTTATGTGGCAAAAGATGGAAAATTCCAAGTTAAATACGGAACTCCTTCAGAAAATCCAGAAAAACCATCGTCTTCTGATGATTCTTTAGAATTATTCTCAGTAAATCTTCCTCCATATCTTTATTCAGTTTATGATGCTTCTATTGAATTCTTAGAGCACAAAAGATACAGAATGTCCGACATTCGTAATCTTGAAAATAGAATTAGGAATTTAGAATATTATACATCATTGTCTCTTCTTGAAACAAATACTGCAAATCTTTTTGTTCCCGATTCCAGTGGATTAAATAGATTTAAATCTGGATTTTTCGTTGATAATTTTACATCAACACTTTCTCAAGAAAATGATATTGAAATAAAAAACAGTATTGATATTAAAAATAAAGAATTAAGACCAAAACATTATACAAATTCAGTTGACTTAATTTTTGGTCCAGTAGAAAATACTAATCCAAATGATGATTTAGCATTCTCTGCAATTGAGGGAACTAATGTTAGGAAAACAGGTGATATCGTTACTCTTGATTATGCAGTTGTAGAGTGGTTAAAGCAACCATTTGGAACAAGATCTGAAAGTGTTACTCCATTTTTAGTAAATTATTGGAAAGGAACTCTTGAAATAACACCGGCATCAGATACTTGGGTAGATACAGTTCGCTTACAATCTAGAGTTATTAGCGTTGAGGGAAATTATGCCCAGTCACTATCTGATGCTGCTAGAACTTTAAATGTAGATCCACAAACAGGATTTGCTCCCACTGTATGGAATTCTTGGGTTGATGCTTGGACAGGACAAGAACGAATAACATCTAGTAGACAAAGAACAGAAACATCATCTTCTACAAGTGGATATACAACTACTACAACTACAAGAGTAATTCAAGATAATTTATTAGAAGTAAGAGATACTGGAATATCTACTAGAACTGGATTGAGAACTGTAGTAACTGAGCAATTTGAACAAAATTCGCTTGGCGATAGAGTTGTAAGTAGAGATCTCATTGCTTATATGAGATCTAGAAATCTTCAATTCACATTAAAACAAATAAAACCATTAACACAATTATATGCATTTTTTGGTGGAGTTGATGTTACAAAATATTGTGTTCCAAAATTACTAGAAATTGAAATGGTTTCTGGGGTATTTGAGGTTGGAGAAACTGTAACGGGAGTAGTTAATCTGACCGGATTAAGTCCCGATTTATCCAATGAATCTCCAAAAATTACTTTTAGAGTAGCGCAATCAAATCACAAAGAGGGTCCATACAACTTACCAACAAAAGTATTCCCAGAAAATCCATACACAAACCAAGTATTATCGGCAACATATTCATCAACATCAACAATATTAAACATTGATACATTTTCACTTTCAAATGAACCACAAGGTTTGTTTAGTGGTTGGGTTGAAAGCGGAATGGTTTTAGTTGGAGAAAATAGTGGTGCTCAAGCTACCATTACTAACATAAGATTGGTGTCTGACTTATCCGCAACTTTGATTGGAAGTTTATTCATTCCAAATCCAAATAGCGATATTCATCCAAGATTTGAAACCGGTACTAAAACATTAACATTTATCAATAATAATTTTAATGATCAAACTTTAGCATCAACTTCTGCAGATGAAAGATTTTTCTCCAGTGGAACTTTAGAAACAGTTCAAGGAAACATAATTTCAGTCAGAAATGCTAGAATTGAAAATAGAATCCAGACAGAACAAAAAGCAATTTCAAGAACAACTGGTGCTCAGGTAGTTGGAAGTAAAGTTTTGTCTACTTCATCTTCTAGTGTTACAAATTATCCTTCATACTCATCTGGTGGTGGAGGTGGTTTCAGAAGTTCATTAGACATTCGTTCATTTATTGGTTCAGCAGGAGATCCTGCTAGAAATGTAATAGGTGCTGCTGGTGTTGCTAGAGCTCAGGCAGCAGGTTACTCTATCAGTGCTATTTCCGCTGCAGCTTCGAGTCAAGGAGTTTCATTTGGTTCCGCTGCGAGAGCAACAGTTTCATCTTGCACAAGAGATCCATTAGCGCAATCATTTACAATTGATGAGGATACTGGTATTTTCTTGACAAGATGTGATTTATTTTTTAGAACCAAAGATGATGCAGATACTCCGGTAATTGTTCAAATAAGATCCATGCAAAATGGATTGCCATCAGAATTTGTCTTACCATTCTCCGAGGTCGTATTAGATCCTGAAGAAATTCAAGTGTCTGATGATTCCTCAATTGCAACTCCAATTGTATTTAATTCTCCAATTTATCTTGAAGGTGGAAAAGAATATTGTGTATGCATTCTTTCATATTCAACAAAATATAGTGTTTATATTTCTAGAGTTGGTGAAAATGATTTACTAACTCAAACATTTATCTCTAATCAACCTTATCTTGGATCCTTATTTAAGTCACAAAATGCTTCCACTTGGGAACCAAGTCAGTGGGAAGATCTTAAGTTTGTATTATATCGTGCAGACTTTATCGAATCTGGAACAGTTGAAATTTATAATCCAGAATTAACTGAAGGTAATAATCAAATTGCCAAATTGATGCCAAATTCTCTCAACTTTAATTCCAAGAGAGTTAGGGTAAGTTTAGCATCTACAATCAATGATCCAGATTTAACTATTGGAAATACAATTTTACAGGAAGGTACAAATGTTTCCGGTAATTATATTGGCAATGCTGGAATTGCAACCGGTGCCTTAAATATTATCAATGCTGGTATTGGATACACTCCTTCTTCAGGAATCGCTACATTTGTTAGTGTTCCCCTCCAGGCAATTACTGGTAATGGTAGAGATGCAATTGCAAATATTACTATTAATAATGGAATAGCAATAGCGGCAACTATTACATCGGGTGGTAGTGGATATAAAGTTGGCGATGTTCTTGGAATTACTAGTATTGGGGCAATAAATGTTGGAAGAGACGCTAGATTCTCATTATCATCAATTTCAAATATTAACCAAATTATTATAGATAATGTTCAAGGAGATTTTGTTGTTGGATCGGCAAGTACTATTAAATTTGTGAATAATTTGGGTATTACTACTTACCTAAATGGCACTGGTGTATTAGTAGACGAAATTATTGAAGAAAATGATGGACTTCATATTAAAGTAGATCATAAGAATCATGGAATGTATTTTAATGATAATTTAGTTACCATTTACAATGCACAATCTGATGTCAAACCGACAAAATTAAGTGCTCAATTGGTCGCAGATTCTACAGGATCAATATCAGTTGATAACTCAAGTGCATTTTCTACTTTTGAAAATGTTGGAGTTGGAACAACAAATCCTGGATATTTATTAATTGGTAGTGAGATTATTGAATATACTGAAGTTACTTCAGGTTTGATTGGTGGAAATATTGTTAGAGGGTCTTCACCAAAAACTTATCCATTAGGAACACCAGTGTATAAGTATGAACTTAACGGAGTTTCTCTGAGAAGAATTAATAAGACTCATGATTTAAATGATGTTACAATTGAAGATCCTATAACTTTTGATTCTTACAATATTAAACTTGACATGTCTAGTGATGGTATTGATAGGGCAGTTGATAATGGATATCCAATTCTTTATGCTAATCAGACAAAATCGACGGGTGGATATGATATTAAAGCAACACAAAATATGCCGTTTGAAATTATTACCCCACTTGTTCAAAATCTAACAGTTCAAGGAACTTCATTAAGTGCTGAAGTAAGAACAATTACTGGGCAAAGTTTAAGTGGAAATGAAGTTCCTTTTACGGATAATGGATTTGAACCTATTGCTATTAATGTGCCAAATTATTTTGATAGTACAAGAATTATTGCATCTAAAGTAAATGAAGATAGCAAACTTTTCAATTTGCCAGGAAATAAGTCTATGAATATGAGATTGACTCTTGGTACAACTGATACAAGACTTTCTCCAGTTTTAGATACTCAAAGAATTAGTGCAATATTGACTTCCAATAGAATTAATAATATAATAGAAAATTATTCGACAGATTCAAGAGTAGATACAATTGATGAAGATCCATCCGCATTCCAGTATATTTCAAAAGAAATTACTTTGGAAAACGCAGCATCATCTATTAAAATTCTATTAGATGCTCATATAAATTCATATTCAGATATTCGCGCATTTTATTCTATTGGCGAAAATTCTAATTTCGATCCAATATTTACACCATTCCCAGGATGGAATAATTTAGATCAAAGAGGTGAAATTATTAATTTTGAAGATAGTAATGGATTATCTGACACATATGTTTCGCCATCTAACTCTACTGGATTTATTTCATCAGACCTTGAATATAAAGAATATACATTTACTGCAGATCAACTTCCTCCATTCAGATCTTTCAGAATTAAACTTATTATGACATCGACCAATCAAGTTTATGTACCTAGGGTGAGAAATTTGAGAGTTATTTCTCTGGCATGATATGACTTATATTAAAGTAAAAGGACATGATAATTTAATCAGAGATCCTAAAACAAATTCAATTATTAATACTAACATGTCAGAGTATAATGAATATATTTCCAGAAGAGATTCTAAAATTGAAGATACCAAAAAAATACAAAATTTAGAAAAAGATCTTGATGATATAAGATGCGACTTAGATGAAATTAAATCCTTATTGAGGAATTTAGCAAATGGATCCAAATAACATTGAATTATTAAACTTAAATAAAAGTTTTGAGTATATAAAATTTAGCAAAGAAGTTGATGAAATTGATGATGTAGATAAACTTAAAAGCTTATTAAAATGTTATTATAAGTTGTATTTGAAGCAACAAGAGGTAATAATTGATTTAGGAATACCTCAACCATAAATATTTTTATCAGGATAAAAAATAAATGGCACAACCATCTTCTAGACAAGAGTTAATAGATTATTGCAAAAGAAAACTAGGTGCTCCAGTTTTAGAAATTAATGTTGCTGATGAGCAAATTGATGATCTAGTTGATGATGCCATTCAATTTTTTCAAGAAAGACATTTTGACGGTGTTGGTCAAGTATTTTTAAAATATCAGATCACACAAGATGACATTGATAGAGGACAAGCTCCCGGAGGAGCAAATCCAACTGCGGGTATAGCAACAACATCAGCAACAACAAATATCGTTGGAACTGCCACCACTTTTACATATAAAGAAAATAGTAATTTTTTACAAATTCCGCCATCTATTATAGGAATTACAAAAATATATCATTTTGATGGGACAAATACCACAACAAATAATATGTTTAGTGTCAAATATCAATTATTTTTAAATGATATTTACTATTGGGGGTCAACTGAAATTTTGACCTATGCTATGACAAAAACTTATTTGGAAGATCTAGATTTTTTACTTACTACGCAAAAACAAATTAGATTTAATCAGAGACAGGATAGATTATATCTGGATATTGACTGGGGTAGTGTAGTTCCTGGAGATTATTTAATTATTGATTGCTATAGAGCGTTAGATCCAAATGATTTTAGTAGAGTTTGGAACGATTCTTTCTTAAAACCATATCTAACATCACTTATTAAAAGGCAATGGGGTCAAAACTTAATCAAATTCTCTGGTGTAAAGTTACCAGGTGGTGTTGAGTTAAATGGTAGACAAATGTATGACGATGCTCAAAAAGAAATTGATATGATTATGGAAAAAATGTCTAATACTTATGAACTTCCACCATTAGACATGATTGGTTAACTAATATGCTTAATCCATTTTTCCAACAAGGTTCCAAAACAGAGCAAGGATTAGTACAAGACTTAATTAATGAGCAGTTAAGGATGTATGGCATTGATGTTTATTATATGCCAAGAAAGTATGTTACAGAAAAAACTGTACTTAAAGAAGTTGTAGAATCAAAATTTGAAAATGCATATCCAATTGAAGCATATGTAGAAAATTTTGAAGGTTATTCAGAAAATGCAACATTGCTTTCCAAATTTGGAATTCAGTCAACAAATGAAATAACTTTAATTATATCGAAAGAGAGATATGAAAATTATATTGCACCTCTAATTAAAAGTATACCAAATATCAAGCTTTCTTCTAGACCAAAAGAAGGAGATTTGATATATTTTCCTTTGGGGGATAGAATTTTTGAAATTAAATATGTTGAACACGAAAAACCATTTTATCAGTTACAAAAAAATTATGTATATGAGTTAAGATGTGAACTCTTTAGATATGAAGATGAGATAATTGATACTGGTGTTGATGATATCGATGATACTCTTGAAGAAATTGCAGGTGCAGATGGTGAAGAAATTTTCTTGGGCAGAACTCAAACACTCACTCTAATTGGTGCAGGATCTACAGCAACAGCAACAGCATCTATAGTTAATGGCGGTATAAGATTTATCACTGTAACTAATAGGGGAGGTGGATATACTAGTACTCCTAGAGTTGCAATATCCTCTGCACCTAGTGGAGGAACCACTGGTATTGCCACCGCAACAATGATTGGAGGAATAGTTGTCTGCAATGACAATGTAAATCCTGCAGCAAGGTCTGTACAGTCAGTAGAAATAATAAACGCTGGATCTGGATATACTACTGCACCCGGAGTTAAATTTATAGGTGGAGGTGGATCTGGAGCATCTGCAACAGCAACTATTGGAAATGGAATTGTTGGAATTATTACTGTCACTTCCTCAGGTTCTGGATATTCTATACCACCAACAATTAATTTTACAAATGAAGTATTTTTAACTGGTGTAAGCACTGTTTCTGCATCCGCAACATCTGTTGTTAGTGCAGCAGGATCTATAACAGCGATACGAATTACAAATGCAGGTTTAGGATATAGTGTGCCTCCTACAATTGTGATATCTTCTCCATTTAATACTGGAATAGGAACCTTCATATTCAATGAAACTGTAACTGGTTCTACCAGCGGAACAACTGCAAGAGTTAGGAAGTGGGATTCAATACAAAATGAGTTAGAAGTTTCAAATGTAACAGGAAGTTTTATTTCGGGGGAAACTGTAGTTGGAACAGCATCAAGTGCAAGTTATCAAATAAGATTCGTAGATACCAACATCAATAAAGATGGATATGCAAGTAATACTGAGATTGAAGAGGAAGCCGATTTAATAATTGACTTTGATGAATCAAATCCTTTCGGAATGCCATAAATAGATTTTATTATAGTATTATAAGGTACTAAAAATGTTTGAATATTTTTATAACGAAATATTAAGAAAAACAGTTATTTCATTTGGAACTCTGTTTAATAACATATCAATTAAACATACTAATAATGCAGATGAAGTCGTAAGTGTTATAAAAGTACCTTTGGCATATGGACCAACACAGAAATTTCTTGCAAGATTAGAGCAATCTCCAGATCTTAATAAATCAACGGCGATTACTTTACCAAGAATGTCTTTTGAATTTACGGGAATTGTTTATGATCCTTCCAGGAAGGTAACAACTACTCAGACATTTACGGTAAAAGATTCTAGTGATGGAACAGAAGTAAAAAAGGCGTATATGCCT
>Ga0208019_1000459_pt1 | contig 21923 bp, 19 predicted proteins | sample CB_VirMetaG_5_FD_184540 | JGI IMG/M metagenome (GOLD analysis project Ga0208019, IMG submission 184540) | Freshwater to marine saline gradient viral communities from Chesapeake Bay - CB_1508_1D Viral MetaG (SPAdes) (version 4) | ecosystem: Environmental > Aquatic > Marine > Coastal | place: USA...
TAGATTAGGAATGTCCTCATTCGGATAAGATTTTTTAGATATACCATACTTAGTCTCTCCCCCGCGATCATCTGGGTCATTAACATAGCCACCCTCAGAGATGGCTATCTCATCCATAATAGCCTCACGTCTCCTGGTTTTTTCTGCTTCCCTATCTTTGTCCTCTTGCATATAATCACTCCACCTCTGAATCGAACTATCCACCCAATCAGAATGATTCTTAATGTGGCCCATTAGAGCATCTGCATTATCAGCCCTGACTGCTGCTGGATTATTTCCCTCCTGCCACATACGGACCGCATCTTGCTCAGATAGTTCAACCCCATCTTTCTCCATAGGGATGATGTAGTATTTATCGTCCAATGTCTATCTCCGTTCCTTTCATCATGGCAGCAGCAGGCTTACCAATGATCGGGACATTACGCATAATCTTCTCTGGCTTAATCGTGGCTTCCCATTCACTAGGTCCACCCTCAAAGTCAGCACTCCAGCTAGACCAAAACACATCATCAATAAATCGAAGGGGCGGAATGAGAACAGATTGTGCTACAGCGTTAGCTGGGCCTTGCTTTTGCACCTGTCGAGCTAGATGCTCAGACAATCCAAATGTCTTGAAGAAGGATGCTAAGAACCATACAGGATTCTCTTCAAAGACCTCAGAGAGTGAGTCATAATCTTCATCACTTAATCCAGCTATAATAGCCGCTTTAGCCTCATCAATGCCCATATTAGCACCACCAACATATGCTAAATACCTTGCAGCATTCTTAGTAGCTTCAGCTTTATTACCATTCTTAGCAGCTCTATAAACATCCTTTCTCATAATGTCAAACTGCTTCAACAGGAATGTCTTCATCATGTAGAGAACACGCCCATTAGGCATACGAAGATATTTAGCTGGTACTTCAGAAAGTGAGATGGGCTGCATATCAGACAGCTCATTCCAAACATACAGCCTCATATTCTCTGTTACATTCTTGGGATCTCCATCAAACTTCTTGAGATCATCCATAAGAGTAAAGAAGTCTTTGCCCCACTCATTCCTATATCTCTGCTCAATTTTCTTAAACTCCTTACTTGCAGGATTCTGAGCAGCCTTCATAGCTTTACGAAGTGAGGAGTTAATGAGAGTGGCTTTTCCAAGTCTATCAACTGCATTAAACCCTGACCACTTAAGAGCGAAATCAGCAATTCTATTATGAGAACTAGCATCAACAACTTCTTGCAAAAGGTTATTTGCCAATCCAAGCTCTTTAGTTGTAACAGAAGATTTACCCATTACAGCTTCCCCAACACCAATCAAAGCGTCATTAAAGCTATTCCTATACATAGCTGCTGCAATGTCGCTGACCTGTGTCAGTGCCGATAATGGGTTACCCAGGATAGCAGCATACCCAAGTGATTTATACCTCTGCATCCATACATTAGCAGACTGTTCGCCTACACTAAACCTATCACGAAGGATAGTTTTCAGTTCTAGCATCTGTGTACGATTGAGGTTAGATAGTTCACCCTTCATCTGATCCAAATAAGACTCAACCATATTGTCAACATCAGGTGTACGGGTTACCTCAAGAGTATCGTCAATAAGTTTCTTGGAGTTTATAGCTTTCTTCTGTTGGACCTTAGCTGCCTTAATGAGGTCTTTACCAAAGAATTTAGCTTTTTCTAAATCCCAAGTAGCATTTCTAATAAAGGCATTGATAGACTCTACTGGATCTGCATAGAATTGTAGCATCTCATCATTGACTTCCTTAATCTTTCTTCCATGTGCGTATATAATATCCTTAATCCCCTTTCCATCCGGGGACTCAATATACTTCGCAATGAAATCAGCCTCTTCATAGGCAGACATCTTCCTTCCATGTTTCTTAACCAATGCCCTATTCTCAGCTTTGATTGCATTCATCAGGTCTGATGCATCAGCCTTAGCCACACCAAGATGCTCCATCAGCTTTCTTGGGTCTTTAAGCTTACGATGCCAATAATCGCCAACTTCCCCCTTCTCAATTATATTGGCATCAACTAGCTCCTTCTCTAGCTTTTTAAATACTTCAGAAGCTCTTTGGAATGCTTCAACAGAGCCGGGTTGTCCGTGCCTAACTAATTCATTCTCAACAACACGGAAATTACCATTCACCATTGCTTTGTGTATGATATGCTGTGATTTAGGATTCAGGTTGTAATAAACGGAAGCGAATGGAGAAGCTTCCATATTTAGCTCATGTGTTTTAGTAGATAGGTTGTACTCCATATCACGGATACGTTTTGCCATCTTCGGTGCCATAGTCTGCACCCGTGTATAAAGATTTCCCAAAGCTTCATCTAGCTGTACAGTCACCCAATCTTTTCTACTTGCATCCCTCTCAGGCGTATTATACAATCCACTATACTGCTCCCTATGTTTCCGTATTGCTTTGTTTCTGTTTGCAGCTAAACGTGGCTTCTTACCAGTAGCATCTACAGCTTCTCTAACACTATCCAATAGACCAGGATAATAATCATCCAACATCTGTTTTGCAGTTGGGCCATCATAACCTTCAATTAGCAGATCATTGAAGCGATGTTCATATTCATCAATAGCCTCAATATGCCTTTCTGTAGCCTTTCTAGCTCGTCTAGCGGCTAGTCTGTTTAAGCCCAAACTAGCACCACCGCCAACCAAACCCCCTAACATTGCATTAGCGGCTCTGGACTCTCCCTTTGATTTATCAACATATCCGAGAGAACCTATAACAGCGCCCTCTCCCATACCGTACAGCAAAGCTTTTCCAGCACCTTTAAGAAAGATACCACCAGGAGCACCAACAACTACAGGATCAATTACATTCCCAACAAGATCAGCAGCTACTGCATGTTTCCCAAGATCTTCATCCATTGTAAGAGCATCAAAAAACCTCTCCTCATCCTTCATTTCTTCTATATCAATACCAGCAAGCTGTTTAATACCACGGTAAGCATTGGTTATGCCGTGGCCCAAACCAATCATATCAGTTGCTAGCTTCCCGGTCCACCCATCTGGGTCAACCTTCATACCTAATATAGTATCAGGAAGTTGGTCTTTTGGGTTAAACCACTTCGGAACATGGGGAATATTTTCAGCTGTTTCAAAATCCTCATCAGAAAAAACAAGGTCATTTGTAGACCCAACCTGAGGATTTTCCATAGACACATCTTCAGACTCCAACTGATCAAGTTCAGCAAAAGCAGAAGTGAGGTCTAATGGCTGATTGTTCATCGAATATTAACTCTCTGTACTACACTATTAGGATGTTTTGGGTCGTATACAATAAACTCACCATCAACATTCCCGGGTCTTGCAGCCAACTCACCAGACCTAACCCTATTTCTTGTTTCTACTGGTAGGGCTCTTAAAAAGAGAACACTATCAGAAACAGCCCCCTGAGGCTGAGGCTGTGGTTGTGATATATTAGTGGGTTTTTTGATAGTTGGATTACCACTACCACCACCAACATTACTGCCCTGCCTTATAACACTGGAAGACTGCCCAATACCACCAGTTGAAATAGTATCAGAAGAGAACCAAGAACTAGAAGGCTCAATCTCTATCTGTATGAGAGCATCATTGACAGCCGCCCTCCACCTATCTCTTGGTGACATTTGGGGAGAAGAGACTCTGGAAGTCTCATAGTTCTCAATAACACTGTTCAATACCGCACCGTATTTAGAATTCTTTTTATCCTTCTTAGTCTTGTCAAAGAAATTCCTACGCTCTGATTTTAGATCACGAAGCTTACGGATAAGTTCACTATTCCCCTCTGTCTCTGCCACATCTAGGGCATCTTGGATCATTCCATTTATTTCTGCATCAGCCGGTTCTGCCAAGTCTTTATAATTAACAACAGGAGCAGCACCACTTTTGGTGGTTACCACCTGGTAGCGTTGGTGGTCCCTTAAGAGCAAGTCAGCATTAGGGTCACCCTTTCGGAGATTAAACTCAGCACCACTCACCTTATCCTGGATGGTAATAAAGTCTGATTTTAGTAGAGATGCTTGACGAGTCTTATCATACCCATCCTGAATCTCTTTCGGTACATCCTTGCCTTGAGACGAGTACCATACAATCGCGCTTTCAAAATCCTTGAATTCCGGCATAGCCTTAGCTGTACCAGTAAAAGCCGGAAGCTGATGGAATTCTTTTATCTGCCCATCAATGTTTCCACGTTCATACGGTATGCGGACACTATCCTCATCAAACCCAATCATCTTCCGCATATTTTCAAAATGAGGGGATCTCTTATTAAACCCACGATAGTTATCCATATTGGGTTTTTCACGAGGCTTAAAGTTTTCTACAAACTGTTGTCCATATTGATTAGCATATTCATCAGCTTCCTTCTTATTTGCCAAGTAATCAACACCGTATGCTTTAGCAATATGTGGGGCTAAAAGACCAGAAGCCTGCATCCTTTGCATATCTTCATACCGAGTTTGCTCTTTCTGCCATTCTTCTTTAGCAGAAGCATACTCTTCCAGCTGGATCTTCTGATTCAACTCTTGCCATTTCCGCTCTTGCTCATTTGCTTCTTTAGCAAAACCAGAAACAAATGCTAACCCTAGATTAGCCATTACATCATCCCCTCAGGCATTGGCATAGGCTCTTCTACTTCTTCTTCTGGGGACATTAACCCCATAGGAGTATCACCCTTAAACTCTCTCTTTATTCTGGGGTTCTTACGTTCTTCCATCAATGCATTAAGTGAAGGTATGTCTCTACTATAAATGAAGTCTACATTACCCTTGTATGCAAGCCACATAATCATAAAGACTACTGGCTCTATTAGCTGCAAGAGGAGGTCATAGTTCCATTTACCCTCACTGAACCCAGCAAATACCAATACCTGTGCTATGTCGGACACTGGTACATCCTTTCTAAGGAGTCTATATAGCTCCTTAATACCCCGTTGAGAAGAAAGCTTCTCCCAGAGATAATCTTTGGCTTTGAAGAAATCTGTATGCTCTGGGGGCCTCTCAAAGGGAAGCCTCTTGTTAGGATCAGAGGTTAATGATTCTCCAGGAATAGGATGATCATTTATCCAATCTATCGGTTTCATTACGCCATCAATCCTCTATAATTGGCTGTAGTATTGATTCGGGCAGCATATCTATCCATGATGTTTTCCCAGTTCATCTGCTGTTGTTTAATAGCTTCATACATCGGCTTTGCATATTGAGCTAAAAGGTTTTCATTGAACTGCCCACCAACACCACGAAGACTTTTCTGATTTCCCAAAAGTTGGTTAATAGCTGGAGTAGTTGGTGTAGAAGCCCCCTGAGTGACTGCCATACCACTATCTCCACCACCGCCCTTCTTATTCTTTGCATCTTTCATAGGGTTGTATGGTTCATATAGATTGGTATCTACCACATTCTTAGAGATCGGGCTACTATTTTTAAGTGCTTCCGCTTTGAGATCATTGAACTGTTTCGCCTGTGTATTGGGGAGAGGCCCCCACTCCATCTGAAGTTCTTCTTCAAGGGAGAGTTGATCTACAGGAGAATAGTTATTGGATAGAGCCTTAGGATCTGTTAGTTTCCCAAGAGCTTCGTATTGTCTCAAGATACTATCTTTCTTTGTATAATCAACATTCTTTAATGCTGGACTAGAACTCTGAATTGCACCTTCCTTGAAAAATTCATTTGCTTGATCTTTTGCTGATAACTGCACATCCCCAAGAGCAGGATCATAAGTAGGACTGAATTCATTAGAGAAAGCTTTTTTGCCTAACATGCTATTCAGTGTCTTATTAGACTTAATAGAAGCGTCTATACCACTTGCGGCTATATCAGCCCCACTTAGGTTAGCATCATATGTATTCATCAGATCATCTGGATCTAAAACAACCTGACCACTATCAATGATACCGCCAAGACCACCCTCAGACACCCCCTTAAACATCCCCAAGACACCATCTTTTCCTAGAAGATCAAGAGCCCCCTCCATCATCTTAGCAGGTCCATCGAAGATGATATTACCTAACCCACTACCAACTGAATGAATCCCCTTTAAGACATTCCCAAGAACACCTTCCAGTCCACCCTTACTGGCCATACCCGCAGCAGCCTCTCCAAAGCCACTCCAAGCCTCTCCAACACCAGAGGCTAGGCTAGGCATCACCATACCCATCCCAATGCCTATAAGAGCTTTTACGGGGTCATCAAACAGGCTGTCCAATCCACCCCCCAGTGCAGCACCTACAACTGTTGAGGCGATGCCACCTATAATAGCAGCACCGATCCCGCTACCAACAGCACTAGCAACACCAGCACCAACAACTGCACCAATGACAGGTGGCATTATTCTTCCTCCTCTCCAACATCTTTTTCTATGATGTAGCCAACCACCTTAACACCATGGCGTCTACTCCAAGCCCCCGGGTTTCGTTTAGTGGAACCACGGATCTTCTTAATTCCTAATCTCCTAGCATCTTCTTCCATAACATTGAACCAATGCTTACCATCACCATAAATAGCCAAAACTACTATATGACCATTCTCTATATTGTATAAGACGAATCCTTTGTCTTTATCCTCATAGATTCTATCTGCAAGTGGGAATGGAAAAGGATCGGGGTCACTTCTCCTAATAAAGTCTTGCCATTTATCGTAGGGGATCATCAGCTACTAGAAGACCCCAAACCGAACAGATTGAATGCATACCTACCTATTTCAGCGACAGCATTGAACTCCTGTCCGCTTTGCATAGTCTCATTTGTGAGAGCAGCCATTGCCAGCTTAGTAGCCCTCTCCTCAGAGTTCTCACTCCCCATCCACGCCCAATAAGCATTATCTCTAGCTTCCTGCCACAGACTAGTCAATGCCTGATTAGAGAGATTGAACTTGTTGATAGCATTTGCTTGGTTGACAGCATTCTGTCCAGAAGTATTAACTTGATTTATCTGCCGCCTCCACTCAACATTACTCTGTTCAATAGCAGCAGAGAGTTGTGAGTTAAACTGCTGTTGTTGGAATATCAGATTCTTATTAAACTTCTCAAGATCAGCATGTAGCTGTGAGTTGAATTGAGAGATTGCAGTGGCCCTAGTAGCATTATCAATACTCACTTGTGTAGCCATTTGAGCATTGAACTGCGATACCTGCTGCTCATTAGCTGCATTGAACTGTGCTGCTGCATTGATAGCTGCTTGGTCAGATAATATGGCATTAGTACGAGTTTGATGATTTATCTGAGCACTTATCATCTCACTCTCCATATTCTTGAAATCCATTTGGAGAAATGCTTGTGCATTCGCAATCTGAGCCTGCTGTGCGAAGGTAGCATTCTGCATGTCCATGTTTGCTATGTTAGCAGCATTAAACAAATCAACCTTCAGTTCATTGTCAAGATTAGTGAGCCAAGCCTCCTTATAAGCATTAGCATCATTCTGTGCAATTTGTAGGGCACTACCTATAACAGCGTTGTAGAGGGCATCCCGAGCTACGGTGGAACGACCAACACCCCTATCTGCTAACTGAGCATTAGCCATATCAACTGCTGGCTCTGCCCATGCGGGGATTTCTGTGCTATCTCCTGGAAGTAATTCTGCTAACTGACCACGGATAGTAGCCCTCTGTTCCAGCTCTCTCCAGTCATAGTTGACAGTAGCTGCATCACTAATTTCACCTGTAATAGGATCTCGGATAAGGGATTCATCTGACAACCTACCAACTACTGTAGCCAAATCTGGCATGAGGCTAGCAACAGTTTCAGCTCCATATTTAGCAGCTACAGCCTCATAGGCTTGGGCTAAGGCTACGGTAGCAGGATCACCATTAGCACCAGCAACACCCTGAATTCGATAGGAGGTGCCATTCAATGAGCCGGTCATAAACTCATTGGCTTTCACCTGCATTTCCTGAAATATCTGCTCTGCCCCCTCAGGAAGATTGGGGTTAGTCATCATGTTATTCAGATAGCTTCTAAGAGCATCTGCTTGTGCTTTTTGCTCTGGGGTTAATCCTGCATCTTTATTAATAACCCCAGTACCATCCCCAGCACCGTTACCACCACTTCCACCGCTGGAAACAAACCCCCCTACAGTGAATAGGGTTTTTGCCATACCAGGATCATCACCAGCAAGAGTCCCAAGGTAACGATCATAGGCTTTCTGTATAGCTTCTTCTTCACTACCGGCTACAATAGTGTAAGAACCACCAGGAAAGTTTATCTCATACGTTCCGTAGGTGGAAGTGGTATTGCCATCAGTGTTCCCATTGGTATTACCACCAGTGGGGGTCTTATTATTATTATTATTACCGTCAGTAGTCTGAATGTCTCCCCAACTTACCTGAGAGGGGTCTACCTTACTAATATTCCAAGTTCTCGGATCAGGCCAAGTATCATATCCCTTAGCAATTAACTGGAAAGCTGTGGAGGGGGTTGCACCGTAGGCATAGTTAACTTTGCCAGCAGCATCCACCATCTTCCATATCTGCCCCTCCTGAGGATCACCTAGTACGCCTGGGGTGGGAGTAGTGTAGTTAGACGGGGGGATAGCATCCCTCTCCAACGTCCACTCCTGAGCGTTAGGCCACTCCTTACCAACCTCCTTATAAAAGAGGTTAGCTATGTATTGAAAGGCTTCCTTCGGAGTATTACCATAGGCATAGTAAGTAATACCATCTGGGCTGGTCATACCCCAGACTGTATCACCGCCACTGCCACCAGCATTGAAGATACCATCGACTGACTGAGTAGCTCCAGTGGCTGTATTGGTACTAGCTGCTTTAGCAGTATCAACTACCCCAGCCGCGTTATCGGCAGTTGTAGCAGGATTCGGATTGCTCCCCTCCCCACCATAAGTTTGCATGGGGGCATTGGCTTCTTTATAGACTGAATTATAGTCTACACCGAATGCTTCAGCCTGCTTTAGCCCATAGTCTTTAGCCCACTGATCATAGCCACCATCATAGTAGCTGTTCAGATAATCCTGATAGCCGTGAAACTGGTTGCTCTGCCCATTCTCTACCAGCCAGTTCCATCCCTCCAGACCAGGAGCAACCTTACCTGTGCCTGGAATGATACCAGTTGCATCTGGAACACGGGACGCACCCCATCCTTCCTGTATTGAAGTGTTAAGGCCAGAGCTACCCCAAGGCACCGTACCATCGGGATAGTTTTCTTTATCGCGGGTTAAGCCAAGGGTTCCATCCGAGTAAGTAGCAAGCTTCATACCTTCAGGGATGGTAGCCGGATCTATACTACCAGCAGTTAGATTGTCGGGTATTGTAAAGTTTTCAGTGGGGGGACGGGCCTGCCCAGATAAGACTGCATACAACTCATCAGCGGAAGCACTCTGTCTCCACTTCCCAGTACCGATGTTCCTTTCCGCAGCCATAGTGCGGAGCATACCTTCCCCAAGAGGACCACTATATGTAGGGGCGGTTGTTCCAGAAGAAGTAGTAGTAGTAGTGGACGAAGAGGTTGATCGCGGTTGAGAAGTTGATCGCGGTTGAGAAGTTGATCGCGGTTGAGAACTGGATAGTGAAGTAGTACCAGCATCTGCAACACTACCACCCCCACTACCAGACAATTGCTGGTTAACAGCAGACTTCAGAGCATCCAGGTTAGAAGCGTCTTGTCTCCAAGCACCATTACCAATACCAAGTTCTACAGCTAGCTGTTTGTACTGGTTGTCGCTGTAGGTCGGCGCGCTGCCGGCGCTCGCCGCCTTCTGCGCCTGGGTCAGCAGGTAATTCTGGCTCGCGGCTTTCATACTGTCTAATAGGCCCATGTCAGTGCCTCACTTATGGGGTGAATATTTCAGTGATCCGCGCCGCAGTCAGCACGGTCTGCCCCGTCCCGACCGGCGCGATGGACAGCAGATAATCGCGCATTGTGATCGCAGTTACGCTTTCCAGATTGATCGTGTCGCGCATCTTCAGGTTTTCCAGCATCGTGTCCACCGTGTCATCGGTTCTCGATGCCTTTTTCAGCGCGATCTGCTCATTAAGTTCAAGACGGTCGAGAAAGTCGCCAACGCTCATGCGCGGATTCGGTGGCGGTGGAACTGGAGCGGGGGGTATGAAGTCCGTGCCATCGTAGGTATCGCCAATGTTTCCCCTGTCTGTCTGCACATGATCAGGGAAATCTGCAGCCTTCCCAACAATTACGTTAGTGACTTTGCCATCAACAATTTGTGCCAGTCGCGCCATGTCTGTTACTCCGCACTCTGGTAATACACGATGCCGTATCCGGCAGCCCCAGCAGCCCCATTGTTTGCACCGTCTGCGCCGCCGCCGCCGCCGCCATATCCGCTTGCGGGGCTAGAGCCATGCGCACTTGTGGAGGTAGCTCCGGCACCGCCTGGGCCAAGAATTGATGCGCCCCCGCCGGATCCGCTAAACGCACCGTAATAGGCCCCGCCTGCATACTCACAACGCGCTTCCCCTGCGGAGCAATAGTGTCCGCTTGTAGAATTTCCAGCTTGACCCCCTGCCCCACCCGGATAGAAACTGCCCCCGCCTACAGATGGGCCTTGTTGTGAACCACTGTTGCCCGTGTTGATAGTGGCGAAACCACCGCCACCCGCGCCGCTCCCCTTGCCTCCTGGTGCTGCCAGTGACCCGAATATCGTGTTACCGCCGTCACCACCCGGCCCGAATGCCCCGGTATTGCCATTCCCGCCTGCGCCAATAGAGACAGACACCGTTCCGCCAGCAGGGACTGCGACAGGATGGAACATATAGGCTCCGCCGCCGCCGCCACCATTACCGCCATCACCACCGACTCCGCCACCGCCACCGCCTCCAACAAGGGTGACAAAGACCACATGAACATCTGACGGAACATTCCAGGTGCCGCTTGACAGCACTTCGGATTTCCACGGCAGACCGCCGCCCACCAAGGCCGATAAATTAGCCATCAGATATACCACCCATCAGTTGTATCATAGACAAGGTTCAGTTCAACGTGGGGAAGGTCGATAACCAAAGTCGTCCCACCCGACTGGCCTGCAATGACATTGCTCCCTTGCGGGTTCAGGGTGACGGTGTAGGTAGGAGATGTACTTGCTTCTGTTTTCACTTTAATATTCATTCCTCCAGTAGGAGATGCAGGGAGTGCTATAGTAAAAGCCCCACCACCTGGGTCACACAGCAACTGGTCTCCATCAACAGCAGTATATGCCCCTGTCTTTCTGGTCCAAGAACCTCCACTAGAAGCGTCTACATACGCTTTAATGGACTCACTGCTAGCTACAGACGTTGCTGATGCTGTAGCCATTGTATCATCATCTATGAAAGCTGTCAGACCATCAAGATGATTTAACTCAGCAGCAGTTACAGTGAGTCCTAGATTGGATAGGGCAGTAGCTGCATCAGAAGCTCCAGTACCACCGTTGGCTACAGCCAGATCAGTACCAGACCAATTCCCGTTGTTAACTGTTACATCTGCCGGGAGAGCACCAGCACCTATATCCCCCACCTGAATAGCATCATCTGGGAGGGAGATGGAAGTATTTATGGTGAGAGCATCAATTGAAGCAGTGTCAATATTAGCAGTGCCATCAATATATAAATCCTTGAACTCTTTGCTAGCACTGCCCAAATCAATATCATTGTCAGTAGTAGGCTCAATCACTCCATCCTTAACTATGAACTGCTCTACAGACGCAGAAGATACGTTAATACAGAACTCCAGTTCATTGTTACCAGAGTCTACATTGATTTTGTTATAGAAGCTACTATCACCAATCTTCCCTACTGGTTGCCCCTCTCCAGCAGATCCATCATGAGTGTGCCCAGATGATTCATCAAAGGCTGTATCAATAGCTGCATACTCAGTATTGAAGTCTGAGGCATTGATAGTTTCCCCACTACTCTTATTGTAGGATCTTTCATAGCCAGCCATTATTGAATTCCACCCTCATAGTATAATACCAAATAACTCTGTATTGAGAAGGGGGCATCCCCTAAATCATAGAACATAAATTTATTACTGTATCCAGCACCATTAATTAGGATACGTCTTTCCAAATCAGTAACACCTACATATGTTGCTGTGTTGTACACTGCCGTACCATACAAGGATAATCCAGTAGAAGCATCCACTGTAAAATCTAGTGGTTGGTGTGTGCTAGCCGTATCCTCAAAGTTGTAGCGGAGACGTAGTTTCAGATTCTCAACAACACCCTCAACCTCAGCAGATAGTTTGAGCCAATGCGGTGTTTTCCTAACCGCTAAACTACCGTAGTTGATCTCTGGACTTTGGTAAGTAGACGTGATTGCGATTCCATTGAAGTCATCTCCAGTATCATGATTATATACATATCCATCATATCCACCATGATACACCTTCTCCAAACTACTATTGATAGTGGAGGAGCAGCAGGATAGAGGTATCCCCTCCACCTCACTCCACTCCCACCTCACACCTTGAGGGGATAGCTTATACGTTCCAATGATCCCCTTCTGTGCATCGTCGGAGTATCCACTATTAGTATAGTACAAGCGGTATTGATTCTTCTCCCTAATCACGCAGGACGATATATAGTAGCTATTGATTGAAGAAACTAATGCTTCTACCAATGGATCAATCTCTCTTGATATTGCACTAAGCTCCACATCGTCTATCTGAGCAGTACCTTGCAGGGTGCGTATTCCATCGACGGAGAGGAATACTAGATCACCACCAACTTCCTGCATGGAGAAACCATCTATACATCCCACATTAGAAGCTATACTTTGCACTGATGGAGTGCTATTGATACCAACTAACTCAGCTATAGACTTCTGTCCAAAGACAAATAACCGATCTTTCCAATGCTTAATTGCTTTGATCTTATCAGTAAACTTATTACTACCTGAGTTGCCGCCAGTAAAAGTGACTGGATCAAATACATCACTCCAATATACAGTCTCCTTATTAGTGCTATCCCCACCTAGGAGGACATGATCCTTATAAACTTCTACCCACTGTGGAGCAGATGGAGCACCATATGTTGCATTGTCTATCTCTCGATAGTAGTAGAGGCGACTGCCCCCAGTTCCAGTGATCTTGAGATAGGCCATCTCATTAACACCATCACAAAGCAGTAATTCTCCATACTCCGTATTCCCTTCATACACTGCCGCCTGCATTCTGCCCTGAGTAGCTCTAGGCAGCTCTGTATAAAGGGAGGGATCAGCTCTACCACTTCCACTGTTCCACGTATCTGTATTTACCTGTACCCACGTTGTTCCGTCTGTGGAGAAGTACACCCCGTCATTAACACAAGCAACTACACCATCTGCGTAGGAAACAATACCTAATATTTCATTACTACTATCAGGTTGAGCAGTGCCAAACTTCGTGTAGCCATTTATACGCCTATACCCACCATTCTGAGAAGACTCAAAGTTCTTGAGAATCGTAGCATATCCAGGCTGCTCAAACAGCTCGGCAGTAGTGGCTACTAGGTTTAAGCCACCTGCACAAGAGATCTGCAATGCTTGAGGTTGTCCCACTTCCCTTAAAAACTCTTTTGATAAAGTCTATTACTACCAAAACTCTCAGTCTGGTAGTGTGTATCAAATTCAATCACCCGTGCAGATGCACCGTAGGTATCTTCACTAACATCCCTAGTCAACCGATATAGGAGACAATGACTAATCTTATACCCCTCCATGTCAATCTCATCAAAACCAGTGATTAAGTGCTCATTTGCCGTATTATTGTCTGGAGTACCAGTAGCAGTGGTAGTATATGTCCCTAAATCTGTCCAACTACCATCCAACACACCACCTATGGGCCAATGCTTAACCTCTAACTTCCATGCTACAGTACCACTAGCTGATGTAGTTTTACACCAGTGTAGGTGTGGAGATAACTCAGACCCCTCCTTCCACGCATGTGGTATCTGTTGCAGTATCATAACAACATTGTCCTGGTTAGAGGCGAAATCTAGTAAACCCGTAGCCTGATCTCTAGTTGGATCAGAGGCTCCTCCAGGAGGATTAACTGCCGTGGCAGGACTCCTCATGTCATCCCAACCTGGAAATCGGGTTACGAGGAACTCAGAATATCCAATCCCTCTAGACATCAGATATTCCTTATAGTACCAGCTCTAAACTCCCTCTTAGCCTTATCATCTATAAGCTGTTCACGCATCCTACGATTTCCCTTCTTCCAATCTTCCTGAGCAAGCAAACTCCTATCTTTATTCTCCTTAAATGCCCATGCATAATATCGTACACGGGGGATCAATACACTCTGAACATATTGCTCTTGAAATGGAAATGTATCATTGTAATTAACTACAGGAGACATCTGGTTCCATGCATAAAAATAAACCCTATACACCTTATCAGGGATAGGGGAGAGTCCAAAATATCTTCCATCAGGGTTTCGTATTACTCTCTGAGGCTGTCCTCTTGTTTGATCCTCAGCCTCATCTTTAGCTTCTGTACTTGCATAATGCATCTTCCACTTCTCAAGCGATACAGGAGCTAAACTATCTACAGTATATGGGGATACTTCCCCATCAACACCCTCAGTAGTAAGAGTAAACTTTTCCCAATCAACATACCCGTAATCGTCATCAACGCCAGTGGAAGCACTATTAAGTAGATACCACCTAGTTCCAGCAACTGTTTCAATGTATGTATTCCCCAAGTAGGGATCAGTGGATGTAGAAACAGCTAGAAAGGGCCACTGATAGTGCTCTTGATTTATATCATATAGAGCCCGATTGACAGCATTTTTAATAAATTCTTGGATGTTTACAGCATTGGAAAAAGTGGACGAAGTAAGTTTCACCTCGTTTAATTCAACAAGGATATTATTTACAACATCCATATAGGTTGATGTACTCATTTTTCCTCAGCTGGAAACAAAACTTCTTGCAGTTGTGCAACAATAACATCATCAAGACTATTATCAGTTCGCTTTGCAAGTTCGACAGCGAGAGTAAGAAGAAGTTTCTTAGCTGCCAATGTAGAGAGAACAGAAAGTAACCAAGAGTACATTTCTAAACTCCTAAGGCGGGTGGAGGGGGTTGCCCCCCTCCGGTTACACGTTAGTCAATCGTGTAGTAAGCGACAACAGCGGCGTTGTCTCGAAGCATCTTACGGCCATACGCATGAAGACCACGAACGATGTCGCGGAAAGTAGCGGTGGAACGAAGAGTTTCGATGGTCATGAGTTGCTCAGCAGAAGCACAAGCACTCATGTGACCGGCCATACACACACCACCAGCATAAGTGGTAGTGGGCAGGTTGTTGGAAACGTACATGGAGAAACCACGCACCTTACCATCCTGCACCAGACCGTTGCGGAGGCTACCCATACCCGCATTGTAGTCAGTGGTCATGAGCTTGGAGCTGGTAGAAGCCAGAACTTCATACCAATCGGGAGAAGCCACAAACCAACGACCTTCAGAGGGTACATTCTGCTGGTCAAGCAGACGAGCCATACGAGCCATGACAGTCAGAGGATCGTATTCGGCACTACCAAAGCCGACATCAATCGCACCAGTGATGGACTCAAGAGCCGTACCAGTACCAGTCGGACCTGCGGGGGAAGCATCAGCACCCAGAATATGATCGGGTGAAGAAGCAGACACTGCCCCAATCATGTAGTCCAGCACCTCTGCATCCATCGCATTCTTCAGCTGATAACCAGCATTGTCAGCAGCGATTTCCTGCCAGTTCACATGAGAGAACTTCTTCTCCAGGTCATCTTCCTCAAACTGGAAGTAGTTAGCCTGATCAACCACCAGCTGAAGCTCCTGGTCAGTCAGATCAGTCGAAGACAGAGAAGTAGTACCACGCAGGTACTGACTCACGGAAATCGTGGGCTCTTTGATGATATTTACCGTATCACCAAAAGAGGCAATCTCACCCATATAGTCGGTGTTAGTGATCGCCTGACATACTGCAGAATTACGGAAAGCAATCTGCACCTTCTTCGAGAAGATCTCGGGAAGGAAATAGGCATTGGTTTGACCAGCTGTATCTGTGTCAAAGTTCCAATTGGCAGTCGGGTTTTGCCATGCAGTGTTAGCCATTTTTTATCACCTCAAATTAATTTGGCCTAACCCTACCCTCAACAAATGCCTTATCAATATCCTCTCGATATTTTTCGTATTCTTTGATAGACATCTTTTTAATTTCGGATTGAGTCCAGACCTTTTCGTTACCAGCAGATGCAGTTTCAACAGCACCTTTAGTTTTCACTGTATCGGCATTGTGTGCATCTCTAGTGCCCTTAGTATTAGCAGATTGGCTACGCTGGTATTCGCTCTTAAACAGATCAATTGCCCGAGCAGCTAACTTTGCATCAACCCTTTTGAAGAGCCATTCTTGAATTTCAGCAGGCTGATTCTCTGCCCAATTCTGAAACTCTTGACTATTCTTAATTGCCTCAAAGTCTGGATGATACTTCTTCAATTCAGCAAAAGCGGCTGAACGAAGATTATCCTCTCTCACCTTCTTAAGGCTCTTAATCTCTTCTTGAAGAGTTTTCAGCTCATTGCTCACTCTATTGTGGGCTACAGTTTCGGCAACCGCATAGATGTCTGGATTATCCTCACGAAACCTTTCAAGCTCTTCAGCAGTCTTGGGTGGCGTATAACGCGGCCTCGACTCTGCTATCTGACTCTCTAGTTCCTTAATCCTATCTTCACGACTGTTGATCTCTTTAGACGCCCACGAACGATGATCTGAATATCGCTTTTCCCAATCAACTTTTGTGTACTTTTGCGATTCGCCAGAAGGCTCCCCTTCAGGTTCTTGGGTATCTTTAGAAGGTTGACCACTAGTATCCACAACAGTGGGAGCGGTCTCTTTCTTAAGGGCCACAGCTCGCATAAGTCCTTGTTCTTCCATATCTGCCATTTTTAATCCCCTTTAACTAAGGCTCACGAAACGTGAGGTGGTTAGCCAGCTAGCATCTTCTTCAGTGCAACAGGGCCTGTAATCAGGGTAGCTGTGCTTTTAGCAAACCTTGTAGAGTCCAGATGAATTTAATCTTTCCCCTAAGCTCGTCTGCATTTTGTTTATCACTCACAAGTGTCTTGAGGCTATTCCTCTCTAGGAGGTCAAGGTATTCAGTGAACACTACTTTGTGAGCTTGTAAAGCTTTTGCAGCATTAATTTCAATTTTATTTTCCATGCTACCCCTATATTATACCATATTGAGGAATAAAAGTCAAGCCCCTTCTGGCATCTGATCATTTCCTGCAAACTCTTCCATACCCGGCTGTGCTGCATTCCCTGGAGCAATAGTTCCATCTCCCGTCCCAGTAGAACCACCAAGCATCCCAGCAGGGCCACCCCCACCCCCCATCATCTGGTTCTGCATTCCCACTATCTGAGCCTGTTGAGCAGCCATATCCATATTGTTTAGCACCCTATCAACATCCAGGTCAAGAGACTCTGCAATACCAGAAATGAGATAGGAGACGTTCACCATTGGCCCAATCTGGGGGTTAGAAGCAAGCTGGAGGAATGTCATCAACCTCTGACTCCTCACTTCCTTTTGAACAAGAGACTGTGTTCCTGTAGCTTTAATTTCCAAATCACCAACTACATCCAAATCTCCCTCATAGAACTGCATATTCCAATAGAACATATATTTGGCTAGTGGTTCCAACAGAGCATCATCAATATTCTTTACAGCGGTTTTGATGTTGAGATTGGCAGCTGACATCAGCATGGACATACCAGAAGCTGTCCGTGTCATGCCAGTAACACCTGTGTAGCCATGTGAGTAGGATGGAATGCCGGTTGCCTCATCTGCCAACTGCCGCCACCTATCAAACATCTGCATATTCTCAGGGGCTGTATTGGGGAACTTCAACCCATATATGCTTTGACCGGGGCCACCAGCCTGCCTGACAAACTTCTTACCTGGATAGATTTTGTAATCCTGTCCGGGGACAAGAGAAGCTTCATCAATATCAAATATCAGGTTACCAGCAAGAGCGATGTTATCAACAGCCATGCGGGCATTGCCATTCATCAGGGCCTGCATGTCCTCCATATTTTCAGCAACACCTACACCCCAGATGCTATAGGGGTCTTTCTCATAGTGGTACATCATATACGGAATTCGAACAGGCTGGAATGGATTGAGATTGACACGCAACACCTCACCACCACACACCCATGCATTGATCTGGACATCCATCACCTCCGGATCTCCAGCAAAGTCTACTAGATCTGCATCAAAACTACGAATAGTGTCAACATCCATCATCCCCCAATACTCAAACACTTCCCAACGATTGCTATTATCCTGGATGGTGGAGTCTTCGGCTTGCTTCGTATGCTCAAAATCTCTAGACTGGTAGTTAGGGCCACCCTTAATAGCCTTATCAATATTGTCAGAGTTAAAGTGAGGAGATCGTTTGAGGGCAATCATCTGGGTTTTAGAAAGACGATGACGCTGTATCACCCAATCACATTCCTCAATCGACTGAGCCTCCGGATCTGGATAGAAGTTCCACACAGAAACAAACTCAATCTTGGGAACACGTATTTCCTTTTGCTGCAAACTCCTCTGTCCACCCTCAGATGTCCAACTATTGGAGGTTTTATAGTCGTTGAATGGCCCCTTTACAACACCAGTACCAAGGAGACAAGTTTCAAACAAGCTGTTCCTCACCACCTTTGTTGCATCACTCTCTCCCAGCTGATCGAATATCAACTTCTCTAAACGACGGGCCTTTACGTCTAATTCGTCTTCTAAGGGCTTCTCAGGCGTCGGGGGCATGGGGGTAGGCCCTGGCATAGGGGGCATCCCCGGAATGGCTCCTGGAGCCTCCTGTGGCCCCTGAGGGGGTGTTTGCTTACGGGCCTGTGACATTACATCGAATCCAGCCCCTTTTGGAACCTCCATTCCATCTCCACTATACCCCACATCAAATGGAAGAGAAGTTTCTCCTTCCCCCATAACGTCCTCCATCCCAAAATCAACAGGAGGAGCAGACTGGGAGGACGTGGTGGGAACAGGAGTGCGTTTAATGCTGATGGGGAGCTTACCAGCAGAGAACAACAAATCTATTAGCTGTCCATATGCGGCCAACACCTTGGTCTTTGTAATCTTAACAAACACCTTACTCTTCTCTTCATCCGTGAATCGAACATCCTTATAATACTGACCACGATAGTTATGGTAGGATTTAGACCACCTATTTTCCCTTGATGTACGATTTATTTCTGCCCTGCTAAATTTGTGGTGGACATCAGCCACCAAAGCATTCTTAAACTCTACAGCAATTTCTTTCTCATCAGATGATAACATATCAATACCCAATTAAAGGATCGGCTGGAATATAATCATTGTATGACACCTGCTTCTTTGCAAAGAGGAGCCAATCGTCCACTGTACGCTGTCTAGGCTCTTTCATACACATATACCGTAGGGCATCGTATGCATGATCATCAGCATGTGTATCTACATCTTCTGGATCATTATCCTTAAGGGGGATGGTGGAGAGTTCACGGATGAGATTGTGACAGGTGGAGAAGATTTGAACACCAGGTCTGTCCTTATTCCGGGTGGATAGTCTCTCATGTATCTGTACCTTTCCAGCCTTCCTATCCTTATTAGCAGGTATGAGTTTCAAACCAACAGAATTCAAAGCCTGCCCTATTGTATTCTGAAACCCCACCTTATTAAATACAGCTGTATCTACCACCCCTCCCATAGGGGGGTCTTCTTTCTCTGCTTCCGTGATAGCCTCTGCCAGAGCTTCTCCTGTCAACCCCTTCTTATAAAGCTCCCTATAAATAATCAGAGTGCCATCTGTAGGATCTACAGCCCCCCATAGAACACAGGCTGGGGCACTAAACCCATAGTCAACCCCCCTGAAATGCTTCCATACACGGGGGATACGATAGGGCTCTATAACGTGGATAGCTTTCTCGAACTCAGGAAAAGCCTGTCCTTCCAGAATATCCCAGTCACCCTCAAGGAGTCTTCTCCTTTCTATCTCAGGCATACTCTGTAGGGTGGCCTCATATCTACCATCCTTCCACAGTATGGGGTTGTCAGCTAGGGCTGCTGGAATAAAGCGTCTAGTGAGGGGTCGTCCAAATCTATCCTTGTTGAACACAAAAGCTTGTCCCCAAGGAGCCTTATCTATATACCTCTCCTTCACCCAAACGTGACCGGGTCCACCGGGGTTGGTGGTGGCTCTCATTGCTAAGTGGGGGAGGAGATCGGGGTCTGTAGTACGAAGACGGGTGAATAGATAGTTCCAGGGGAATTCTGTTGGGAGCTGTGTAAGCTCATCAAATCCTATCCAAGTGAACTCCTGCCCCTGATACTGATAGACATCCCCATCCTTTTCCAAATATCCAAATTCTATACGGGCGCCAGAAGGGAACCTCCATAATTTCTCACTCTCCCTCCACACAGCCTTAGGAAATGCCATGGGGTAGAGGTCACGGGCTTTCTCCATAAGCTCACGAAGCTCCTTAAGGGAACGACGAAGAATGAGAGCACGATGTTTCTTATTTGTACAGAGACGTAGGGGGTCAATTATAAGGGCTTCACTCTTACCGGGACCAGCAGCACCCCCGAAGAGAACATCAGTTTCAGAAGCAGAGAGAAATTCAGATTGTTTGGGGAAGGGTTTCCAAGCTACGTTTCTCTTATTTTCCTCATTACGTAAATCATCATAACTCTCATCATCAAGAATGTCTTCACTGGAAACAACCTTCTTCCCTATCTTAATATCTCCAGCCCTATCAAGTCTCCTCTTCGCAAGGGACTTAACCTTCCCATCAGCCCCCAATATTTTTCCACCAGCTGTCTTTTCTAGTTTCTTCTCTAACACCATCTTTAATGTAGGTGGTTGGTGGGGGCCTACATAGTCCACCTTCTGACTACCACTATACCACCTCTGCAACGTGCTGCTTCCTATATCTACCCCATATTCAGCAGAAAGCCATGCACAAGCAGAACGCCTGGACATCCCCTCATCGAGGTGCTTCCGAAGTTGTTCTATTCCCTCGGGGGGGACATTATTAAGCTTCGGAGTACGTGGCATCCTCTATATCACCCTCTATCACTACATCACTCTTGGGAGGAAGAACAAATAAACCAACCTGTCCTGTATGCTCCACTTCCAGTTTCTCCTTCTTAACTATCCCAATCCTATCCAATACAGTTTGAGCAGCTTGTAGTTTGGTGGAAATATTGGGGACAGGCTTATCGCTAATCAATATCTCGTTAATAGCCCCTATAGCACTCCCAGCCTGCTCAACTAACTTCAACTCCAGCATCTCCACCATCTCTTTCTTGAGGGTGCGGATGAGGTCTGGGAGAGCCCCACTGTCTAATTCCATCTCCCTCTTGACAGCCTTAACATCAAAGTCATGCTTGTAATAGAGAGATAGGAAGGTGGCCTGCCGATCAGTGAGAGGTCTCCCCCTCATCCTCTCTAGCTTCCCTCGAAGGTCTAATGGTAGAGTAGAGTTCATGCTATTCAGTTAAGAATCTAAATGATAAGGGGCTACTTAATGCCCCCAGAAGCTAACAGAAGCTTTTTAAGAGGCAAAAGAAACCCATATACCTGGGGAAAACTATATACTATATAGCTTCCTGCATACGCAGCGTCAGCACCAGGGAGACTTGGGCTTTATCAGGCGCTAGAATTGGCACTCTGGGTGCGGAGAGCTAGCTACTCTCACTAGGGATTGTTTTCCCCGAGGTCTCTTAAGTGTTGGAAGACTTTCGTCTTCAGCCTGTTTGGGATACAGGGGTAGTCTCAAACCCCATTTCCGTGTCATATTCCCATCCTCCGGGTATCAGAGGGCCTTTCTCACTCCTTTGTACCCTATATTATACCATAACAGGGGGGCAATGTCAAGCTTTTATGGAGGAGGGAAGTGGCACAAGCAAAAATGGACAAAATGGAGAAGGGGGTACATCCCCCCGCGATGGCCTACCCCCGGCCCCTGCCCCCCGCCCC
>Ga0208019_1000462_pt1 | contig 21853 bp, 3 predicted proteins | sample CB_VirMetaG_5_FD_184540 | JGI IMG/M metagenome (GOLD analysis project Ga0208019, IMG submission 184540) | Freshwater to marine saline gradient viral communities from Chesapeake Bay - CB_1508_1D Viral MetaG (SPAdes) (version 4) | ecosystem: Environmental > Aquatic > Marine > Coastal | place: USA...
TCTTATTGCTGGTCTGTCTCTTACTATGGGAGGCCTTCTTACAGCAGGGCTTCCCTTAATTGGAATATTTACCGCTATTGCTCTTGCAGTGACTGCTGGAGTTGCGACTTACCATTTATTCGATAGTGCAATCAATGGTACGACTTTTCAGTTAAAAGACGCTAACAAAGTAATGGAGGAGGCTGAACAAAAAACAAAAGATTTGGCAAGAGAAAATGGAGAAGCTGCAACTAAAGCACAAATTAATGCTGCAAAGGTAAATGCTTTAAGAGCAGAATATTCAAGAGGGGTTACTCAATTACAATCTTATAGACTTGAAGTAAAAAAACTTAATTTAGTTATTGCTGAACAGAATGCTACTCTTAAAGAAGGTGAGTTTGCATGGGGTGAGTTTTTTAGAAGTTTTGGGCAAAATGCAGCATTGTATCTTGATGAGGCAGTAAAAACATTTAATCAGCTTTTTAGATTTATTGAGTTTTTTAGAAGACCCGAAAACATGCCAAAATATCTTGGTGGTACTGAGGATGGGTTTTTTGAAAGTCTTTATAAGGGTGTATTTGGAGAGAATCCAGAAGAACAAAAGAATAAATATGACAAATTAATTGAAGACCTTACAAAGCAACTTGACGAATTAAAAAAGAAAATAGATGAGCTAACAGGTGGTGGTACTGGTCAAACATCTGCAAACATGCTGCTTGAGGAATTTCAAAAAAGACTACAAAGAACAACTAAGTTGGTTGCTTCTGAGTCTGAGATGGTTAGAAATAGAATGGAGCAAAGTTTTAGTGAGCCATTCAATATAAGAATTGATACAACACAGGCAAATCTTGATGAACTTGCAATAAATGTAAGTAGAGCAATAGAGACAGGAATTCAGAGAAATCCAGCATTTAAATCTTCTTTGCTTGCCGTGGGTGCAAATGAAATATCAAATGCTCTTACTCAGTTTGATACACCAGGGAGAGGTGCTGACAAAATAACAAATCTTGTCATTGAATCCGCAAGAAGTGGTGGTTCTTTTGAAAAATTCCTTGAAACTGGTGCTATTCAAGCAATGCTTGAGCAAGTCAGGAAGGCTATTGAGGCTGATCCAGTTTCAATAGAAAAAAGAAAGGCAGGTGCTGGTAGTGAAGTTGAGGTTCTTCAGTTAGCTATTCAAGAGGACATTATTAGGGCCTTGGGAGAGTATTATAATACTACACTTAAATATGAAACAGACTTAAAAAAAGCACAGGCTCAAAGAGTCAGAGATATGGAGCATGAAAATAAATTGGCTCAAATTAATTATGAATTGCAAAAACAAGAATCACAACTTCTCAATGATGGTTACTCCACTTACCTAGCACAGCAAAATGCTATGGATAAGCGTCATGATGCAGAGCTTAAATTTAGGGAAGAGTCTTTAAAATTAAGTGGCCTGGAAGGAGAACTGTATAATCAAGAAATTGACAAATTAAAGCAAGCCCACTCTATAGAGAGGATGATTTTAAAAGTACAAAGAGATCGTGCTGCCTTGCAATTTAAATTACAACAAGAAGACACCCTACAAAGGGCGACTCTTTCTGTTGAAGAAGCTACTGCTGTTGGTGATTTATTTAGATTTAGAGGCAAAAAAGATGTGATGGTTTCTGATGCAACAATTGAAAGAGAAGAGTTTAAGGCCAGGCTTGCATCTGAAAAAGCAATTTTTGAAGTAATGCTTAGGAGATCTGTTCTTTCAGACGATGAAAAAAACACTCAGAGAGAAACTTTTGAGCAAATTCAGAACCAACAAAAATTCTTGTTTAACGCAAATCAAGTAAATTTGCGGTATATTGCAGAAAGAAATCAAGAGCTTGAGAACAAGGCCGCAGCAAATGCAATTGACAATCAAATAAAGGCTACAAAAAGAGAAAATGAGCTTTTACTTGAAAATAAGGGAACACATCAAGCTACCTTAGAAGCAATAGAAGCTGAATTTGAGGAAAAAAAGAGACTTGCTAAAATAGAAAATGCAAATTTAGGCCTAGGCCAACATGCACTTGCTTTGTCGCTTTCTGGATTAAATACACAAAAACAAAAAAACATAGAATTAGAAAAAGAAAAACAGAAAAGAGTAGAAATTAACAGATCTCTTGCCCAGGATGATGCAAATCGCAATTTAGATAATGAGTTTGATCTTCTTCTTTTAGAAAGTGAACTTTTAGATAAGAAGAAAAATTCTTACACAATTGAAAGGGAATTGAGGTCAAGGGAGAGGGATCATCTTATTGCTATAAGGAAAATTGAAATGGATAGAGACAGCATCACAGGTGATGCTGCAAAGAAGGAATTAGAAAAATATGAACGTCAACTAGATACAGAAGATGTTATTAGAAGGCAGAATAAATTACTTGAACAACAAAGATATACTGATGAAAAAAGATTAGACTTAGCAGCACTGCAAGCAACTTCTGAAGTTGAATTATATAATTTAAGGGCGCAAAACAGATGGGGTGTTTCTTTTGCAAACCAAGAGAACTTAGGATTAATTACTCAATATAATCAAGAAGTTGTTAAGCTTACACAAAGTGCAAATGTCAATCTTAAACAATTGCAGGATAGTAATGATTTATTGAAAGAGTATGGTTTTGCTGCCTTAGAGTTGAAATTAGATGGCCTTGATTTAGATGATGAAACAAATAAAAGACTTTATGAACAGATAGAATCACTAAAAGAAGTTTTAAGGCTTCAACTTAGAATTAGTAATGCAAAATCAGATGAAACTCCTGACTTTGTAATTAAATTAATACAAGAGTTTGCTCCAGATACAGGTAAAAAAGGAAGTATTTCAAATAAATTTTTTGAAACATTTACAAAAAGCTACAGTCAAAAACAAGAACTTCTTTTTAATCCACAAAGTACTGCTGCTGCTGAAATGGCGTCTTCTGGAGTATTTACTCCAGCAGAGGCGGCATCAATGGCTCCTGCTCCAGATGTTGGTTTTTTTGAGGGAGCATTTGGATCTTTAGAAAATGTATTTTCAGCAGGAATGGATGGACTAGGCAGTATTTTTCAAAATGGTGCTGGAACACAGGCTATTATTCTTTATGCAATCAAGAGGACTCTTGAAGAAGTTTTAGAGAATCCAACATTCCAGGATGCATATAAGGATCTTGAAGAAAAAATGGATTCAACTTTTGTTGAAACTGCTGATGGAATTGCAGTTTTAGCTGCAGGAATTATGGGATTGTTTCAGCCAATTATGGCTCAATTTGATATGATTGGTGGTTTTTTACGAGGGTTTTTTAAAAGTTTCATTAGGATTTTGGAGCCAATAGGCCGAGTGATGGAATCATTGCAGCCAGTTCTGATTGTAATTGGTATGACAATGCAAACCTTAATGATGTTTTTTAATCAAATATTTGGAATATTTGGTGATTTATTTGATAAGATTGCAGAATTAATTACAGGCCCAGTAGATGATGGCTATAAGAGTATAGTTCTTCTTCGTGCTGAAAGAGATGCAATTCAAGATATAAATAGCGCATTAGAATCAGTTGCAGATGTAATGGAGAGAATTGACGATGTTCTTTTTGACATTGTAAATTCTTCTCTAAACTTGGCAGCACCCAGCATCAAATTGGAAAATGCTGCTGAAAAATATGATGAGTTGTTTACGGCAGCAACTCAGTTTGGTGCAGGGACTGAAGAAATTGATGAATTTAATCAGTTTGCAAGAGATTTTCTTGGTCAGGCTCAAGAGGTTCTTAAATCCTCAAAGGCCTACCAAGACATATATGATTCTGTCATTAAAGATATTATGTCTGTTGGAGATTATGTTGTTGATGAAATTGGAGAAAATATTACAGAACAGCTTCAAAAATCAACATTTGACCTCGCATTAGTTGGTTCAGATTTAAGCGGTCACATTGATGCAATCACCGATCAATATAGAGATGGGACAGTTACTTTTGGTGAATTAACAGATTACATTTCCTTAAAACTACGTCAAATTGATGAAGATCTTGAACTTAGAGATAAGGCATATACTGGGAGTACCTTTGGAACTTATGATGTAGGCAGCGCTTTTGAGTCTTGGCAGCAAATGAGGGGTGCTGCGATAAGTTCTACTTCATTGCAGGAGGATTTAGCTGCAGTTCGTGCAGCAGGTGGAAATTCCGAACTACTTTCTGCAGTTTTGGAGGCCTATGCTCAATATGATGCAACAACTGGAACAACAGGCAGAACTGCTCAAAGAGGCCCAACTCTTGGTGATGTTGAACAGCCTTCATCACTTCCTGGGACGATAGATGATTCTTTTAATAATTTTGACCTGACTAGCATTGATGCCACAAAATTAGTTACAAATCTTGCAACATGGATTATTGAGGCGATAGGTGACGCATTTGGTAAAATTATTGGTACATTTGGTGAACTATTAAATCTAATTGCAAAGCCATTTCAAGACATTGCCGGAACATTTGGTGAGTGGGTTAACTCTGTTGTTACTCCTGTTATAAATAAATTAGTTGGTGGAGAATTTGAAACTTTTGTTAGAGAACTTTTTGAAGGATTATTTAATACCATTGGTAATGGAGAATTTGAAAAATTAATTACAAAGTTTTTTGAGGGGTTGTGGGGAATTATTGAAAATCCAGATTGGGGTAAATTTCTAGAGAATTTCTTTGGCGGAATGTTTGATGCAATTGGCAGTCTTGCTGGAAAGGATTTTCTTGAGGGATTATTTGGATTTATTCCTAATATTGCAATTGCTGCAGGTGATTTTCTAGAGGCCTTATTTACTCCAATCTACAATTTGACTGTAGATGTAATGCATTATCTTTTTGGAAACAGTCCAACTGGAATTTTTGGGCCTATTCAAAAGATGGCAAGTATTGATGTTGCAGATTTTCTTGAGGGATTATTTGAACCAATTAGTGGAATAACAGCAGATATTGGGGATTGGCTGAATGAGGCCATTGTTAAACCACTCGCAAATATGGGTGATTTGGATATTGCTGATTGGATTGAGAATGTTTTGTACAATCCAGTTAAAAATCTGGCAATAGGACTAATAGATTACTTTACAGCAATTCTTTATCCAATACTGAGTATTGGGCAAGTTGATTTTGCATCATATATATCTGCTGTTCTATATCCAATCATTAATCTTGCATTGGATGCTGCAGATTTTGTTGTGGCTCTTTTTGAGCCAGTAACAAATATGGCAGATTTGAATATCAGTGATTTTCTAACAAAAGTTTTAGATCCAATTACCAGTTTGACAGGAGATTTTTCTCAGTTCTTGAATGCATTGCTTGACCCTATTTTTGGGGATATGACGGCTGATGCAAATATTTTTCTCACAAAAATACTTGAGCCAATTACAAAGCTGATTTTAGATCCTTTGAAGTATTTGTTTGGCAATAGTCCCACCGGAATTTTAGCTCCTATTCAAGATCTTGTTGGCAAATTAATACCTATTGATTTTCTGAATGGGATTCTTGAGCCTATTTTTGACTTGGTTGGCAAACTTGACCCTGTTGCATTTTTAACATCTTTACTAAAGCCCCTAGAAGACATTACTGGACTTGATGTCACTCAGCTTTTGGATGCCTTGCTTGATCCTTTGAAGGATTTGGCAACATTGGATCTACAGGATTGGATAGATTCTGTGATTGTTGAGCCTATTTCCAAATTAACAGGTGGAAATTTTTCAGATGTATTGTCAGAGCTTGTTAAGCCTATTCAGAATTTGACAGGAGGTTCTTTTGACCAAGTTCTGACAGAACTTGTAAAGCCTATTCAAAATCTAACAGGAGGTTCTTTTGAACAGGTGTTGACTGAGTTGGTCAAACCTATCCAAAATCTTACTGGTGGATCTTTTGATAAGGTTCTCACAGAGTTGGTGAAGCCTATTCAAAGTCTCACAGGAGGAAGTTTCGATCAGCTTTTAACAAAAGTACTTGAGCCAATTACAAGACTGAGCGGTGGATTTGCAGATTTTTTAACAAAAATATTTGAGCCAATTGATAAATTGACTGGTGGCTCATTTTCAGAATTTTTAACAAAACTTCTTGATCCAATTAGTAAACTGACAGTAAGTGGTACAGACTTTCTGACAGAGTTGATGAAGCCAATTGTTAAATTGATTTTAGATCCATTGGTATTTTTATTTGGAAATAGTCCAACTGGATTATTGGCTCCTGTTCAAAATTTGATTTTAGATCCTTTGAAATTTCTAGAAGGAATTCTTGAGCCAATCACAAAATTGATTGCAGATCCAGGAGTATTCCTTGACAAGGTTTTGACTTCTATTAAATCCCTACTTTTAGATCCTGTTACGTTTTTAACAAAAATTCTTGAGCCAATCACAAAACTTGTCCCAGGATTGGATGCCTTTTTAGACAGAATTTTAGGGCCAATCACAAAATTGACAACAGACTATGCGCAAGTAATTCAAAAATTGTTGGACGCCTTATTTAAGGGTGAGGGTTATAGCATTGGCACCTTCTTGCAAGATATTTTAGATCTTGCAATGGATTATGCGACAGGGGTTTTTGATTTGGCAAAATGGGCAGGTGATCAAGTTTCTAAACTTTTTGGTTTTAATTCTGTTACAGATCTTGGGAAATGGGTTGGAGATAGGGTTTCATCTCTTTTTAATTTCAATACAGTAACAGATTTAGCATCATGGGCTGGAGCTCAAATTAGCAAGATCTTTAGCTTTGGAAGCGCAACAAATTTAACATCTTGGGCAACTGCAAGGATATCTTCGATATTTAGCTTTAGCACTGCTACAAATCTAACAACTTGGGTTTCTGACAGACTGTCAAGCATATTTAATATTTCTGGTTCTGTTAATATTGCAAGTTGGGTATCAAGTGCATTAAGCAGTTTAACAGCTACAGTTACAAATGGAATTCCATTATTACCAAACCCATTTTATCAATTTGGATTGGGGCCACAGTATCTTTTGAAGTTTAAAAAAGGTGGAGAAGTACCAAAATATGACAATGGTGGATTTACTGGAGGATATTTAAGAGGCCCTAGTCATGAAAGCGGAGGAATAAAGGCAGTAATTAATGGAAGTCAGCCTATTGAAATGGAGGGTGGAGAATATGTGATAAGAAAGAAAGCTGTTGAGGCAATTGGCCTTGATAAGCTGGCTGTTATTAATCACATGGATAAAAATAAAGATAATATGGCTGCGTTCCATAAAATGGCTGATGAGAACGCAAAGGAAAATTATAAGCCAGGGCCTATATCTAAAATGTCAGTAGACAGTGCATTGTCCTTAATGTCAAAAGCAGATCCATTGGGATATTCAACTGCTGTTGAGCGTGAAAATCCAGGCCCTACTAAATTTCATGAGGGAGGATTGACTTCTAATACTCCTAATTCAACGCACTATGTTAAATATAGTAATGGAAACGTAACATCTTCAACATTACGTTATTCACCAATATCCAATAAAGATCAAGTAGGTCAGGCTGGATTTAATGTTGTTGACTTTGATATTGGAACAGGCGGAACTATTGCTCAAATTTTGGGTGAAAAGGGGGTGAGGCTTAATGTTAATTTCCCTGGAGCATTTTCAGATCTTTCCAGTGTTGGAGAAGTTTATGGATTTCATGCTGGAGGCCACGTTCCTTATACAGATGCAGAACCTGGAGCAGCCGCAAGCATAGCTGAAAAACAAAATGGTATTTCTAACTTGGTAAGAACATTTAAAGCAGAGAATTATGCTCTTGGGAAAGCAGAACTAGATATTGGAGTTGCTGATTTTCTCAGAAATCCAGTATTTAATGCAAAGTATACTCCACCAGAGTGGCTCCCAGAAGAATTTGTTCAAATTGTTGAAGGCATAGGGAGTGCTGCTCAGTATGGGATTGATGTAATCTCTTCTGTAATATCTACAATTACAGCTACTTTGCAAAATTTAGTTCAAAATATAATAAATAATATTACAAGTCTTATTACAAATGCTGTGCAAAGCGCTGTTCAAACTATTACAAATTTTTGGAATAGTCTTTTTGGAGGTGGTAGTAGCACTTCTACTTCAAAGAGACCTCTGACATGGCAAGAAGTATATGACTTAGGAAAATCCATCATTAATGAGTTAACTGGAACAGAATTAGAAATACAAACAGGAGCAATTCTTAGAGATGAAATAACACAAGGGATGGTTCAGCATGTTAGTGATCGTGTTGATCGTTTATATGCTGCAGCAATAACAAGGCCTGATGATGCTTATAGAGATGCCTGGTCTAATGAAAATACATATGCATCACTTGGTAGATTGGGAATAACCAGAGATGATATGGTGAGTAGTGAGCTTCGTGGAAGGCCAGCTTATATGGGGTTCCAGGCAGCTAGATATCGCAATGCAGATGATCCAAGATTGCTAAGATTTTTTGATGAAATGAAAGAAATGATTGTTGGAGGTATGGCTGTTAGACATGCCTTTGCAGGTAGTGATGGTTATGGCACAAGGATGGGTATGTTATCTGGCAGTGCAGACACAGATCCATTGACTAGTGGATGGCCTACCAATATGAACTACACAAGTAGTGGTGGTCAATTGCGACAATATTATCCAAATTTTAACTTTAAACCTGCTCAAGAGACTGGAGATAACTGGCTTAATTCTCTTAATGTAATGGCTGGTAAACATTTAAGTGTTGCTGAAACATTTGGTGGTGGTTATTCCTATCCAGAAAAAGGAACGGCATTCTCATGGACTGCTGATAGCGAATTTGATTCTGGACATGGAAGTTATAAAAAAGGATATCTTTCTCTTGGTGATACAAGGCCAGACACAGGAGGAGTTACAAAACTTGTTGGTAGATTTTATCCATTTACTAATAGTGGGTTGGAAGATGATGTTATGCCTGATGGCTCGTTACCACGAAAGGTATGGGACTCATTAAAGTCACCCAACTTAATTGATTGGAGTAAATGGTATTGGTTGAAAAAGGTTTTCCATGAAAGACGTGGAAAAATGTACAATGCTGCTACAGGGACAGGAGGGTATTGGACAGACAGAGGCTATACTCCATATGACCTAATGAACTTTAATATGAATAAGGTTAAATTTACCCCTCCTTCTAGCAGAACTGGTGGCAGATCTACAGACACGCCAGTAACTAGTACAGATCCGACAAATTGGCAGTTAAATGACCCTATTTATGATTTTAACAACCCAGATATTTGGAGAAATAGCAAAAATGGTGGATATTTACCAATTCTAGAGACTGGCGGTTACATGGTTGGGCCTTCCCATAAAAATGGTGGAATCCCAATTGAAGTAGAAGGTGGTGAATATGTTCTTAGTAAAAAGGCAGTAGATGCAATTGGTGTTGCAAATTTAGATAAGCTTAATTTTGGTGGTGGTGTTCTTTTGGATGTCCCCAAATTTCCAACAGGAGGAGTGGTTGTTGGAAGAAGGGATTATGATCCATTGTTAGCACAAGCCATTACTGAGCAGTATAGGAATACTGATTTACAAGGTGGTACTTATGATCAAATCCAGGCAGTTTACAATGCCCTTCAAGGAACAACACTAAGTGGAGACACTGCGGCAACACTGACTGAAATTTTTGGAACCCCAGAAGGATTCTGGGATCAGATTAATTTTGAAGGAATCACAGAAACTGGAATTACCAATTCTATTGTAGATGGAATTAGTGATGTTTTTGATGAGCAGCAAGGAGGCACAGGAGGATCTTACCCTGTAACAGTGGTAAGTGAGGAAATGTACTTGATGTATATGACAAAGCCATTGGATGCAGTCATTGTTACAACAGATAAATATCTGGAATACATGACAATGCCATTGCCCTCCAATGTATATCAAAGTACATACATGGCTTCCATATTTGAGCCAATCTATAACATGGAGTCCATTGACAAGGTTGATTACCTAACAAGACTTTTTGATCCAATTGAATACTTGACTCTTTCAGATGCAGATTTAACTGAAAAATTTGTTTCTGCAATGGATGGAGTTCAAATTGATTCTGCATCATTTTCAGATGCAGTTGTTTCTAAAATAGTAGATGCAAACGCTGTAATTCTGAATGCAAATGATTTCTTGAATTATTTGATGGCTCCACTGGCAGATCTTGTTTTAGATGGTTCAACATTTACAAGTGCAGTCACTCCAGTTTTTGAAGGAGTTCTTCTTGACAATGCAGTCATTTCACAATCCATTGCAGATGTTTATGGTGGAGTTGTTCTTGATTCTGAATCACTAAATGTAATTATTGGTGATTTGTTTAAGTCTGTACAAATTGATTCTGCAAGTTTTAACCAGGTTATTTTGGATTCAATTTCCGGTTTATTGATTGATAATAACTTGGCAAATGCAGAAATATCCGCAAAATTTGGAGAAATTGTAATAGACAATGAATTGATCAATTCTTCTATTAAGAATGTTTTTGATTCTATTTCTGCAGACAACACTTTAATGCAGGGGGCTTTTGAGACTGTTGTTTTATCAATTGATCTTAATGATGCTACTGTATCAAATTCACTATCCAGTATTATTTCTTTAGTAGAAATTGATGATTTATTAATAAACTCATCAGTAAAGGCATTGTTTGATTCTATTTCAATAGATTCATTGGAAGTTCAATCTTCAATTACTTCAATGATTTCCTCAATATCTTTGGATGATCAGGCAATCACTTCTTCATTTTCTTCATTGATTGCAAATCTGTCACTAGATGCAGACTTGATCAATTCTCAGTTCTCATCAAGAGTTTCATTGATTGATTTTGATAATCAATTGATTAGTTCAACACTTTCTTCAGTTATTGATGAAATTGTTATAGACAATTCCTTAATTACAAATGCTTTTGCAGGATTGATTTCTGATCTAATTATAGATAATTCAGAAATATCAAATTCATTATCTGCAGCAATCAATTCCATTTCCTTGGATAATGCAAAAATTTCAACAAGCATTTCAGATCTTGTAGGCAAAATAAGTATTGATCAAAACCTTATCAATAGTTCAATAGCTGGAGTTATTGATTCTGCTATTTTGGATAATATCTTATTCAATAAGACCATTAATGATCTTTTTGAAGATATATCCTTAGTAAACAATGATTTCAATCAAACTATTTTGAGCAAGTTAGCTGAAGTCACTATAGACTCAGCTTTAATAAGCAGCACCATTTCTGAAAAATTTGATGAAATTGTCATAAGCCAAGAGCAGATCAATGAAACCATCAATTCAATATTTTCTGGAATTTTATTAAGCAATAGTCAATTAACGGATGCTGTTTCTGGGCTATTTGCAGGAATTGTCATTGATGATTCATTGGTAAATTCATCTCTTTCAGAATCTGTATCAAATTTTGCAATTGATTCTGATCAGATCAACAGTGTTTTTGCAGATTCAATCTCAAAATTGTCTATTGGTGAAGATGTCTTTAATGAGGCATTTTCCACCATTGTTATTACAGTAAACCAATATCTTGCTGGATTATTTTCACCTCTTGACAGAATAACAGTAGATTCTGTTGATTTTCTAGATAGATTTTATTCTTTGTTCAGCAATGTAAATGCAGATCAAATCACATCAGTCTTTGAAGATATTTTATATGAGATTTTTGATTTCAGTATTTTAACTTCAGCAATTGATGATCTTATTGAGAATTATGCTGTAAATCGTGGAGATAACATTGATTTAAGCTTTGGCATGACTGACCTTGTGAACAAGGTTGATCAAATATGGGCTGAAGAAAAATTGAAGTTAGACACCATGTGGTATGATGAAAAAGTAAAATTGGATAATCTTGCAGAAGCTCAAGAATTCCATTTAGAAGGATTATGGACTGAGGGGTTAGTAGTTTATAACAATGACATAATTGAGAAACTGGATTCATTGTGGACTGAAGGATTAACCGTCTACAATGGAGAAATGACAGATGTATACAAAACTCAGTTAAGAGAAGTATTTGATTCAAGCAATGTTGTGATCACAGATATTGGCAGCGCATTTGAGTCTTCTATTTATGACCAAGTATATAATGCTTTCAAGAATGCCCATTTGGATACATTGACAGATGTTAAATATGTCCAATTGGAGATTATTGGGAATAGTGCCTATGACTCCATTGTTGAAGCACTAAAAGCAGATTCTGATTATCAAATTCAGAATACTCCTGCTCCTCCTGCTCCTGCTCCTGCTCCTGCTCCAACAGGTGGAAGTGGTGGAAGTGGAGGAAGTGGTGGTTCTGGAGGAATGACGCTTTTAGATTTCTTGATTCCTCAAGGATCTGAGCCAAGAAAAGTATTGGACTACATTCTTACTCCAGAGGGTAGAGAGGAAGTAACAGATACTCTATTTGGGTATTTCAATAATCCAGGGAGATATATTCAAGATTTCCCAACTATGGATGAGACTACTGGGTTTCTGGAAGAAAAATTAGGGTCAATCAGCTTGGGAGATCTTGATCCAGGGGTCATGTATGGGAATTTAAAAAGCAACTTTGGTGAAAAAGAAGGGCAGATTCTTGATGCAGCGACAACCATTTCGATGCAGCAGGGTCTTGATTATCTGGCTTCTATTTATGGATTCCCAGGAGTAGATACAGGCATGGGCATAATAGGCCCTGTAGGTTTTGCATTAGGATATGAGTCAGCAAATCCAGGATCAATTCCAGAGGCCTTGGGAAATGCTCAAAAAACAATTGGCAATATTGGCAACTTTGATTTAGCTACAGAGGATTTTGCTGATGATTTTGTTGGAATCGAAAACATTGGCAATATGATTAAAAATCCAAGAGATTGGCTTTTGAATGATATTCTTGGAGTAGATGGAGTTGATTTTTTAAAGGATGTTGATTTTGACATAAGAAAGCAATTTGATTCTATTACTGGATTTGATATTCAAGATCTTGGAGGACTGATCAGTGGACTGAAAACTAGCATTAATGATGGTCTAAATATAATTGAGGCAAATGTTGATGGCTTTGAGGCAGAGGTTTATTTACCATTATCCAAGGCATTGGGAGAAATGACTCCAGATCTTCTGGATATTGAAACATATAAGCAGTTTGCTCCTAATTTAGATCAGCCAGGTCTTGATCCAAGAATTGGGGAGAAATTAGATAAACTTAAAAAAATAGATTTTGCTCCTAATCTAGATCAGCCCGATCTTGATCCAAGAATTGGTGATATGGATTTTGCTCCTAATTTGGATCAACCAGACCTTGATCCAAGAATTGGAGATTGGCAATGGGGTAATTTTGATTGGCCTTCATCTGAATCACTTGGAGAAGAATTTGGGAGATGGGGGAATGCATTCAGAGAAAATGTAAAAGGACTTACAGATATTGTAACAGGTGATTATAAAGATTCTTTTTCTTTTGCTCTGGATGGATTAAAATCAGATTGGACATCAGATCTAAATGATTTCAGATTGGATTCCGGTATTGATATTAGCAAAACATTATCAGGAATGGGTAGTAGTTGGAGTAGTCTTACTAATGGAATTGGAAATGGATGGAGTGTAAATACTTCTGACTTGAATTTAAGTTCCATTGCAGGATCTAACAATCTATTCTCAGGAATGAGTTCTGATTTTGGTGGATCACTTGGATCAATTGACACTAATTTTAGTGGAGCAAGCAGTTTATTTTCTGGGAATGGAATAGCAGATGCCAATATTCTTGGCAGCAACATGTCTCTTGACCTTGGTAGTGCCTTTAGCGTTATTGACTTATCCTTTGCGTCAAATATGTTAAGCCTTGCACAAAAGGCAGCTAACTATACGTTTGGTGGAGGTCTTTACAATGATGTTGCAGGAGGATTGGGAGGTATTGCAAATTGGACATTTGGCGGTGAACTTGGCGGTATTATAGATAATTCTACAAAAGACATTCAAGGGGTATATAATGAAGTCGAAAAAGCCGTTAAGAACCCAGCACAAGCTGTAAGAAATGTAGCTAGTAATGTCAAAAATACGGTTTCAAATGTAGGCAAAAAGATATTTAGATCAGATAAAAGATTGAAAGATAACTTGAAACTGGTTGGTGTCAATTCTCAGGGGTTGAATGTCTACAGTTTTGACTGGAATAGTAAGGCCAATTCTCTTGGTTATTATGGAAATGGGAATCTTGGTGTGATTGCTCAAGAAGTTCTTTCAACAATGCCTGGTGCAGTCTTTAACAAAAATGGATATTTGGGAGTTGATTATAGCTTAATTGATCTAGATAACATCAATCAGTTTAAGAATGGAGGACTTGCAAAAGGGCCATCCCATCAAAGTGGAATGCTTGGATTGACTAATGGAGGAACACCTTTCTTGTTTGAGGGTGGAGAATACATCATCAATAAAAAGTCGGCAGAACGTCTTGGTACAGGCTTTTTGGATTCCATGAATTCTTATGGTTATGGAGGATTTGTAAGTAGTGGAAAATGGAAAGAGCTTATAACTAAAGATTTCAAACCTAGTAAAAAGACTGCAAATGATCCTGTAAAGGATATTCTTGAAAAAGGAATTACTCCTGGTGGATTAACGGCAGCACCAGGATCTTCACTTGCAAAGGAATTGGAAGAAAAAGCTGAAAAAGAAAGAGTGGCAGAACAGAAAAAAAGAGAGGAAGCACTAAAGTCCATTCAAGACAAGAGAATGGAATTGTTGGAGAATATCAATAAATCCCTTGGTTCTTTTAGTGCAGGAAGATCCATGAGTGGAAGACCAATTCCAGAAGGAATGGGTGATATACCAAGTGGAGATGTGAGCAGAATTATTGAAACAAGAGTGATTGAATTTAATAATGGATCTCCTTCTGTTAGAAGTTTCTCTTCTTCTGGTGGTGGATACAACTATTCTAGTCCTCTTACAAGCATGAGTGGTAGTGGGTCAGGAATGTTGGCACGAAGGGATCTGGATCAAAGAATGGCGGCTCTCAACTCACCAATGAAGGCTGGAGGATTTGCTGCTGGAGGAGGAGGGATTCTTGGAGGAGCCCTAGGAATTCTTGGAGGAGGTCTAGGATCTTTTGGAGGCCTGTTCAAGGATGGTGGTTATGTATTTGGAAGATCTCATGGAATGGGAGGTGTTCTTGCAGAATTGGAAGGTGGTGAATATGTAGTCAATAAGGATGCAACTTCAAAAGTTGGCAGAGGATTCCTTGATTCTGTAAATTCAAGAACAACTGATTTTTCCAATTCATTGAGAGATTCTTCATCCATTAGCAACCAACTTCTTTCAAGATTGATTACTACACTGGAAGATAAGGATCTTTCTGTAACTGTAGTAGACAGTGATGGAAACAAAAAAGATGAATCCTCTATTAAAATAAAAAGAAGAAATCAACTGGAATATCGTAATGCTACGGAGTTGGCATGAGTGAGGTTCTTCTTGTTGAAATAGATTTTAATGGAAAGACCTGGTTTCTTTCTGAGGAAGGATATGTTGGAGATCATTATTATGCCCCTTATTTGGCAGAATCTCCTGAGATTGAGTTAGGACAAGTACGAGGTGGATACATCAATGTAAGAATAGGGAACTTGGCAATTGCAAATAGGGCCAATGAAAAATTTAGTCCATTTTCAATATTTGGAGGAGGTTACAACCTTTTATTGAATAATCCAACTTCCAAGATTCCTGTCCGTTTATTCTGGATGCAGAACAACATATCCAGTTCCATTTTTAATGGAACAATGTACTTGGAAAGTTTTGATACAGACCAATTTGAGTTTATTTTGGAGGATGACTCCAGTGACTTGGATTTGTTAACAACAGCTTCTGACATAAAGTCTGAGTTTGTAGAAGCCATTACTGTTTCCATAAGAGGACTTGGAGTAGTGAGTGGACTGGATTTGGCAGAAGTTTCTGCTCCAGATCATGGATTGCTGGACGGTGATTACATCAATGTTGCCAATGCGGTGAATACAGAATTCAACACTCCAGAAAACAGTGTTCTTGGAGAAAAAAGACCAGTTACCATTATTGATGAAAACTTTTTTACTTATGAAATAGATTCAACTTCTACTACCTATGAACCTGCAGGTTCATATGACATATCTTATTATTCAAAAAAGAATGTTCCTTTTTCATTTGGGATTGTCACCAGAGAGAAGGGATTGATTCAAACAGAAGATGGAAATCAAGGCTCAAAAGGTTTTGCTTATGCAAATCCACAGTTGAAATTGCCAGCAGATTACGCAAATCCTGCAGATGTGGTTCCTATTGAATTATTTGATGATGGAGTTTTGGTTGGCTCTTCAGATACGACCTCAACACAAAGGACAATTTATCCTGTGATTGGAACAAGTGGAGTAAGTGTTGCTTATGACATTGTAACCATTACCACCCAGAGTCCACACAACCTTACTGCTGGATCTGTAATTAAAATTACAGGTTTAAATCCTGCAGGTTTAAATATTGCCGTAACAGGGCAACCCATTATTGACACTCCAACAGCTACAACCTTTACTTACTATAACAATACACTGCTGGATGCTGGAACAGTAACAGAGGCCACGGCAAGTGCGGAGATATTGTTTGAGGGTGAGTATTTTGGAGATGGAAGAATTCCTACAGCAAGAACTATTTTTTCAAGAGCAGTAGATAATACTCTTACTCAAGGACAGACTGTTAATTCTGCAGATGGGAGTTTTACTTTTGATTATGAAGATGGAGTTGTATTGTTGGGAACTGCTCTTGTTTCTGGTGAATCAAAAAATGGAAGAACCATTGCTGATTTCTTTGCATATTTAGCATCAAAACTGGGAATTCCCAGTGTTGATTTTACACATGCTCCTAATGCATCCTCATTGAATTTGCAATTATGGGAAACTAACCAAGATAAAATTCTGGACTATGTAGGAGAAATCGCATTTTCTGCAAACTATTTATTTGAAATCAAGAATGATGTGATTCGTGTAATTGACAGGGCCTATACTCCAGATTCTTTTATAAAAATTGAGAACTATAATATTATTAATGCAACCTATAAGATGCCAAATCCAATTAAGGCCTTTCGTTCCAGTTGGGATATAAACATTGCAAACACAACAGTAAGACCTGCTGTTTTGGATGAAAGAGAAGAAAGCGTAATGCTTAATAATTTTTCTTCTGGAGAAATTAGAGATATTACAAATGTAACAAAAAACAGGGAAGATCAAATTTCAATTTTAAATTCAATTAAAAATATTCTGAATAAACCTGTAATTACTGCAAATATTGGAGGAATACAATCAAATTTAGAGATTGGTTCCAGAATAAAATTCAATCGCCAAGAGGATGGGGTTAGTGTGGATATGATTATCCGCACAATTTCTTTTGATTTTGCAGATTTGCAAACTCAAATTGCAGGTGATGGTTTCATCACAGTCATTGAACAAGATTCTATTTATTGAGGTATAGATGTTAATTATGACTCAGGATAGGATTTCTGGACTTGCCACAGAAAAGCCTCCTCTTTCCACATATGGGCCAGGCAATACAAGAGACGAATCCAATAGGAATTCCTGGGTTTCCAGTGATGGAGATGATCAGCTTTCCATAAATTGTTTTGGTCAGGTAAATGGATTATTTCTTGGAAGATACCAGGCAGATGCGGTAAAACTCACCTTTCAAGGTGATGAAATGTTTGGGAACAAAACATCATCTGGTTTTGCCGCAGTAGGATATGCGAATGGAACCAATGGAGTAATTAGTGGCACTATTTCTGCAATTGAGCAAATTCCAACAGGATACTATTATAGTGTTGGAACCCTTGTAACTATAACCCTGAGTTCACCATCCACCTATATCAATGTAAATGATTTAATCACAATTAATGGAACTTCTTCTTTAGCAACAGAGTTTGATGGATTTCATAGAGTTGTACAAGTTCAGCAGGATACTTCCTTTACCAGATTGAATAACCTTGGGAATTCTGTGTTTTTTCAAACACAAGGTGCATCTGGAAGTAAAATCCAGGTAATTGTTAGAGATAATATTTTATTAGTAAATGGATATTTATCAGTAAGTGATACTTGCACCATTGAAAGTGGGATATCTGTTGAATTGTTGCCACAGGGAATAAATAATGCTCAATGTGGAATTATTGTTGATGAAGATGATATTAATTTCCATTATTCCATAAGATTTGGTCATGCCCAATCTTCTCTTTTAAAAAGTGGAGATTCTCCGTTTACAGTTGGAGAGTATATTACTTTTGAAGATTCTGTTATCAGAACAAATGCAGCAACACCTGTTGTTACAGAGGACTTGGTTTTTTCTTCAAATTCTTACAAATCCTATTATGTTTCTGCAACAGATGCTGCTTCCAGCAATTTTACAGTTTTCGTGGAACCAGGTACTTTCTTGGCAAGCAATTTAGTATCTGTGATTACACCATTAGGCTCTCCAAAGGCAAACCTTGGATCTTCTTTTACTTATAGTGGTGGTGGATACCAACATCGTCTTGGATTGGGATTGATTGCTGGAGCAACCCTAAGTTCTGGAAGTGAGCAATTTGAGAATAATGAAGTCATTGAGTTGTCTTCTCCATCTATAGCAACAGTATCTTTAGCAAGCAATGGAATTAAGCAACTGGAGTTGAATGGAATTTCACAGACCTTTCTTCACAAGACAACCATCAAGGATAGATTCCAGTTTTCTGTAAAACTTCCTTACAAGTTTAAGACTTCTAGTGGAGGAGGACTTATAGACAATGCCTTTCTTTTTGGAGTAGGAGATTCCATTGAACTTAGAAAATATGTAATTGACACAAATGATGCTGGAACAACAGTCACTGGGGCAGGAACTCCAATTAGAAGAGTAGATGTTGCAACAAGAACTCAGAACACCGTTGCAGATTTTGTGGCAGGAAGACTTTCCAGAGTAGAGTCCAACTATATTCCATTGCCCAGAGAAGCCTTCCCAACAAAGATTATTTTAGATTTTGATGCAACCTTGAATCACAATGCTGCAAATCTATTCAATGAATTCTTGTTAGAAGAAGTAACAATAGAACATCCTGAGACAGAAGCCTCCTTAACAACAGAAGACTCTAGTGATTACACTAGCTATAAGACAGATGTGAGTAGTTATTATTACAACTCAGATGCAAATGGAGAGTTAGTTCTTTATTTGAATGCAGCCTCTACAACCATTGTGGAAGACGATTTTATTTTTTTAAAATGGAATAATAATGTTAATGCACAAAATGCTCAAATAACAAAAAATGTACATAGAATCAATGATACAACCATTCAAGCAAATTCTCCAATTCATGAGTTATATGAAGGAATGAAATTTGATGGAACAAATGATAAATACATTCTTTCTTTTGATACAACCACAAATCAAATTACATTAAATATTGCTCATGGAATTACAGCCGTTCCTCCCAGTGCTGCTGTCCCAGTTACCTTTGACCACCATCCAAATCTTGGATCAGAGGCTCAAAATGCCTGGAATGGATTTCATAGGGTAATTTCTTCAACAAGTAACGGAACAATTATTAAGATTGTCGTTCCAAATGCTGGAGTAAAAGGGGATTTGACAATCAATAGTACTGCCTACACATCAAATCCTTCATTATATACAACAGCAGGTGCTACGGTTTATGTAACAAAAGTGAGTAATGGGAAGGGAAGGTTTATACGTCCTATTACTACAGGGATTACACAGGCCAGTGCTTTTTTATGGAATTCACATCCTACGAATACAGCAACCTATAATTACGCCTTGCCATCAGCCTCTTCTCAGGAATATGAAATTTTACCAAAGACAGGGAGATTGATTTTTTCTAGTCCTCACTCCTTGGTAAATAATGACAAGATTGTGATTTATGATGTAAACAATGCAACAAATGCTGCGAATATTAAGGGACTTAAGTCCAGTTATCTGGTGACGTACACAACTTCCAATACAGTAACCATTGAATTGGATGAGGCCAGTTCTGCAACAGTCAGCGCATTGGCAGGAGAGGCAGCAAATATAAAAAGATTAGTTGTGATCTGTTCCAGTGATCATGGTTTTTCAGTAGGAGAAAAGGTTTCTCTGAACAAGATGCCCAATTCTCCTGCAGCAAATACTTTGAATGGTGTTTACACCATTGAGACAACGCCAACTTCCAAGTCCTTTACAGTAATTTCCGTAGAAGACATTGGCAGTTCTTACAATCCCACCATTCCAGCAGGATGTGAGGCCATCACAGGAGTGCATGACCTTGTTTTTGGTCAAACTTATTCAACCAATTCAACAGCAAGCATCATTCAGAATCTGAAGTCCTCTAGGAGTGTTTCAATTTCAGATGCCATTAGTGCTTTTGAGGCTCCTATTCAAGTTGGAAATCTTATTTATAGAGATGCTTTTCAATATTCCAGTGGAGTCTATGAGGCCGCAAACGATGCTACAGCAACTTTTTTGAAAACTCCTTCTATTGATGATGCTGCATCAACAAGTCCTTATCGTCCAGACTCAGATACAGCCATTCAGAACACATTTGCTGGTAATGAGAAATCTGTGGTTTCTCAGATAAAACTAATTGTTGGAGATGCAACCTCAGAGAAAAACATACACCTTGTAAAACCATTTGGAATTCTTGGTGAACCTTTTGTTTTTACAAAGTTGTTACAAAGTTTGAGACTTGCTATTGTTAGGGCTGGAGTAAGTAGGACATTACCTAATCCACAGGTTGGGGTATCTAATAATTTTAAGGACTATTCTGTAAGAAAAGAACTTCCTACAGGAGCCTATTACTACTTGAATCGTGATTCTGCAAAGGAATTCCAGGGCAGATTGATATCTGATCCTGAGAGTATAGATTTGTTGGTAGACTTTGGTGCAGAACAACTTGCAAGACCATTTCCATGTCTGGTAATATCTGGTAATGAAGGAAACATGAAAAAACTTAGAACAAGAACTGCACTATATGGTTATTTTACTGCACTTCCGGCAGCAGTTTATAGCAATAAACTTGTTAATCTGAAGGAAGCCTCCTTCTCCATAAGGGAAGTATTGTAATGGCAACGGCACAAGCAACAAGAACCTACCCTGGTCAGGTAATCCCAGCAGACCCAACGGCTGCAAATTTTGAGGCAGACTTTAGAACCAATACCGAAACCTTGATGACCGCAGTCAAGGATGTGGATGATGAAGTATCTGTTGCCAGGACAGGAACTTCTACTAGTTTTTCAACACTCAAGAATCGTCTGGACTTTATTGAGTCCAGCACAGGAGTGCAAGGTCAGTTTTGGCAAACAGAAGCAGATTTGAATTCTGCTATTGCAGGAAATACATTTTTTACAGTAAACCAAGATAAAACAGGGATCTACATTGCCAATAGGCCTATTAGAATTACAACAAATACTGGGATCTTCTATGCGTATGTTTCTTCAAGTACATACACTATCTTGACAACTGTGAACCTTATCATTGATAATACAAATACAGCATTTACATTAACTGGAACTATTACAAATATTGCGTATGCCACTCAAGATCTTCAAACATTGTGGCTCTACAATACAGCAAACCTTTCTGCATCTGCTTTAAATGATTTGCGAGGAACTTCTGTCGCAATGGCAATTGCCCTTGGATAACTAGTTAATTAGAGTGAAGAATGGCTACCAATACCTTTAAAAGATTTACAGCAGGAGACATTTCCAATAACCCTGCTTCTCCAGACACTGTTTATACTTGTGCAACCAATGTGACCTCCATTGTGATTGGCTGCTTGGTGTGCAACAAGTTGTCCTCTCAAGTAACGGTGTCCGTTTATATTGACACTGCCATTTCCAATAATGATGATGCTTTCCTGGTGAAGGATCTTGTGATTCCTGCCAACACTTCGACAGAGTTGGTGCTAGGGAAGGTGATTATGACGCACAATAACGTCAATGGGGATGTGTTGAAGGCCTACAGTAA
>Ga0208019_1000466_pt1 | contig 21783 bp, 26 predicted proteins | sample CB_VirMetaG_5_FD_184540 | JGI IMG/M metagenome (GOLD analysis project Ga0208019, IMG submission 184540) | Freshwater to marine saline gradient viral communities from Chesapeake Bay - CB_1508_1D Viral MetaG (SPAdes) (version 4) | ecosystem: Environmental > Aquatic > Marine > Coastal | place: USA...
ATGATTTCCTAATTTCTTCTATGGCTTCTCAATTGGACGCTCTCTCTTTTATTCGAGAGGGATCTACAGAGAGAAAGAAGATTTTTGCTAAGTTTTTGGATTTGGAAATCTTTGAAAAGAAGTTCCGTTTGGCAAGAAATGATGCAGCAGATCTAAAGGGAGCGATCAAGAGACTTGAAGCTCGTGATTTCCAAGAGGAAATTAGAGAAGCACAAAGCATGCTTGACGATAGCAAAGAACAGCTAGCTGAACAGAAGCTAATTTGTTCATCATTGGAATCTGATATTGAAATAGCTTCCACAGGGTTGCAAGCCATTCAGCAGAAGATTGACTCTATCCCAGTACAAGTAATCAATATTCAGCAAGTTTTGTCAGATATTCGCTCTTATACTGACCAAAGACAAGATCTTCTATCGAGTTCTGGAGCAGATCTAGATGAAATCTCGAAGAAGAAAGAAGTTTATGATAAGATTGATGAGTTTCTTGCTGCTTTTGATTATGAAGAGCTTGTCGCGAAAAACGATAAGATTCATAAATTCCAAGAAGCACATACACTTCTTGAGCAAGAGTTGGCCAACATTGAGAAGAAGTCGTCTCTTCTTGAAGGCATTCCTTGTGGTAACAAATACCCGGCATGTAAGTTTATTTGTGATGCCAATAGAGCCTTACTCCGTAAAGAGGATAAGCAAAAGGAGTTAGCAAGTTGTGATAGTGAGATTGAATCACTTGAGCCCAATAAAGTCAAGGATCATATGGAGAAGCATCAAGTTCTTGTTGGCAGGAAGTCTTCTCTTTATGAGGCGATGACAAGGCTTGAGCTTCGCGTAGAGCAGACAAAAAATGTTATTAGCAAGGTTGACTTGGCTTTGGCCTCTCTCTACGAGCAGCGTGATTTGTACAACGAAAACAAAGAAGCGATTGAAAATCTAGAGTCTATCTTGGCTCTTAAGCAAGAAAAAGAAAATGAACTTTCTTCTCTTAAAAGAGATCTAAGCTCTTGCCAAGATGAGATTATGAGCCTCTACAAAGTTAATGGCTCTTGTGAAGAGAAGCTGGAAAACCTTGTTGGCCTTCAAAAAGAACTTGATTCTCTCCGTGAGGAATACTCTGCTTATGATTTATTCATGCAGTGCATGCATAGTAATGGTATTGCTTACGATGTTATCAAGAAAAAGCTTCCCGCTATTAATGAAGAAGTTGCAAAAGTTCTAGCAAATATTGTTGACTTTGAAGTCTTCTTTGAAGATGACGGAGCTAGATTAAACATCTTTATCAAGCATGCTAGCTATGATCCACGTCCACTAGAGATGGGGTCAGGTGCAGAAAAAACTATTGCTGCCATGGCGATTAGGTTAGCTCTCCTATCTGTTTCCAGTCTACCAAAGGGAGATATCTTTATCCTCGATGAGCCGGGAACAGCTTTAGACGCAGAGAATATGGAGGGCTTTGTTCGAATTCTGGATGTTGTTAAAAGTTACTTTAAGACAGTATTGCTTATTACACATCTAGATTCATTAAAGGATTGTGTAGATATGCAGATCACTATTGAAAAGAAAAATGATTGCGCTTTTGTTAAGCAATAACTATTTACTGTGTTAGATAATCTTTGTAAAAAAGAAGAGGATCTAAAATAAGGGGCTCAGAAACATGAAATTTACTAAAAGTGATCTAAAAAAGATTATTAATGAAGAGATAGCTAAAGTCTTATCAGAAATGGAGATTCCTGTTGGGACAGAGATAGATTATCTTTCCGATGAGGAAGAAGATGAATATGGCAAAGGTGCTTATATGTATGACGATATGCGTGGACGCATGACTGCTAGAGCCCCTCGCACCGCATCGGATCCTCGTGCTCCTGAGGGAGGATATTATGCTGATGTTGGACAAGAAATAAAGAAACTTGCTAAGAGATCAGGTATGAGTCCTATGGAGTATTTAGAAGATTTGGGCTTTAGTCCCGAAGTAGCTAGTACGCTTTTGGGAAGAGCAGGAGAGTTTGATGATGCTAAGCTTGGGATGTACTTCAAGTAGGGCAAAGAAAACTAAAGGAAACTCAACACATGAAAATAACAAAGTCACAGTTAAGAAAAATCATCAAGGAAGAGCGAGCCCGCCTTCTTTCAGAAAGTCTCGATCCAATGGCGTTTTCTGATACGATCGGCAAGATTAACAGCTTCGTTCGTTCAATCGATAGAGACGACGAGCTTCCATCTGCTCAAGAGGCAACCGATTTTGTTTCTGACCAATTGTACGAAGTGTTGTCAACGATAAAATCTTCCATGGGATATGCACTTAGAGAAGTCGGCGTAGATTTTTTCGACGTTCTTGACAATACGGTAAAAGTTATGAAGGAGGGACAATGAGTATGGCAAAAGCGTTTATAGATAAAGGTTTAGAAAAAGTTCTTTCACGTAAATTACTTGTTTGGGCGACTGCAACTGGCTTAGCCGCTGCAGGTTTCCTTACTAGTGGAGATTGGGTAATTATTTCTGGTCTTTACTTAGGAGGCCAGTCAGCTATTGATGCTATCGTCAAACTTAAGGGGGCTTAGTTGTCCTTTATTTCTTCAATACAAACATATTGGAGAGAAATACTGTTTGCGGTCGTACTTCTCGGTATGTCCGCATTTTGGTATTATGATCGCTCTTCTATTATAAGGGCAATGGATATTGCTGCAGAAAGATATGAAAAAGAGCTAGAAATTATCAAAGAGTCTGCACAGAGAGAAAAAGAAAGAAAAGAGGAATTGCTTCAAGAATATAGAGTTAAAATCTATGACCTAGAAAAAGAATATAAAAAGATAGAAGAAGAAATAAGTCTAGCTAAAGATGAGCGGGTCGAAGAGATAAAAAAGATAAGAATAAAAAATCCTCAGAAGCTTATAAGAGAAATAGAGCAAACATTTGGATTTGAATATGTGGAATAAAGTTGCACTATTATTAAGCTTAACTTTACTTTTGTGTAGCACTTCAAATGCACAAGAAGGCAGGTTTACATTAGTACCGGAAGGTGGTATAGTAAAGTTTCAAGCAACTTGTTTTGATGATTTGGCTACAGCAAAACTATTAACTTGGAAAGAATTTCAAGAAAAAGAATTCCAAAGTAGATTAGACTTTCGACTGAACACTCAAAGGACTGACTACGAATTTAAAATTGACACTCTGAAAGTGGAGCTTGAAGAATTAGGTATCCGACACACAGAGATTTTAAAGTTGAGAGATAAAGAGATAAAAGATCTAAGAGATATCATAAAAAAGGATAGAAAAGTTAATATTCCTCTTTTAGTGACAGCTAGCATTGTTGGTGGTATAGGCATCGGTGTTGGCACAGTTTATATAGCAAATCAGGTTTCGAAATGAAAAGCAAGATAAAAGATCCGCATTATGTCGTTAGAGTAGAGAAGGCTATATCAAAAAAGTATGGACACGAAGCTATACAAAATCCACACAGCAATTGGTCTGACGATAAAGAGGAAGAATATAAAAGACAGTTGAGTGTCATAAGACTAAAAGAGGACACTTTTGTCCAAAAGGTTGAGAAGGTTGAAGTTGATGGTATTTTAGTTAATAAAAAACTACTTACTAAAGAACAAAAAAGAATATGTCCTGTTTGTGAGTCTTTTTCTTTTAGCATCCAAGATGACATGTATATGACAAAATTTGATTGTTGTAGAAATTGTTATATTAGATGGGTCGAAGGAAGAGAGCAAAGATGGACGAAAGGTTGGCGTCCCAACAAAGGAGAAATTTAAATGTCGTCTGAGTCACTAAAAATTGTTAGAGGTCTTGCCCAAGCGGCTGCTAATGCATATGATGGCGCACTTGATAGCGAAGGCCAGCCTTTGCGGATTGGTCTAAAAAGAGAAGAAGGCCACATCATTAATGATTCCAGAACGCTTGACGGCTTTAAGATCAACTTTGTTGGGCCTTGTATGGTGGTAAATTACCAGTCCGAAATCCAGTTAAAAGAGGTGTATAAGGGCGGCTTCGAGGCGGAAACAGAACAGCGTATAGAAGATATTGTTTCCTTCCTTAAGAAAGAGTACAAAAAAATCACAGGTCAAAGCGTCTCGCTAAAAGCAGATGGCGAGATGAAAGCAACCGTACAGCATACAAGTCGTGTAAGAACATGGGTACAAGCTCAAAAGAGATATACTATTTCTGGTATGGACGGAACAGAACCAATCAAGCAGCCTAGTCGGAGCGATTTGGAAGATGGCTTCCGTTCCTTTTTGGATAGTGGCGGCTTCCAAGGCAAAAGACCAGACAATGATTCACGAAAAACAGATGCCTAATGGTTGTACAATTAACCAAAAAAGAAATAATCAAAGAGGTAGTTAAATCTGGTAAAGACCCTGTTTATTTCATTAATAATTATTGTAGGATTTCCCATCCTCTTAAAGGTTTAATTCCTTTTAAAACTTTTGATTACCAAGACGAGTTACTAGAAGATTTTAATGATCACCGCTTTACAGTAATTCTAAAAGCAAGACAGCTTGGTATTTCTACGATTGTTGCTGCCTATGTTGTGTGGCTAATGCTTTTCCACCGTGACAAGAACATTCTTGTCATGGCAACTAAATTCAGCACGGCAGCCAACTTAGTTAAAAAAGTAAAGATGATTATGCGGAACTTGCCTGATTGGATTCGCATTGCAAACATCTCAATCGATAATAGAACAAGCTTTGAGCTTTCAAATGGCTCTCAGATTAAAGCAACATCCACGTCAGGTGATGCTGGTCGTTCCGAAGCACTCTCACTTCTCGTCATTGATGAGGCTGCACACGTTGATGGACTAGATAAACTTTGGACTGGTTTGTATCCAACGCTATCAACAGGTGGCCGCTGTATTGCTCTATCCACCCCTAACGGTGTTGGTAACTGGTTTCATAAAACATATGTTGAAGCTGAGCAGGAAGAGAATAAGTTCAAACCAATCTGTCTACCTTGGAATGTACACCCAGAGAGAGACCAAGCTTGGTTTGAAGAAGAAACAAAGAATATGTCTCGCAGACAGATTGCTCAAGAGCTTGAATGTAATTTCAATACATCAGGCGAAACTGTACTTCACCCTGATGATCTGGAAAGAATACAAAACAGCATAGTAGATCCGAAACATAGAACTGGTTTTGATAGAAACTATTGGATCTGGGAAGAGTATCAAGCTGATAGTAATTACATGGTTGTGGCAGACGTTGCTCGCGGTGATGGAGCAGACTATTCTGTTTTTCATGTTTTCAAGCTTGAAACAATGGAAGTAATAGCGGAATATCAAGGAAAGCCTTCACTCGATATGTATGCCAATGTTCTTAACCAAGTTGGGAAAGAATACGGTGATGCTCTTATGGTTGTCGAAAATGTCGGTATTGGAATTTCTGTTTTAGAAAAACTCGTTGAGCTTGAGTATCCAAATATTTATTACTCTATAAAAGGTACTCATGAATATGTTGACCCCGCTTCAGCAAACTTAAGCAGGAATGCTGTAGCTGGTTTTACCACTTCTTCCAAAACAAGACCACTGATTGTTGCTAAGCTTGAAGAATTTATAAGAAATAAACTAATTAACACATATTCTGTTCGTTTGTTTAATGAGTTTAAGACTTTTGTTTGGAATAATGGGAAGCCACAGGCGATGCGAACTTATCATGACGATCTAGTCATGTCTTTAGCTATCGGTTGTTGGGTAAGAGATACTGCATTGACAGTTAATCAAAGAAATGTTAATTATAAGAAAGCATGCTTAGAATCTATCATATTTAGTAATACAAAAATCAATACACAGATACCGGGACAGCTTGGTTATGATAAAGACTTCGCTCAAAAAATGAAAGAACAACATACTGAATATCAACAATATTCATGGCTCTTAAAAGGATAGTTAAATGGCTGATCAAAAAAGAAATCCAAGAAATGTAGAATCTAATTTATTTAGAAGGCTTACTAAGCTTTTCTCTGGTCCAATAACGAACTACCGTTCACAGATCACAAGAGACTATAAAAGATCACAGTTAGATTATTACGCTACGAGATTTAAGAGTGCATCAGGGCAACAGTTTAAGAAAAGTGGTTATGATCCATTTTCACAAATTAACACTGCTGCTATGGCCAACCAGAGAAGAGCAGAAAGGTATACTGATTTTGATCAGATGGAGTATACTCCAGAAATTGCATCGGCCCTTGATATATACGCAGATGAGATGACAACACACTCATCTTTGCAGCCTATGCTGTCTATTAAGTGCTCCAATGCAGAAATAAAAGCAATACTAACAACACTTTATCAAAACATCTTAAATATTGAATATAATCTGTTTGGTTGGTCTCGTACAATGTGCAAGTATGGAGACTATTTTTTGTATCTAGACATAGATGAGAAATTAGGAATTAAGAGCGTTATTGGTCTTCCATCTGCAGAAGTCGAGAGACTGGAAGGAGAAGATAAGACAAATCCAAATTATGTTCAGTTTCAATGGAACTCAGCCGGCATGACTCTTGAGAACTGGCAGGTCGCTCACTTCCGTATTCTAGGAAATGACAAGTATACTCCATATGGCACTTCTGTTCTTGAAGCTGCTAGGCGTATATGGAGACAGCTTATTCTAATGGAAGACGCAATGATGGCTTACCGAGTTGTCCGCGCACCAGAAAGAAGAGTATTTTATGTAGACGTTGGCAATATTCCTCCATCTGATGTTGAGCAATACATGCAAAAAGTCATGACTCAGATGAAGCGAAATCAACTTGTAAACGCTCAAACTGGCCGTGTTGATCTTCGTTATAATCCGTCGAGCGTCGAGGAAGATTATTTCATTCCAGTTAGAGGCGATACTTCTTCCAAGGTAGAGACTTTAACAGGAGGACAGAACACAGCAGCCATTGATGATGTTAAATATTTGAGAGATAAATTGTTTTCTGCTCTCAAGATTCCTGCTGCATACTTGACGCAAGGCGATGCTGTCAACGAGGACAAGACAACACTTGCCCAGAAGGACATTCGTTTCGCAAGAACAATCCAAAGATTGCAAAGAGCAGTTGTTTCTGAACTAGAAAAGATTGGCATTATTCACCTGTATACACTTGGCTTTAGGGGTGACGATCTTTTGAACTTTAAGTTATTCCTCAACAACCCTTCAAAGATTGCGGAGCTTCAAGAACTAGAACATTGGAAAGCAAAATTTGAAATTGCAAGCAATGCAGTCGAAGGCTACTTCAGTCGTAGGTGGATTTCAGAACATCTTTTCAGTATGACAGAAGAAGAGTTCTTGAGAAACCAGAGAGAACTTTTCTATGATAAGAAATATGACGCTCAACTCAATGCTGCGGCAGAAGCGGCTGGACAGGCAGAGGCCAATCGAATTGCGCCACCGTCTGACGGAGGCTTGTTTGGCGGTGGTGACCTCGGTGGTGCTCCACCGGAAACAGAAGCTGGAGGGGAGCTTCCGGGTGGCGCAGCTGGAGGAGGAGAACCAACTGGAGCAGACACTGGAGGCGCAGCAACTGAAGAGCCAGCCGGCGCAGAGGCTGGGACCGGCTCATCCTTACTGGCAGTACCGCCAGCAAAGAGAGATATTGATGAGGAGGATGGAAGAAAAACAGCTAAAAAACCATCTGGCTATGGGCGATCAAAGAGTATGCGCAACACAGCAACAGGAGAATTTGGTACTTCTAGAACAATAAATCTTGGTTGGAGTGGGGTAAATGGTATGAAACCCCTTTCTCAAGGGATTGTTGAAGAAGAAGCTTCTATTTATGAAAGAAGGCAACTTTTAGAAGAAAGGTCTATTCTGCAGACAAACGATGAAATCCAAAAGCTTTTAAAAGGCTTAGAAACAAAGGAATAAATTATTATGAGGCACAATAAAAAGAGAAATACTGCTTTTTTATTTGAAACTTTAATATGCGAGTTAACCAAAGCTATTGTATATGGGGACTTGCAGAAGCAGAAGGTTACAAGAAGCATTATCTCTAAGTACTTCTCCAAAGGCATGCCTCTGCATGAAAACCTGTCTACATATATGACAATACTTGATACTAGAGGTGAAGAGAAGAACTTTGCAGAAAGAATTTTAAATGAGATGAAGTCGCAGAGAAAGTTCATTTTGGACGATACAGTGTTTGAAAGTCAGTCTGAGTTAATAAAAGATATGAATGTTGAGTATTCAAGAAATGTGTTTTCAAACTTTGTTCCAAATTATAAGAGCCTAGCAACAATCGCTCAGATGTTCAATCAAGAAATGCCAATAAAAGAAAAGGTTCTTCTTGAGACAAAGATTATAAATTTTATGTGCTCTGAACCGGAAGCAAGGAAAGAGGAAAACTTACAGCCTATAGATAATTTAGTTTACAAAACATTTGTTCAAAAGTTTAACGATAAATACTCTGATTCCCTCCTTAGCGAACAAAAAGTTCTTCTAAATCGTTTTGTTGGCTCGTTCCAAGATAATGGATTAGAACTCAAAATCTTTTTAAATAGTGAAGTTGGAAGACTAAAAGAAGCTATGACTAAATGCTTGGAGGTGAGAGAGATAGTTGAAGATCAAGCGATGCTTCAGAATGCAAAAAGAATTATTGAAGAACTTAGCAGTTTCTCTACAAGAGAAATAGATGACTCTATGATCAAATCAGTGTTGAAAATTCAAGAGCTAGTTAAGGAACTTGAGCATGGCAATTAAAATAAAAGTAAGCTCTAAGAAGAGAGACGAAAAACCAAAAGAAGCCCAAAAGCCAAATATCAAGTTGCAACTTGATATAAGAAGAACACTTGATGATAATTTAATTATCTCGGATCATCCTGATGTTGATATTGTTGTTTACATAAAAGAAAGTAAAATTGTTCTTTTTCCGAAGGAAGTGCTAAGTGAGGTTGTGTATGATACACAAGATCGCTTCTTTAAATTTATGGAAAAGAAAGGAATTGTTAATCCAGAAACAGTTAGAGGTGGAAACACGTATGGTTCAATGGAAGGCTTGTTTCTTTCTGGCGACGGTGGGAAAGAAGAATCTTTGCCACTTGTTATTTTAAATATAGAAAATTTCATTGATCAAGAAAGGCCACATTTTGAGTATGTTGAAAAATATAAAAAGATGGAAGATGAAGAGCTTCTTGAGCCCAGCGAAGAAGATTCGACAAATCTAGGTGAAGTTCCACAAGAAGAGACAAAGGGAAGTATTCGACCCGGCTATGGTGGAACGCGATCATATTATTTAAGTTATCTTTACGAGGCTCTTGGGTTGTGAAGCTCTTACTTGAAAATTGGAAGAACTTCATAAATGAAACAATAACATTTGGGATCTCCAAAGATATTGATAAAGATACGCTTGCTAAGATTTTTAAATGGGCAAATGTTTCAGACACTTCAAATATCGAGCATATAGGTTCTGCCTCTATGGGAAGTGCCTATAGGATAGATCAAAACAAAGTTTTAAAGATAACAAATGATATGTCTGAAGCAAACAGCGCTGGGATTTTAATTAAATCTGGCTTATCGCACCCAAACGTTTATCAAGTTTATAAAGTTGGTAAGTTTTTAGCAGATGGCAGACCAAGGTATGCTTTAGTGTTGGAGCTTTTACAACAGCCAACCGAACAGATGAAGTATGCAATGAGTTCTATTGATTCTCTAGTAAGACTAGGTAGATCTGGTGAGGGCCTATATTCTTGGGGCGGCTTTGGTAAAGATCCAAACTTAGATAAGAGAATAGATATTATAGCTATAGATGGCGAAAGTCGCCACGGCTACAATAAAGAGGAAATAAAATCCCACATTGATAAGCTAGCATCTGGTCTTACTTTTCTAAAAAAGAATGGAATAAGATTTTCAGATTTAAAAGCTTCCAACGTCCTGCAAAGAGATGGCGAGCCCGTGATCATAGATCTAGGAAGAGTTGGTCTTAGTAGGTATGTTGATATCGAAACTATTGATTAATCTGGAGTAATAATGGATTTATTATACTTTGTGTTGGCTGCTTATGGAATGACGCAGCTAATAGTTTATGGCTCAATCTTCAACAAGATAAGGCCAACAAAAGAATGGCTATATGGTTTTGGAGAGTTGTTTAATTGTCCAATGTGTATGGGTTTTTGGGTTGGGGTCTTTTTATGTGGTTTAAATGGCTTCACAGAACTATTTAATTATGATCATACTTTAGCAAATTATTTTGTTTTGGGCTGCTTAAGTTCTGGAACTTCATACATTCTAAATATGGTTTTTGATGATAGCGGAATTAAAATTAGGAGTTCACAATGACACGCATTCTAGCAAAGAGAAGTTGGTTTCTGCGTCCTGTTGCGCGCTGTTGTAAGGGAGCGAGTATCGAGCGGGTTGCGCCCGCTAATATTAATTAAGGAAACATAAACTATGAAGATTACGAAATCACAACTAAAACAGCTTATCAAGGAAGAACTTACAGCAGTTATGGAAGGTGAAGAGCTTTCCATAGATGCTCAAAAAATAAAAAGTTATGATTGGCCACGAGGGAAAACAAGCTTTGATGATGAAAAAGATGTACGTCCGAAGATCCAAGATGTTATTGGAAGCTTAGAAATATCAGAACCCGGAATGCTTAACTGGGATCGTTCAAAAGATCAGATTGTTTATCTTGGAAGAGATAAAAACACTGCATATTTCAAGACTTCAAATTCTGGTCACTACTACAAACTGGATATTTAATTATGGGAAAACAACTTTTACGAGAATATTATGAATTATGTGATGGTGGAGTTTGTCAAGATCTACTGACTGAAGCCGAAAAAAAGTATGTGGCTGAAGGTGGTATGATTCTTTCTGGCTGCATGCAGAAGTCTAATACACCAAATGGTAATGGACGTGTATATCCAGACAAAATCCTTCGAAGAGAAATCGATAATTATATGAAGCTCGTAAAAGAAAGAAGAGCTTTAGGAGAATTGGATCATCCAGATGACTCAGTAATCAACTTAAAAAATGCCTCACACATGGTTACTGATATATGGTGGGATGGCGATGCAGTCATGGGCAAGGTTAAAGTTCTTAATACTCCGTCTGGAAAGATCCTGCAAGCGCTTGTTAACGATGAATGCAAGCTTGGGATATCCTCAAGATCTCTTGGTTCGCTTGATGAATCAAAGGGTCACGCTATTGTGCAAGAAGATCTGCAATTGATTTGTTTCGACTTCGTTTCTGAGCCTTCAACACCGGGCGCATTTATGAGTCCAAATGCTAGGATTAGCGAAGGAAAACAGCCTAACATATTTACAAGAGCAGATAAAATTAATCGTTTGTTAAACAGCATTGTTGGTGACTTTAAATGAAGAAAAGTCAACTTGAAATGTTGGTCCGAGAAGCCCTAGAAGAGGGCTTTTTTTGGGATAAGCTTGTTCCAAGTCTTGTTCCAAATCCAGAAATTTATAGAAAGCATCGTGAACAGGCACTCATAGATCGTGGTTTTAAGAGGGCTCCACTGCGCGATCCTTTAGCGTTACCCGGTGGAGAAGAAATAGACAAAGATACTGGAAAGACATACGCAGAACTTACAGCTATCTGGAAAGCCAACGGCGGCGAACTGGACTATAGAGGTCGACCAAAAGAGATCGTTTATTATATTGATATCGATGGCATACGAAAAGAAAGAGAGCAATCGATTCCAATTGGAAGTTTGTCTCAAAAATTGAGAGCAGCAAGGAAAGTATAATTTTTCAGCACTATTTAGCATATATAAGGGAGAGTTATTATAATGTCAAGCATGAAAAGAGATTTAGAAATCCAGAGAATTGTTATTTCCGAAATTAAGATGGCAATTCTTGAGGAAAACATTCTTAATGAAGGTATATGGGACAGCCTTAAGAACGCATTCGCAAAGCTTGGCTCACTTGAGAAAGGCGGCTCAATGTTTGGAAAGTCAGAGAGATCCCAAAAAGCAAGAGAACAAGCAGAAGATGCTGCCTCGAAACTTGAAACCAAAGCAAGCGCTGCATCTAAAGCTCTTGTCACAAGGCTCCGTGGTGACTTTGTTAAATCAGGTTACCCAAACCAAAAAGATAAATACGAATTTTTAGAGCAGACATATGAAATTGAAGCTTTATACGACTCCCTAAAGAAGTCTGTTGAAGATGGCAAAATGGATAGCTCTCTTGCCAATGAGTTAATCGAAGAACTTAGAATTCTTGTTAAAAAGTTCTTAGATTACGATTTAGCAGATGTTTATAAACACTTTAACGAGTCAGAAGACCCACTTAATGAAGAAGAGATTTCTGGAAAAGATAAATCTTCCACAACTATGAAGGGCCTTGAAAGCAACATGCTTCCAGCTATCTTGGCAGCCCTTGGAACTACTGGTATTCTTGGAAACGTATTTTTAAATTCTGATATATTTAAAAATCTTACGACACAGATTGTAAAAACAGGTGGCTCGCCAGCACAAGTTGTGAAACAAATTAAGCAAAAGGCTTTACAAATCGGACCACAAGCCGGAGAGGGAATGACGCAGATGGTCTCTAGACTTAGTGGAGTCCCTCTAGATCCTAACTCTACACTAGATCAGTTTTTCCAAGCTGCTGGAAAGATTGGAATTACACCTAGCAATATTGAACAAATTGGCGTTAATCTTGGAGCTGACTCTGGAGCTTACGCAACAGCTGCAAAACAAGTCGGAAACGCCACACTTGGCAAGGTGTTTGGAACAAGACCAGAGTTTTTCCTTGATAAGGGTTCAGAAGTTACAACACAAGTTTTTGATACTGTAATGAAGAATATCCCCGGCATAGCGGCTAAGACTGCTGTTAAGACTACAACTGCTGGGAAGATTGGCGCATTGGTTGCTCCTTATTTGGGTGCTCTGGGTGTTAGTTTAGTAGCGGCGGCAGCCGGCGTTAAGGCATTGAGAGTTAAAGGACAGAAATCATCTAGAGCGCAAGTTCTCAATGATCTTCTACAAAAGCTAGATTTTCTAAATGACAATGGTGGCGAAAGTGGTCCAAAGAAGCCGCCAATATTAGTAGATCCAACAAAAAAACCAAAAACAACAGAAATAGATCCTACTGAAGAGCCACCACCAGAACCATCACCCTTGGAGCCTCCGGTTAGGGAGCCAGAGGATGATCAAAGACAAATTACTGGCCCCGAAGACGATCAGAGACAAATTACTGGCCCTGAAGACGATCAAAGACAAATTACTGGTCCTGATGATAAGCCAGAGAAACCATATGGCTTCCCACTTTATAATCAGGGTGGTGTTGAAGATATAGTTAAGAAGTTCTTTAAAGATAGGAAACAGAGAGTTAGCCCTAGAGAACTAGAGATCTTCCTTGGCGAGATAGAAGATTGGCTAATGAATGCACGCAAGAGAGGAGCAGATTATTACGACATTCAAGACAGAGATTTCATGAACCTCGCAGAAAAGAATAGTAGAGTTAAAAGCCCGAACATACCGATTAAACGAAATGTAGCAAGAGGCTCTAGGGGTAGATCTTTAGATCGTTTCTTAATGACATACCTCAAAAATGCATCTTCTGCAGGCAGAAAGCAGGGAGGCCTAGGTATGTTCAAAAAACTGAATCCAAAAGAGCTTGCCAAGCTTAGAAAAATGATTGTTAAGTATGTTTATGATTATCTAGATAAGCAGGGTGCTCCAGTTCAAGAGTCGGAGGAAGACAACCTCATGCTCGAAAGGTGGAGTAGGCTGGCCGGCATTACAAACAAGAAGGTGCTATGAGAAAATCGGAATTAAAAAAGATCATTAAGCCACTTGTTAAAGAGTGTATAAATGAATGCCTTATTGAAGAGGGCATTCTATCCTCTATTGTCGCAGAAGTTGCTAAAGGTATGGGTGCTCCGCTTATACAAGAGCAGGCTGCACCCCGTCCACTTTCAAAGCCAGTTTTTAAAGCAGAAACTATTGCTAGAAAGCCATCTATGAATGAAAGCAAAAAGAAGCTTTTAGATGCGATAGGCAATAGTGCTTATGGTGGAGTTGATCTTTTTGAAGGAACAACACCAGATATTCCAGAACAAAGATCGGAAGCTTCTATGGGAAGCCCACTTTCTGATGTTGATCCATCCGATCCCGGTGTAGATATATCTGGTATTATTGCACTTGGTGGATCAAAATGGAAAGCTTTTATGGGCTAATGACTATTTAAAAGAGCGAGGGATTTATTAATGGGTGACTCATCAACATTCAGATATACTTCTGGATCTAGAAAATTTACAAGAACAAGAAACTCTTTAAAGAAGTTTTCTTTTGCGATACCTGCTGCAGCATCGGCAATCGATAACGGCTACGAAACTGATGAAGCTTTAACAGTGCAAGTCAAAGCAGCGGACGAAGAAGTTTATATCAAACCTGAGTATCTTGTTATAAAAGTTTCTGGAATCGATACTGGCGGAACACCTGCAACAGCTCTTACGATTAGAATAACAACCGATGCTGCAGGAGACGATACTATTTTTCCAGACACACAAGCAACACTTTCTACAGGCGTTACCACCGCTACCACAGGCGTTGCAGCATATTCAATTGGTCTTCCTTTTGTAGATACAGCTAGTACAGCAACTACTTTTTATCTTTTCATAAAAACTGACGTAGCAGATCCCGTTGCTATTGAGTCAGCCGATCTTTATTGTATAGTGGAAAGTTTCTAAGATGGGTGTAGCAAGAATAGCAGTAGCAAGATCTGTTAAAAAGAATGCGACAGTTAGGCCGCCCTCTCCAACAGCTAGTTTTGTTTTAGCCGGCCAAACAATCAGTGCTAAAACATTTGACAAGTTTACTGATCGTGAAGGAATTATTAGAAGCTACGACGTTCTGCTAAGAACAAACGGATCTGCTACTGTCTCTGGCAGTGGCTTGGGACCGTATACGCTTTCCGGCACTGCTGATGGTGACAAAGGTGTTATTGCTCTAAGGGCCAAAGATGAAGACGGAAACACTGTTGCAACAGCAATCCATGTATGGGGTATCGAAAGTGGCGCATCTGGCGTAGCAACAGATGGGTCACAAGATTATTCAGCTTGGACCCTAATGTCGACTGATAATATTGTTTTATCACAAAATACCGGCCTTGCAACAAGTATTGGAATGAGCGGGAACGAAATCCAGTTTAGAGGCAGCGCAGCTTCAGCAGATGACAATCCAGATGATGGCGCTCAATATGCTTTCCAAATCAAAGACCCGGCAGATGATTCCATTGTCGTGCCAAAAAACGGGGGGATTATTGGTGTTGAATTTTACTTCAAGTTTGGCACTAATTTTCCAGACGCTGCAAATGAGTTTTTCTATTCTGGACTGTATAACGGCGGCGGCGGCTTTTTTGGAGGCTATAGGTATGAAACCACTGGCAAAGTAGCAGCTGGCTCTTATACTCTAGCTTATTCAGCAAACCACACAAATGTAACTGGAAATGTTTTTCTAGTTAGAGTCAGTGCCATGGACAATGCCTCTACAGGCAACGCTTTGGTCGGTCCATCGGAAGTTACAGCATTTGACGATGCTGTAACTCCTGCGAAGCATGTAGTCAGATTTTCTTCTACTAGTGCTTCCGACTTAGATTTTACGTTGTATCTTCTGCTATCGTTTGCTGGAGATGTTGATGTAACAGTTTACTATCGCTTGATGAAGGCACCAAGCAACCCATTCTAATAAAGAGGAATCATGAGCTACAGAGATAATTATGATAGAAGAAGGCCTGTTACTAGAAAGGTCCAGATGCCGAGCAAGGATCCATGTCATGTTTCGGTAGAGCGTAAAGGCAATGAGCCAATTGAGAGAACTATAAAAAGATTTCTAAGAAAAGTTAAGAAAAGCTATATATTAGAAGAACTCAGAGACAGAAGGTACTATGAAAAGCCCTCTGTTAAAAAGAGAAAAAAGAGAAAGCGTAGAGAAAAAGTTCTTAAGAAACTTGCAGAAAAACAAAACGCCTAACTAAACAAGTGGAATTTAAATATTCTTTGTACTACTTACTTGTGAAGAAATCTTCTTTTGGAGAAAATGTTAATGTCAACATTATTAGAACAAGCCATTATAGATGCGGCTGCACTCAAGGAAGCAGCCCTTAAGAGTGCTGAAAAATCAATTCTTGATAAGTATGCACCAGAAGTCCGTGAAGCTGTCACATCACTCCTAGAACAGGAGGAAGATGAGCTAGGGATGGGCCTAGAGGACGAAGGCGATGATGAGAGTGTAATCCCTTTAGGCGCAGAAGAGGGTGAAAAGCTCTGTCCTTGTCCAGACGATGATGAAGAAATTTATGTTGATCTTATTAATGTTTCCGATCTTGCAAAGAAGTTATCATCTGAAACTGAAACACCGGAAGATATTGCTGATCAAGTTACAGATGGTGGCGGAGAAGGTGAAGAAGAGATGCTTGAGTTAACCGAGGAGATGCTGGATTCTCTTGAGGAAGACGAACTCAATGAAGCAAAGAAGGCTAAAGACGGGATGGATGAAGAGATTGAAATTACGGAAGAAAATCTAGACTCCATCATGGAAGAACTGATTGTAGATATTAGACCTCAAAAGAGTGGTTGGGCTGGAACGCCTACTTCTACAATGGATTATTATGCGGAGCTTGAGCTAGCACGCCTCGCCTCAACAGAGGCTCAAGAAGAGATTGAGACTATGAAAAAGGCTCTCTCTAATATTAAGAAGGACTATGCTCAACTAAGCGAGAGCTTTGATTCTGTCAATGGCAGAAATAAAAAGCTCACCCAAACAGTTTCTAGCTTGAAAGATAAGCTTGAAGAAGTAAATCTTACAAATGCTAGATTATTTTACACGAATCGTGTGCTGAATAGCGACTCCTTGAATGAGCGGCAAAAGTCTAAAATTGTCGAAGCTATTTCAGAATCTCGTTCTGTAAATGAAGCGAAGATTGTATTTGAAACGCTTCAAAACGCAGTGGGTTCACATTCTACAAGAATGTTGCCAAAATCACTGAGTGAGGCGGTCAATAGAACTTCGACTTTGATGGCTCGTAGAGAACCATCAAGCAGTGCTGACACGTCTGCAGTCGAGCGTTTGCAAAGACTAGCAGGCATAACCAAACTTAATTAGGAGATTAACAAAATGTCTATTTTAGAGAAACTAACAGAAGGTATTGTTAATCGAGATCTCCGTCAAGAAGGTGCTGCTCTTCTCTCCAAGTGGGAAAGAACAGGGCTTCTGGAAGGTCTCGGTAGTGATCGTACCAAGCATACAATGGCTAGATTACTAGAGAATCAGGCTAAGCAGCTACTCAAGGAGGCAGCGGGTTCATCCATGGCCGCTGGCGACGTTGAGGGCTTTGCTGCTGTCGCCTTCCCGATTGTTCGCCGTGTTTTCGGTGGACTTATTGCTAACGATCTCGTTAGCGTTCAGCCGATGAGCCTTCCATCAGGTCTCATCTTCTTCCTCGATTTCACCTTCGGTGACACTCGTCTCGGTCAGACCGATGGCGATTCCCTCTACGGTGGTGGTGTCGTTGGTCAGGCTCTAACAGGTGGTGTTTCCCTAACGGGCGATGCTGCTGATGTTGGTCCTTACAACCTCAACAACGGCTTCTCCTCCGCGACTGGCTCAATCAGCATTAAAACTGGTTTTGTTGTAGAGGCTTCTGGTGTCGTTCAGAACCCATCTGACGCTACTTATCCTCTAACAACAGCACAGTCCGATAAGCTTAGCCGTCTTGTCCGTTATGATCCAGATCTTTCTGGCTCTACTGTTGTTGTCGTTTCTATGACCGGATCTTCAACCCTTACACAGCTTAATACTCAAGATCTTGTTGCTATTTCAGCTGGTGATGCGAAGGCTGTTAGAACTGGTCGTCTTGTGCGCCATCTAACCCAGCTTTCTTCTGGCTCAACTGGCGATCAGGCTCCGGGTCAGGCTGGTTACAAGGTTACGATGGTCTTCGAAACCACGGGTACAATGGGCATCGGTGGACCGGGCTCTGGGCTTGCTGTGGACAGCACAGACAACCTCTTGCAGCTTCTCACTGGTTCTGGTGTTAAGTCTTTTGATTTCCCAATCGTTGATAACTTTAACGGCACTGCGACTGCAGGTGCTTCACAGGCTATCGGCGCTGTCAGAGCTACTGATACATGGGGCCTTGAAGATAATGCAGATATCCCTGAGATTGATATCAAGGTTGATTCTGTCTCGGTCACGGCTATCACCAAGAAGCTCAAGGCTAAGTGGACACCAGAGCTTGGTCAGGATCTAAACGCCTACCACAACCTCGACGCCGAGGTTGAGCTAACCAGCATTCTCTCCGAGCAGATTGCTCTAGAGATTGACCGTGAGATTCTTGAGGATCTCATCAAGGGTGCTACAGCTGGCACCTTCTACTGGTCACGCTCACCGGGCCTCTTTGTGGATCGTGCAACTGGTGCTGAGGTCGGCGCATCTGCCAAGGCTCCTGACTTCACTGGCACGGTCAGCGAGTGGTACGAGACGCTGGTTGAGACAATCAACGATGTGTCCGCTCAGATCCATCGTAAGACGCTCCGTGGCGGCGCGAACTTTATTGTTACATCCCCAGAGATGGCTAACATCCTTGAGTTCACTGCCGGCTTCCGCGCTAGCGTTACTCACGATGCTGACCGTGGCACAATTGGTGCTGTCAACGTTGGCTCACTTTCTAAGAAGTTCGATGTTTACATCGATCCTTACTTCCCACGTAACCTCGTGCTCGTCGGTCGTAAGGGTGGCAGCTTCCTAGAGAGCGGCTATGTTTACGCTCCATACGTTCCACTACAGGTCACACCAACGATCTTCGGTGTCGAGGACTTCGTACCTCGCAAGGGCGTCATGACACGCTACGCCAAGAAGATGGTTCGTCCAGACATGTATGGTCTTGTTATCTGCCGTGGTCTCCTTGGTGAGTCTGGAGCCTGATAGCTTCTAGCTTAATCAAATAAGCTGGCCACCCTCATTTGAGGGTGGCCTTTTTATTTATAAAATACTACTTATAGTGAAGGAGCTTATAAAATGAAAGCATCTAAGTTTTTTAAACTGCAGAGAAGAAGAGCAGAGCAGGAAGCTGCTGCGGTCCCAACGCCTGTTGTCGAGGAGCCTGTTGTCGTGCCAGAGCCTGTTGTCGTAGAGAGCGAAACACCAGTTTTAAATGAGGCCGAGGAAGAAATAAATCCTAAGCCAAAGATAAGAAAGTCTAGAAGAAAGACAACTTCTGATAACTAGAGCTTTTTTATCTTTCATTTAACTACTTACTGTGTTAGGAGGGTTTATGCATGGCTATCCCAAAGTTAAGTCCGGTAAGTCAAACAAGCGCAGTTGTTTTGCCTTCGACTGGCTCGACTTATGATGTTCCATATGGCTGCCCTCTAGGTATTTACACTGGATCTATAGACTTCCTTTCTGGGGCGGCAGATCAAGTTGCCTATACTTACCAAAAGCTTGGCGGAGATATCTTAGATATTGAAGTTACTTCTGGTTCTGTTTATGCTAACTACGAAGAAGCTTGTTTAGAGTATTCTTATATTATAAACACTCATCAAGCAAAGAATATACTTGGTGATGTTCTTGGACAATCTACAGCAAGCTTCGATCATAACGGAGTGATAAAGGGTGGAGACGCTTTAAGTGGTAGCCACGTTGAACTAAGATATACAAAGTTTGACCTACGTTATCCAAAGAGAGTTGGCCCTTCGATTTCTCAGTATGCCGGTTTTGGTGGAACAAAGGAATATTATTCAGCTTCTGTAGACCTTGTAACTGGACAGCAAGACTATGATTTGCAATCTATAGTTTCTAGCTCAGCTGCCATTTCAGACTCTGGCCATCCATATGCTCTCAAGGTTGGTAATAATAGAATTACAATCGAAAGAGTATTTTACAAGACACCACAATCCATGTGGCGTTTCTTTGGATATTATGGTGGCCTTAATGTTGTTGGAAATGGTTCAATCTATGGATACGGTCAATATACTGATGATTCAACCTTTGAGGTAGTTCCTGTATGGCAGAATAAGATGCAAGCCATGGCCTATGAAGACCATCTTTACACAAGATTATCACACTATTCATACGAGATTCATAATAATAAAATCAGAATCTTCCCAGAGCCTGATGCTAATTTTGTAGAGAAGATGTGGTTTAACTTCACAATCGATAATGACGAGAACTCTTGGGAGGATCAAGAAAATCAAGAGACAGGCGTAAGGGGTATCAATAACATGAATAACCTCCCGTTCACAAATATACCTTATGATTCTATAAATGCCATTGGGAAACAATGGATTAGAAGATTTGCGCTTGCTCTCACAAAAGGTACTTTAGGCCAAGTCAGAGGAAAATTGGCTTCAATCCCAATACCGGGAGAAAGTGTTACTTTAAATGGTTCTGATTTGATCAACCAATCAAAAGAAGAGCAGCAAGCTCTTAGAGATGAGTTAAAGACAATATTGGATGATATGACTTACTCCAAGATCGCAGAGCAGGAAGCTGCCCTCTTAACAAGCGTTAACACTAGCAATAAATACGTACCACTATTTATTTATCAGGGGTAGTAAATGTCCACTAACAACAAATGGCTTCAGCCTGCACAGCCTCCTCCTCCGCTTTTCACGGGGGAGAAGGAACGTGATCTTGTAAAGCAAATAAATGATGAACTAATAGAAAAAGTAATTGGACAAGCTGTTGTTTATTACCCTATAGATTTTGAAAGAACAAATTTTCACCAACTGTATGGTGAAGCAATACAGAAGACATTCCTGCCACCTATTCGGGTTATGGCTCTCATTGAGCTGAATAATTACAATTCAACCTATACAGAGAACATTGGAATAGACTTTGAATCAAATATAACAATACATTTCCACAGAAGAAGACTCACCGAGGATCAAGACCTTTTTGTAAGGCAAGGTGATTTTGTTTTGTATGGAGATATATTTTATGAAATTACACAGCTATCCGAATCCAGACTCTTCGGTCAGATTGACAACAGAATGGAAATAGCAGCTAAGTGTGTTGCAGTAAGGGAGGGCACTTTCAATGCCGAGTGATGAAACTATAGTTGGTAAAAGCAACCCACTTGTACGTGAGACAACACTAATGCCATCAGATACTGAGACTATAGACTTTGCTCTATATGATTGGATAAATGAAACAGTAAATCCATTTACAACAACTAATAAGGGATGGGAAAAAGTCCTTGTACGTTGGGTTAGTGGTGAAAGAAGTTGGCAGATAAAATCTGATAAAAATATAAGAGATGATAGTGGAAAGTTGATTCTTCCACTTATAACTTTGGGTAGAAATAGCATTCAGAAAGATCCTAATATGAAAGGTGTTGCTTGGGCACATATTGCCAATACTAATGACGCAAAAGGCGGTGCAAGTTCTTTAACAGTGTCAAGGCAGATAGGTCAATATAAGACTTCAAATTTTGCGAACGCAACAGCTAGAAAGCTCTATAATCAACAGACTTATCCGTTCAATAATAAAAAAGTTGTTTATGAAACAGTGACAATGCCAATACCTGTATATGTTGTTGTTAACTATACTATGTCAGTTCGGACGGAGTATATTCAACAGATGAATGAAATAATGAGACCATTCTTAACAAAAACAGGACAAATAGACAACTTCTTTATAACAAGAGATGGTCATAAATTTGAAGGTTTTCTCCAAGGTGATCTTTCAATGGAAAATAATGCAACAAATCTAGGAGATGATAAGAGATATTATATTAATAATTTAAATATAAAAATACTTGCTTATCTTATTGGTGAAGGTAAGAATGATCCTAGACCAAAAATTGTTGTCAGAGAAAATGCAGTTGAAGTAAAAATACCAAGAGAGCATGTTA
>Ga0208019_1000467_pt1 | contig 21778 bp, 29 predicted proteins | sample CB_VirMetaG_5_FD_184540 | JGI IMG/M metagenome (GOLD analysis project Ga0208019, IMG submission 184540) | Freshwater to marine saline gradient viral communities from Chesapeake Bay - CB_1508_1D Viral MetaG (SPAdes) (version 4) | ecosystem: Environmental > Aquatic > Marine > Coastal | place: USA...
GGTATCGCTGTGTCATCGCCGAGCAGTGTATTGAACTGCTCCAGCGACATTGGCTTAACGAGGTAGTCACCAATAATCTCAACGGGTACTGGTGTGCCACGCTTATGGTTGTGCGTACCCGGAACACGTAGTACACGCGCAGGATCTGCAGGAATAGCAGGGTCAGACCCACGTAGATTATGCCTCTCCGTGAGTGCCTTAAATTTATATGCTACTGGCTGCCATTCCGCACGAGATACTGGCTCAGTCAAATGCCAATACGCATGAATACCGTAACCGGAGTTGACGGTCGTTGGTTTCGGCAGATTAAGTTCTTTACAGAAGCGGCGTAAGTCAACTAACGCCTCGCTCTGGTTGGCGTACTCCTTGGATGGTCCACAGTCTAAGTCAAGGAAAAATGCCCTGAGTTCTTTTACATTGTCGGCTCTGCGACTGTCGTCAGTATTAAAGCGTGCCAGTGCAAAGAATGCGTTTCGTCCTTCGTTATCAAACTTGTGTGCCGTTTGTATTGCGTCTTCTAAGGTTTCAAAGAATTCTTGTTTTACATACCCTTCGTGGCTTATGCCTGTGATGCAAACATATCCTTCGTTCCCTAGTGTCAGCCGCAGAAATTCGTTCGTTGTAATTGTCATAGCTGCACTTCTAGTAATGGAGACTAGGGGAAAAAGGGGGCTGGGTCGTGTTACCGACGCCAGCCCCAACGACACAATTAGTCGTCCCAGTCTTCCAATACAGAAGAGAGTTCAGCCTTTTCCTCTACGGGTACTGCGGATTTCTTAACAACCTTCTTAGGCTCTTCGATTTCCTCAGCCTCTTCCAGAACCACCGTCTGCTTAGCTGGTGTTGCGAGAGATTCCGCAAACAACTCAGGCTGCTTCTCGGTGTCCGGTTGGTAGACGGAAAGAGTAACAACACGCTGTGCCTCTTCGCTACCCCTTACCTGCATAACAGTCTTTAATTCAGCTTCTTCTAATGCACGAATAGGCTTGAATATCAGGCGTGGGGTTGCACTGTTTGGATCAAAGCTAATAGCGGTGATGACCGCCGCTGCTGGGGTGTTGTGCGCCTTCAGGTAACGTGCATAGCCCTGCAGTCCCATACCACTCTTGTCATCCTTAAATACGCTCTGCCCCGGAAGATCAATTTGGTACAACTCACCCTTGGCAATACGGCCTTCCGGAATTACTGCGATCTTCTGGCGACGCTTACATGCTGCGGAACCACCACTACCATCAGAACCTTTGATGTTCTGCGGGCAGTCCATACAACGCTCGGCCTGACGATTTTCTGCAGGTACGTCAGCATCTGGCATTCCAGAGTTTGTGTCCGATGACCAGCAGGTTGGGGCGACTTTCTTGTCTGCCGAATAGGCTTCAGCGTAGAACATCCGGTAAATTGGTGCTGCCTGCGCGATCACTACGTTGATGGAGGAACCATCGAACGCATCGCCTTCCTTACCGTTGATTACTGGACGGAACCGATTGCCACGGATGCTAATGCGGCGGCTAGTAGCCCCACTTGATACGGTCTCAGTCAGGTCGCCCTTGCTGAGTTCGGCCAACATTGCACTGTTCTGGCCTTCAAACAATGTCATTTCGCTCATTTTCATACTCCTTAGAAGTCTTCGTCACTATTAAAATCAAATTCCATCTGCTCCATTTCTGGGGTTTCTTCGATGGATGTAGTCTGCTCTACGTCACCTTCCTTACCTACGGTCGTTGCAGTCAATGCAGCGATCACGGCAGGGACGTCGAATCGGTATGTGTTCCCAATCTTGAGGTAGGTGTTCTTGGGGATGTACCCCTTGCGCAGCCACGCTCTAACGGTTGAGACAGATACCGTCACCTTCTTTGCCAATTCTTCAATCGGCACCAGTGTGTCGGTCATCACTTTCTCCTTACGGTTATTGCATACTCAGAATCCACATTTAGCCCCGGTGGAATCAGGTCGGGGTTTTCCTCCAGAAACTGCTTCATGTTGCTCTGGTTAATACGCTTGGCGTACAGATCAGGTACTTCATGCTCAAGAACAAATTTGTTGAATGAGTCCCAATCGTTAGTCCAGTAGTTGCTTTTAACCGTGCGGAAAAACAGTCCTTCGGACGTGCGAACACTCTCAACGTCATGCTCTTTGCAGTAGTCGAGAAGTTCACCCTTCACCAGTGCCATCTGGTCTTTCAGCTTGGCACGCTTTTCTTTGTATTCGGCGTACAGTTCGGCGTCTTTAGCCGCCATCTTGAGGTAGACGCGGACAAGTTTGTCCACGCCAGTCTTGGCTTCATCAGTCATTTCGTTCTCCTTTTATTTATCGGAGGTTGTATTATAGTGGCACTTAGTGCCTTACGCAAGTAGTTCAGTGTAAAGATCGACAATCTTTGTGTGAACGTCCTTTTTATTATCTAACATGTTGTAAATGTGTCTTTCAACGCCAGATCCTTGTAGCTGTACGACAGTTGAAGGATGGCGCTGCCCCGAACGATGGACACGCGCATTGGCCTGTTCATACGTCTCTAATGATGAGGTCGGCCCCCACCACACCACGGTGTTCGCAGCGGTCAGAGTTACCCCGTGCGCTGCTGACTGAGGCTGGATCACCAGCACTCGTGGATCATGCTGCTCCTGAAACCGCTTGAAGATGTCCGTACGGTCAGTCGCCTTTACGTCACCTCGGATGATTTCAGTAGTGATTCCGTCCGAACGTAACTTATCCGTCAGGATGTCGATCACGTGCTTGAACGGTACGAAGACCAGAACCTTCTGGCTACTCTCATCAATAACTTCTTTCAATGCGGCATAACGATGCTTGATGTCGAATTCCAGTGTCTGGCCGGAATCGGAGTACACCGCACCGCAGGAAATCTGCAGTAGCTTGTTCATGTTCACCGCCGCATTTGCCGCCGTGATTTCCTCGCCCGATGCCTGCATCAGCATTTGGCTCTTGAGGATGTTGTAGTACTTCTCCTGCTGCTTGGTCATGGCCGCTGTACGCTTAACGTAGGTCATTTCTGGCAGGTCGAGGCATTCGTCCTTGGTGTAGCGGATGGCTGGCTGGAGCGCCCTGAACACGACGTCCGTGGCTTCCGGCTTGGGACGCCATTTGAATTGCGTCACCTTGTACATCACCATGTCGCGGAACGACGAGAAGAACTGAGGCACGGCACGGGGATTGACAAGTTTTGCCAGCCCGTAGGCGTCCAACGGGGACTGCGCTGCTGGGGTGCCGGTCAGCATCCACAGCCATGTGTCAGGAGTTATCAGGGAATTTAGGGTCTTCCAGCGTTTGGTCTGGGCGTTCTTGTAGGCATTCGCCTCGTCCACCACGATCAGGTCAAATCGGCCTTGTGCGATCTCGTCAGCCACGATCTCCACACCATCGTAGTTGATGATGACAAATTCAGAGGTACCACGAATGACCGCCCTGCGCTTGTCCTTGGCCCCGTGGGCTACGTCCACCGTGCGGTGCATTGCGAATTTGAACAGGTCGGCCCGCCATGCGGAATCCATGATGGACAGGGGGCAAATCACCAGCACGCGGCGGATTCGGCGTGCCTTCATCAGGTAGTCCGCTGCCCAAATCACTGAGCCTGTTTTACCTGTACCCTGCTCGTTCAGGCACAGGGCTTTGCGGTTCATGGTCAGGAACGCAGCCGTAATCTTTTGGTGGTCGAATGGTTTGTACTGTCCCGGCCAGTCGTACTGCCCCAGAATCGGCGACGGTACGTTTTTAATCTTTAGGTTGCGCAGCACCTGCGCTTCATCCAGTCCCCAATTAACAAGTACTTTGTTATTGTCCAGTTCCTTGCTCTTCGGTATCACCGTGGTCACCTTGTTCGGGTTCCGCAGGGTCAGTAAAAGAGCCTTGTTCTCTACGATTTCCATTCGTTCTCCAATGAGTTATAGACCGAAAGCGGTCTTCGCAATCGGTCACTTATATCGGCACCCTTATTGTGGGTACCGTTTGAATCTAGCGGACGCGCACAGGGCGCGTCAACCCCTTTATTTCTTTTTCTTCGGGGGCTTGCTCATCGCACCGCCTGCGGCACGATTTTTCTTCTGGCTTTGTACGGTGTATCCGTCTTTGTTACTGCCACCACGAGACAACGGCTTCTTGTGGGCGATGTCTTTACCTTCCCGCTTGTCGGCCTTACCGTTACCGTTTGCGTCTTTACCCGTCTTGTCTACGGCTCGGCGGGCACGCTGGCGCTCCATCCGATCACCGTGCTCACCACGGGCTTTCTGCTGCTGGTATTCCTTCTTGTAAGGGCGTGGCTTGTTCTTATAAGGCATATCCGTTTCTCCCGTTGTGTGGGCACTCCATCACAACGCAGTGGGCTTTACACAATCCAGACGTACGGGGGTTCCAAACATCCTGCTCATACGCCGATTTAAGCCGATTGTAATCGGTCAGCCATTTTTCCCATAGCCTCGGCTCGTCGTCCTTGCTGTACTCCGCCTTGACAAAATCCTGCGAGATTACGAACGCCAGCCCTGCTTTCACGTGGGTCACCTGCGGGAAGTGTTTGAAGGTGGCAAGTGCCATCAACTCAAGCTGCCCTCGGTCGGCGTACTTGGCCGATTTCCCAGTCTTGTAATCAATAACTTTCGCCTTGTCCCCGTTCAGAATCAGCAGGTCGACAATACCCCGCCACCACACATCAGGGGATTTGAATCCGCACGGCTCCAGATTCTCGGTCAACCCTAACTCGTACTCACACAGCTTCTCCCCCTCCATCGCATTAAGTTTTTCTAATGCGGTTTGGGCGAACTTGAACTGCGGTGGAATCGGCGTGCCGTCCCGTACGTACTCCTCGGCAGCCTTGTGGAAAGCCGTGCCATAGAGCATGGCTTCGGTCTCCTTCTCTCTGTAGTCCCGTGCTACTTTCAGGTGGTAGTACTTCTTCGGGCACTGCTCAAAGGTCTTAATGCTACTGAACGACCACGCTGGGATTTTCATTCACAATCTCCGTAACTATCACCAACACCAGACTCACAATTTACAGGTAAACCCGCTGCCCAATCGGGCACCCAACGCATGCACTCTTCAATGTACGCACGGGCTTCATCAACGTCAGCCTCACGAACACAACATGTGATCGCATCGTGTACGGTCAATACCACTCGGTACTTCTTGGCAATCTTCAACATCTGCTCACCGATAATACACCGCGCGATTGCCTGACAAGCATTTTCAATACACTTACCTCCGTATATGCGAGTGCGACCACGCCGTGTCTTATAACTGTACTCCAGCCCACGTTCACCTTGTTCGGCAACGAGATCGTCGTAGCGCATAAACAAGCCGGACGGTAACCTAATACCCGACTCCGAAGGAACAACGTCAAGCACTCCCGCACGCCCGAGATACGTAGCGTCCCCACGGGCTAGGTTCTCGATCATAAACTGCGCGTCCTTCCACAGTCCCGTGATCTGGTTGTTTGTTCTACGGTAGATGTCGATAACACGACGGGCTTCATCCAACTCCATATCAAACCCAAACGTCTTTAGCTGCGCTTGGAATTTAATTGCGCCCATGCCATAGCCACAGTTATGGGCTATAACAGGACCACTATCGGTTAAGATCGTGAAGCGATTCCTCGGCCCTGCGTAAGCGATGTCGTAAGTCGGCAATAGTCTTTTCGAGGTTACTAACACGCCGTTTGTTACGTAAGTTTTCACTTCTCGATACAAATCGTATATTACCCGGCGTATATCCACCGTCGACGTCGATCCTGTCCATTTCAAATTCTGGGTTATCCCACCCATCAAGTGTCTGGACGAATTTGAGGAAGGAGATGCGATCGTTTCTCCACTGCTCATGTACATATATCCCGCGTTCCCCATAGTGCTTGTAAGCTCTATTCTTTTGGTTATGGCACCGGGAGATAGCAGAAGATAATCTATTAAGTAGTCTAGTTCGGTGCGTATCGTCTGGCATCGCTTCTGAGTAAATCCAGTAACGCTTTTGGTGAGATGCTTCTTTAGCACATACAGGGCATCTAGTAGACTTGAAACTTTTGAAGTTGTGTTGGTCAACCGTGTATTCGTCACACCCGCAATCGCATTTAACAATGATTGCTTTAACTCCACCCCGCATGCCACGTATGTAGCCTGTAACGGTAAGTTTTCCGCTCCGCGTTCCAATGCTAGGGATAGGGTATTTACGTCTTGCACCGCTGATCCGCTCTCCTCCCATTTTGTCCCGCACAATATCTTGTGATCCGGCGTTAACCAACTCCCGCAAACGCTCAATGTTTCTTTGATGCCCTTCGGCACTAATCCTTGATGGCATACAAACTCCTCCCCGTCCCAAACCATGTCATCAACAGAAACCTTTTCTATTGGTTTCCACCCTGAGTCACACAGTACAGGAGTTCCCTCGGCAATACAACCCAAGATAGTCGTCTTACCTACGAATCGTTGGTCCTTGGTTATTTCATCTTCTGGTACGCCGTAGATAGCTGATGCCATCTTCTTGTATACGTCTTTACCCTCGGAGAACGCTTCAACCAAATCATCCTGCCCTGCAAGCCACGCGAGTACACGTGCTTCGATCTGTGCTGAGTCAGCGTCAATAATTTTGAATCCTTTTGGCGCGATGATTGACTGCTTCAGCTTCTTTGCATTCGGTCCACGGCTCGGTAAGTTCTGCATATTGATCTTGTCATCACCACCCCAGCGACCCGTATGTGCTGCGTAATAACGTACAGGTACCGGCAACTTGCCACGCTTCGCAATATCGATAAACCGCTGCGTACGTGTTTCTTCTAGCGTGGATTTCGTACCGAGACGCGCTGCTACTAAAGACTGCACGCGGTCATCGTCGTGGTCAGCTAATGCTTTGAATCCCTCATCGCTCTTCGCTAATGCCAGCGTTTCTTTGCCAGTGGTCGGACTGATCTTAACCGGCGGTTCTACGCCCAAATCTTTCAGCAGTTCAGCAAACTTGGGATTACTCATCAGGTCATCTTTCGATACGCCTGCATCCTCAAGCAAATCGTCCTTGCGATCTTTAACTGCCTGCAAGTGTGCTTCTAGTAACGGTAAGTTCAGTTCCAGAATCGGGTCGATAAACATACGCAGAGTCAGGTCGATCAACTTCAACTCTTGCTTCGGGAATCCACGTGACATCTTCTTGAACAACTTATAGGTCAACTCCACGTCATTCACGCAGTAGTCCCCGTAGCGGCTCAGTTCTTCTTCGTTGAAATCGGCACGGCGCTTACCCAAAGCGTTAAGTACTTCGGTACCCTTCTCACCAAGACCGTAGCGTTCCGTCAGTGCTTTAAGTGATCCACCAACTTCGACACCATGAATAGCACGGCCCATACAGAGAGTGTCAGCCCAAACGCGGGGATGAACATCAAACAACCAGCTAAGTATGGCCCCGTCGAACATGGTGTTGTGCGCCAGTACCATTGAGTTGGCCCAGTCGAATGTGTGTAGCCATTTCTTAATCTGTTCATGTGTACCACTCGCCCACTGTGTCGGTTCGTCATTTACCTTGATCGCAAGGCCGATTACTTCAAACTGATCCGAGCGTACGTATTCCTCGGTGGTCATCTTCGATAACGAAAACTCTTTAGAGTAAAACGTCTCGAAGTCAACTGTTATTAAATTCATTCTTCACATCCTCCGGTTGGGCATCGGTTATACGCTACTTCCGGCAGCATACGAAACCCACACATATCATCTTTCATGTGCTTGAGTCGCACAGGGGACGGCCCTCCTACAGGGTCATTCATGTCGTACCAATACTGGCAATCCTCGTTCATACAAATGTTGACTGCGGTACACATCACTGCTGGTTCGTTCATATCAACTCCAATACGTCTTTCAAATCGTCGAGATTGTTGGCATCAATCACCAACGCGATCCCGCCAGATTCTGCAATTAAGCGTAAGTTCTTTTTCTGTAGTTCGGTCGGCCCACGTTTTTTCAAATCGGCTTTGACCTCGATACCTATAAAGTGTCCGTTCAGACAGGCCACAATGTCAGGCACACCGCTACTACCGTAGCCGCCTGTAACGGGGTAAAAGTAGTACGCGTTACGCTGTTTTAGCATCTCCACTACTTTCTTCTTTACCTTGCTCTCCGGTGTCGCTGCCATCCTGCATCTCTCCAATGATCTGTAAGTATTTATGTTCAACCACACGTGCCAGCGATACAGCGGCAACTGTCAGCACCATGCTGAAATCGGCTTTGTCCACGTGCTCATCTTCTTTTACTTTCTCCAGAATTTGATTCAGGAGGTTGTACATTTCTTGGTCATCAATCCTATCCATTACCGGACTCCTTCTTCTTTGCTTTGTGGAACGCATCCCGTAGCTGCCTTGCAATCTCATCTCGCTCTGCTGCTTTCGCTTGGTACTGCTCAGATGAGTGGTCGTACGCAACCTTCCCATGCTTGTCTATCTTCTTACTGATAAACAAACATTGCGTAGCTACGCGCTTTAATTTTTCCTGTAATTGGTTTACGTACAAATCTTTGAACGGGTCCATTTAGTTCTTCTCCGCTGGTATGTATAGGTAGCATGCACCGTTCTTAAACTTCGGCGCGTAGATTACTGAGTACGTCTTTGATGGGTGTGCCTTTTGGTATTCACGATCTCTCACTATTTGTAGATGCCTTGCGCAGGTTTGGCACAGTGGTAACACCGCCCCACCTGCTTCATTATCGATTGTTGGTGCGCTGCACCGATCAATGCTCTTCCCGAGTTTCTTCACAGTAGATTTCCTTTACTGAAAACTTCATATAGTGCGTAGGCAATCAACCCCCACATCGCTGCTGGTAACGCAGTCAGTAGCAGTAATTCCCAGTCATGTTTCATTCTTACGCCTCCGCTAGTTTTTCAAAAAGTCTTTTGTTGATGTTTTCGTTTATTGCGTTTATCTCCCAGACGATCTCGCCCCTGCGATCATCGTCCGTCACATGGTGCAACTCATCACGCAGACACCTCACGCGCTCAAGCATTTCTTTGGTGGTCATTCTTCTACCTCCACCCATTTATCTTCGGAGGGGATGCGCTTAGAGTGATTTGCACCAACTACCATCTTATCTTCACGATGCCACTGCAACTCCCCATCCACTAACCAAGCCTCTAGCTTGATCTTCTTGGTGGTTTTCTTGATGCGGAAAGTCCTCCATGAACTCCAGTCCCAGTTTGGATTAAAGTTTGTAGACCATGCGCCACGCACATATTCTCTTTCAACCTCACCACCATCAGCGTAGTGCTGCATGACCTTGATGGCTTCTAGTGTTTCTTCTCTAGTCATCCTCGTCACTCCAGTATTCGTTCAATTCAGGCGGCTTGCGCTTCAGCTTCTTGAACTTCATCGGCACCCACTTGGTGCTGCCTTCGTACATTACTTGGAAGTCCCAACGCTCTCCTTTTGACCAGCCACGGCCCTCTGTCCACTCAACTCTTCGGATGTCTTTAATCATTTCTCTTATCCTCGATTTCACGTGTTTCAAACTCAACGTATCCACACTCGGCAACGATGTCATCCCAATCTTCGTCGGGCATATCTTTACGGGATCTTGCGTAGGCTAGAATCTTTTTTGCTATGCAGCGTGCTTTCTTTAATGTCTCTATAGGTGCGTGCATCATTTGGGAATCCTCTTGGTTTTTCTTTTGTTCCGATTTCATTTCGCAAGAATGCAATGGTGTATTGAACGAACTCCATCTCGTCAAGCCATACTCTTCTATGTGTATGTTTGTACCGATCCAAACAATACGCCATGCGCATCTTAGCTTTACTTAGTGCGTCTCTTAAATCATTCATAGGAATAGCCCGTTTATTCCCACAGGTGGGCTAAGCCTGCTCGACTGTCGGGGGAATTACAAAGACCAGAACAGTGCGACAAGCGCAATAACGAGACCGACGCCGATGAATACACCAACACCATCTACCTTGCGCTTAGCTTCACTGCTAATGGGTGGCTCATCAACGTGTACAAAGCCGCCAGCTTCTACTCCAGACACCAAAACATTCTCGGAACTGGTATCAGGTTTCTCAGCAGCCATCGGGTTTGTAACCTTCGGCAACTCGGCTTTCTTGGATTCAGCCTTCTTCGGAATAGAACCGATACCTTTCTTCTTGTTCATTTGGTAGCGTGTGGTGTAAACCATCTGCGGATTAACACCCAGCTTCTTAACAATCGCCTTGGTATCAGCGCCAGCTTCCAACATCTTGCGCACCTTTGCGCTCTTACTTTCTACTTTCTTAGCCATCTCGTTCTCCGTTTTTAATGTTGTGTTATACGCCGTATAACACGTTAAAAGGTCGGGGGTGTTACCCCCCGACAAGCCCTCTCACTACTCACACCATAGGTCGGTAGACCCAAAATGTACTTGCATCAACACGCATCCCAATGCCATCTACCTCATCACGAGGCGGGGGAATCTTGGTCATCATCAATAAGGCCAGACGTTCTTGTACCCAGTCGGGTAGAGCGTCCACTGAAGAATACTCACCCTCTATATCATGGTCAAGAACATTCATACCCAGACACATAACTTCTACAGTATTAGTATCACGTGATATATGGATGCGGTAGATGTCATCATCTTTTACGTCGCTCATACATGTAGCCAGTAAGTTGTTTCGTTGTGTTTGTATCCAACACCCTCGACGTACTCGTCGTTACCCAGTATGGACAGCACTGATACTTTCTCCACAACATCTTCCGGTACGTCATCTGACTGAAAGGACTGCACGATCGGCGCACTACCATCCTTGAATGACATATAGACATCACCATTCCTGTACTCAGTGTCCACCGTGTGAACTACCTGCCGACCAAATCGCTGTGCGATATTGACGAATTTCACAGGAAACTGTAGGTCGTGTTCACTCAGTATCTTCTCAGCATCTACCCATTCCGCAATTAGGTCACGGAACGTAGGATCAGCGAACTCATACCCAGTGTTGAGCATGTGCCGAAACTCCTTGAAGATTGGTCTGTCTTTACTCACGTAGATGGAACCCACCAGCTTCTCCCGTGCGTCGGACTCGGCACGCTCGAACTTGCGTAAGTACTGGCGCATCCTATCGCCTGCTTCGCTACGCGACAGTGCTGCAACCTCGGTCGGATTCCAGCGGCGCAGATTCTTCTTCGCCTCACGCAGCATACGCTTCATGTCGTTACCTGCACGTGTGTGGTACGCATGGTTGTGTCGGGAATACCGCTCGTTGCTAATCAGTCGGCTCTGCACTATGTACTTGTTTACCCCTGAGTTGTCAGGGCCATAGGCAATCTGACCGAGGATGAACTCGTCCTCCTCGTAGTACACGGACAACACGTCATAGTTTCTAGTCACGTAGTGGCCGAACGCAGGGCCGAACTTGATACCCCGCATCTGGCTGCGCAACTCACAAGCGAAGTCATACAACTCAATGCTGGTGATGTTCACACCATCCACGTCTGGTAACTCCGCGTATTGTAGAGGGGGCACCAACTGCTCTGCTAGTTTCTGCTGCATGTCAGCATGTAGCTTCCGGATATGCGCGACGGTTGTTTTTGTCGCTGAATTGTTTATTCCTACATTCATCATCTCATTCTCCTTGTTATACGCCGTATAACTTATCCGTTAATGTGTACGTACTTACCCACAGTCGGCTTGGCGTGGGGATTACCTGCAACACACCACAGTAGTGGCTGCGTCCACTTACCCCATGTCGGCACGTAGCCATCAGTCAGCACCACCACAGCCTGCGCATTGATCTTGTGCTCAGTCATGTAGTCAGGTACGCACTGCGGGTGAGTGCCACCACCACCCCTCGGCTTAGTCGACTGGATCAACTTGTCCATGTTGGACGCGTCGTATGTCTCATCACCGGATACGCGGGTACCCCAATACAAGAGTCGCACTCGATTCGGCTTGACTGCATCGACGACACCCTTCACCTCGGACAGAAACGTAGTCAACTCACGCTGTGCAATCGAGCCGGATGTATCGACAGCGATCACCAACTCGTCAACGGTCTCACTGATACCGGATGGCATGTACACACCTGCACCTATGTATCTACGGTTGGGTCGTGCCCACGTAGAGTAATCACCACCTGTACATGTGCTGGTAATAAACTCACGTAGTGCTGCACGCCAGTCAACTTGTGGCTTGAGTAATGCGTCGATGTCACGTGTGGTCGCACCGTTGATCTTGCCTGCGGCCAGCGCACCTTGTCGGATGGCCTCGTCGATCTCACGCTCTAGTGCCTGTGCATCCTCGGCGCTCATCTCCTTGGCATCTTCCCAGCCGTGCTCGTCCATACCATCACCAACTGCTGTGTTGGATGACCCATTGGTACTCTGTCCATCATCACGCAGTATCTTAAACACCTGTGCTGCAGTCATACCACGGAACCGCTCGTCCAGTAGTCCACCGTCAGGCATCTTGGCGAAGCCATCGGCGCAGTCGTCAGCGATCTTCTGGTTGATAACGTAGTCGCACGCCATGTTCGCAAGCTGGTTGTCCTCATCCCACAGCGCACGCCATGTGGTCAGGTGCTTGTACAGTTTGTGGTACGTCTCGTGCAACACAAGAAAGCGCAGTTCAGGATCTGTCAAATTATCGACAAACCCACGCCCAAACTTGTCATCACGTCCGTTTGTATACGCGGTCTGCACGTCATCTGCGACAGTCTTCTCGCCGATCATCATCACACCGGCAAGTGCTACGTAGCGTGGGTCGCCCATGATCTTGACCACAGCCTTACTCAGTCGCTGCTCAGCGGTCAGTTGTTTACCTATCATTAACATAACGATCTCCTGTTATACGGCGTATAACTCACACCTTGTCGGCTGCGAACATGTAGTTGTTCTGGCGTGCCCAATCCGTGAACTTGCGGTTGTTCATCACCATCGCGCGTTTGCTGTACTTCTCATCCTTCACGCCGTTGGCGAACATACCCTGTGCCTCTGCATCGAGACGTGGCATGTAGTCCATCCACGCATCAACCCATGAGTTGTCAAGCGCACCCATCGTGCGGTACACCACCATGCACACAGCAGCGGGAGACGTCGGCACCTTCGCACCCATCGGGTCGGTCTTGATTGACTCAAGTGTGGGTAGCTGGTCGAGCATGCGCACGTATGCCATCAGGTCAGTCGCACCACGTTCACCGATTGTTCCGATCAGCGCAGCAGTCAGCGTCATGTCGTCCATGTGCTCACGCATCCACAACAGGTCAGACGCGGCGTGCATTGATCTCGGCGTAGTGCACGCGAGACGGTCGGCTGCCCGTGGGTGGTTGATGTACGGATTCTCGTCAGGGTCAGACACCTCCTCGTATGACTGGAATATCTGCGGGTAATCCTTGGAGAATGACAACACAGCAGGGTGCAGGTTGTGGTTGATGCCGTACTCGATGAACTCACGGCTACTCACATTGCGCAGCTTGACCACAATAATGCGGTTGCGTGCGTGTGGTGGCACCACGTCGCCCAGTCCCTCACTGCCGAGGTTAGTGGTCGCAAAGATTACGCTGTCAGGGTGCAGTGTGTAGCTACCGATCTTGCGCTCCAACATCAGACGCAGCAGGGCGTTCTTCACCGCAGGGTTGGCCTTGCCGTACTCGTCGATCATCAGCGCAATCGGCTTGTCGATGTGCACACCCAACTCCTCGTTGGTCAGGTAGGTCACGAACCCAGTGCCATCATCTAACTTGCTAATGTTTGGGATCGTGATGTCACCCAAGTCCTTGGTTGTCGCGTCGAAATACACGGGGGTCAGCCCAGTCTCCTCGGCAATGTCCCACAGCATGGATGATTTGCCGTTACCCATCGGGCCTTGCACGAGCACCGTGCGCTTGTGGCCTACGGATTGAATCAGGTTCTTGCACTGGTCGAGGTTAAGTGCATACATGTCGGTCGTTTTCATATCAATCTCCTTGTTATACTGTGTATAACATCTGGTTGTAAGTAAGTGAGTTTTGTGGTTTTACATATCAAGTGATGGCAGCGCAGCGATGGCCTCATCGACTGCACGCTTAGTTGTCGCACGCAGGTATGAGTCCTCACGTAGTGCTTCTGGTGTTACACCGCGCAGGGTATCCTCCAACTTGGCACGCATGGCTTCCATCTGGGTGTCGTGCGTCACGTTACACACCGACAACAACTCCACGATGTCGAGCACGTTGTCCACCAGTGAGTCACGGAAAATCTTTTTGTTCTCGTCGGTCTGGTAGTCGAGTCGCTCGGACATTTTTGCCAGTGCTGTATGTGCACGTTTCCACACGTCACCCATCGCGTTCGCTAATTGATCCGCGTAGTACGACTGATAGTGCGTGGTGAGTTGTTCTGCTGCGTCATTGCCCACGTCCACGCGGAAGTCTCCAGCTTCTGGCAGCGGCATGTAATTCATCCGGAACTTGAACTTGTGCTCCAGCGAATCACGCGACGGGTACTCGTCAGGATTAAATAACCCCCCAAGTTTTGTGTGTACCTGCGCGATCGACCAGTCGTATGAGTCGAGGAACTGCGCAACTAAGTCCTCGTACTCCTGCTGCAACGCGGTCATCTGCTCTTGGTACTTGAAGAACTGCGCTGTCGGTAGTAGTCGCAACCCCGTGTCAGACCACGGCATTGTCATCGCATAGTGCACGTTGCGTGCGTTGGCCGTGAACTTCTGCACTGCGCTCAATTCGGCACTGTCGCCAAGCAGTTTCTTGTTCACCGTGGCAATGCCTGCGTCTGCGTGGTTACTTGCCACCACATCTTTACTCGCGCGCTTGTCCAGCTTGCGCCCTGTCCACGTCGAGATGGACAACTCCACCAGCATGGCCGCACTGCTGATCGATGGCACACTGATCTCTGGTGCCTGTGCGGTTGGGTTCACACTCGGTTGCGTGTGGTTGATGTCGTATACGTTGTTCACGTGTGTGTTGTTACTCAATGAAACAGTAGTGTTCATGTCGTTCTCCTTGTTATACGGCGTATAACGTAGTTTCTGGGTGTGCCGATGGCACTGGCGTATGTGTGAGAGGGTTCTCTCAGCACTGTGTATATTATACTAAACGTAGTATCTAATGTCAAGTAGTTATATCTGGTGGTACTCTGCGTTCACGCGTCCATCACCACGGGCACGATGTTCAGTGCGTACGCAGTCCGGTCGATGCCGCATATTGTCACGCCCATCACATCAGTCCGTTCTAGGATCAACGCCTCTATCTGCTCCACCGTCGGGTTGTATGTGAACTCTAAGTCGCACTCCCCTGTGTATCCGTCGGACAGAATGTACGGTGCGAACTCATGGTGCCTGTCGTGTGGCACGAGGTACTCCTGTGCCAGCAGCTTCTCGCTCACGGCATACGCAGCCCACTCGGGTCGCGAATACGCACCCAGTATTGCCACGTTCTGCATCAATACCCACACGATCGGGTTCTTGTCTGTTGTGTTCATCTCGTTTGTCATCTCAGTCTCCTTGTTATACGGCGTATAACATCTCGGTTAGCCACTCAGGGCGGGGGCGTTTTGTGTAGAACAAGATGTTGGCCTTGTCATTCACGTAGTACCTGCGGTAGCTGGTCACGGCATCCTCCACCGCCGCGTCGAGCGAGTCGCCCTCCATGCGCACGCAGTGCCCGACCTTGTACTCATCTGGCATAGCCAGTGCGAACGGTGTCATACCGTGTCTGTCTTTGAGTTTTTCTGGTGTTTTAGCCACGATTTTGTGCAGCTTCTGGAACGTCAAGTGCTCCTTGTTGTAGCGGTATGTGTACTCACCCGCTAAGGCATAAAAGTGTCGCACCAGCCATCCGTAGTTTTCGGCACTGCGTCCAGCCCACAATGTGCACGGGTGGTGTATGTGCGTGGGTCGGTATAAGAGTGCATCGAGTGCTTGGTCTGCTGGGTTGTTTTTGTCGAACATACTGTACGCACGCTGGATGGTACTCAGCATCTGTCCGGTTTCTAACGTCATTTTCACTACGTGCTTATCGCACTGCATCTGGGCAGCACGCACGGGGTCACGGTCAAGTGCAAAGATATTCACGTTGTTCTCCTGTTATCTTGTTATACGCTGTATAACTGCAATTTAGATGTTGGCACCCATCGCACGCAGTCGAGAGCGCGTGGTGCGCGTCGGCCAGTCGGCGAGTGTGGTGTGATTCACGGTGGGTTGTCCGGTGTAGCTGTGCACATCGGCAATGTGATTACCGAATAAATACACAGCGACGCGTTCGGCATCAATCGGCTTTACCTCGGTGTTGTCTTTACGCCATGCGGTGTGTGCATGGATGGCTTGCATCATGTCGCGTTCGATCTTTCTCATGTCGTTCTCCTGTTGTGTGTGGTGTTGGCAGGAGACGGTGTTATACGGCGTATAACAGAGCGGGGACTAGGACGCTCCACAGAGCGTACACGCCGAGCCCATCTCCCACCAACAAGATATATTATACGGTATTTTGAGTTCTGTGTCAAGTAGTGAAGTTTCGTGTTACTGGGTGTGGAGAAGTGTAATGTTCCGCAAAGTTCTGTAATGTACCGCAAATGTTCCGTTACGTGGGTCTGTAAGTGCATGAAATTAAAACTTTGTTCTAATGTTCGCTTTCAAAAACCGAGGGGGGGTCTACGGAAATCTGCGGGGCGAAAAACGCGAAAAGGTACAAACGTCGGGGGCCGCGCAGCGACTGAAAATTATGTCTCTACCCTTTTTTTCCAAGAAAAGGAACATTAGGTAAGTATGTAAAGAATAGATATAAATAGATAATATATGATAGATAAATAAATACATAATTCTAAACAATCGCTGGCTGCAGATCACCAAACTGCACGAAACTGCAATGTACCTTTTGTGATTTTGAAAACGGAACATTAGGAACATTACACCTGTGCATAAATACGAAAACATGTAGAACTATCAATGACTTAGTGTAAAACAGGGTCTGAACCAAAAAGGAACAAAAGAAAGGTACATTAGACGCCACGCTGCTCGTGATAACTGGCATCAGTGTGCAAATTAGGGGTTGACAGGGGTGATTTTTTAGTTTAATCTGCGGTCTTCCCGCAGATCGCGGAGAGAGCGATGCGATTCAAGTTATCTCAACATTGGTATACAAAGCACCGTGCGTTGGTGCTAGAACGTGATGGGCGGGTTTGCCATTACTGTGGTAAGGCATTACCACTTAAAAGTTCGGCTTGTTTGGATCATGTTGTGCCTAGGTCGAAAGGTGGTAGCGACGATCCGGATAATTTAGTAGTGGCCTGCAAACGGTGTAATACACAGAAAGGTAACGCCGATTTGGGTGTGTATATCGCCAGACGTTTGGCGCATATAGATCGGGAGCGCAAGCGATTACTAGAACTCGCCGAGTGCTTACCTGAAGATTGACTTGTTATACGCTGTATAACAACGCAATAGCTCGTCCCACTTCACTTTCATCCTTGCCCGAGTCCGTGCCGATTCCTGTGCGTTTCGCCCGCCGCTGCTCGTGGTAACTGGCATCATCTCCCACTTGCGTGGGATCGTGTTATACGCGGTATAACTTACTTTCTCAGGGCAAAAAAAAGCCCCGCCGAAGCGGGGCTGTTGTGGTTACAGATCAGCGATCAATTCGCGGAGCGTCTTGACCACAACGTCGGCGTCGAATGCAAGATCGCCTTCACTCTTTTGCGCCTTGTTGATTGCTTCGATCTGCGCTTTCCATTCATCACGCAGGCGCTCTTCGATACTGCGGCGATGGCTCGCGCCTTTCGGGCTCTTCGGCCGTAGATGCTGCTGAATCAGGGCAAGGTATCGACCGATGCGCTGCTGCAATTCGCGGCGCTCAGCCTTCTCACCTTCACTCAGAGTAGCTGGCGCCTTCGCCAGCAATTCTTGCTGCGCCTTGTTGAATGCGCCGATCACGACGAGCTTCATCGGTTCACGATGTTGGCCTTTCGGCGCCAGCGTGTCCGCAGTGATGCCTTCGACCTTACAGGCGTCGGACACCTTGACCCATTGTTTATCCGCAGCGCTTACTGCTTTGAGTGCACCGATTACTGCGCTAGTTGTGGTCGCGCTGATAGTTACGTTTTCCATTGTCGTTTCTCCTAGTATTGAAACGTTGCACCGAAGCGGGATTGCTTCGATGGACACATGATAACAAAACAGCACAAAAAAGCATGATAACTCACCCCTAAATAGACCCCGATAGACTAGGCGCTGCTATGTTATACGGCGTATAACAGACCCCACCGGCCCCCATCCCCCCCTTTTTCGACTAGGTACCATCGCGCGTATATGTGTTAATAATTTGCGTGAACAACGTACAACTAAATGAAAACCGGGACCCCCTACCCCCCGCTTTATGGGAACACCCCCCTTAAGGGGACCCAAAAGGTACCCCTTGCAAAAAAATTTTGTTGCTGCATATAATTCGGCAACGGTCACTACTGACTTGCGAATATGAATATGATGCTCAGTCCTGATATTGGGGTGCCTCTTTCCCCCGATGTGGATTTCGACGATCTGCGGAAGTACGCAGAGGCGGCGTGTAACACTGCGTTCGAGCTAAGTGAACACGGGTTAAACATTACGCCTGATGTAGGCGATCAAGATGTTGCCGCTAAAGTTGTTACTGCGTATGCAGAAAACGAGAAGCTGACCAACCAAAAGGTGACATTGCAGCGGGCGTCAAAGATGACTCCGGCTTCTCTCGTGCTGGTCCGTGGGATTCTCGACGAGTTCGGCACTGCAGTTGCCAACAATGCTGCAGAAATCCGTCACCTCGTCACCAATAAACTCCTCACTGAAACCGAAAACCCAGACCCACGGATACGCATTCGTGCCTTGGAGCTGCTGGGTAAAATCTCGGATGTTGGACTGTTTGCCGAGAAGACTGAAGTCACGATTACTCATCAGAGTACGGATGACCTGCGGAAAAGGCTGCGAGAGAAATTCGACCGGTTACGGCAGTTGGACGACGAGATCACCGACGTCACCTTGGATGGGGAGGTGCTGAACCTTGACGAGCTTACCGGTGTTGAGCTTGAAGGGGAGGTAGAAGAGGTGCACTACGACGACGAGGAAGAGGCTGCGGATGAACGCAGTTGAGGCGGTCGTTGAAGACTTTACGGATGCTGAGATCGAGGAGATCCTCGAAAATCTGGACGCTTTTACCCCTGATGAGCAGCGCGAAATTCTCGATATTGCCGAGACGCTGGAACAGCGGAAGCGTGCGACAGCCTGCTACAACGATTTAATCGCCTTTTGTAAACACATCCAGCCGGATTATAAGGTGGGTAAACACCACCGCATTCTGGCAAATCTGCTGATGGACGTGGCGGAGGGTAAAAAAGACCGTATTTGCGTCAATATCCCACCTCGTCACGGTAAATCCCAGCTTGTTTCCATCTATTTTCCAGCGTGGTTTCTGGGTAGGCACCCCGATAAAAAGGTAATGATGGTCTCCCACACCACCGATTTGGCTGTGGATTTCGGTCGAAAGGTGCGTAATTTGATCGCATCCGAGGCGTATAAGGACATATTCCCGACAGTGACGCTGGCGGCTGACTCTAAATCTGCTGGTCGGTGGAACACGAACTCAGCCGGTGAGTACTACGCGTGTGGTATTGGCTCGGCGCTCGCTGGTCGCGGTGCGGATCTCCTCCTCGTGGACGACCCCCACTCGGAACAGGACGTCATCAACGGGAATTTTGAGGTGTTCGAGAAGGCGTACGAGTGGTTCACATTCGGTGCGCGTACACGTCTCATGCCGGGAGGGCGCGTAGCGATTATCCAGACCCGATGGCATCTCGATGACCTGACTGGGCGTGTTGTTCGGGACATGGCGAAGAATGATCTGGCCGACCAGTACGAGGTTGTTGAGTTTCCGGCGATCTTGACAGTAGAGGACAAGCAGACCCACAAGATGGTGGAGAAACCGCTGTGGCCTGAGTTCTTCGACCTCCCCGCCCTGCAGCGTACAAAAGCGTCCATGCCGGTGTTCCAGTGGAACGCCCAGTATCAGCAGCAACCGACCGCAGAAGAAGCGGCGATTGTGAAGCGGGAATGGTGGAATATCTGGGGGAACGACAATCCGCCCCCGTGTGAGTACATCATAATGAGTCTCGACGCCGCAGCAGAAACCCACAACCGTGCCGACTTCACAGCACTCACGACGTGGGGGGTGTTCCTCAACGAGGAGACCGAGGCGTACAACATCATCTTACTTAATAGTGTGAAGGACCGGTTTGAGTTCCCCGAATTAAAGGCGATGGCGCTCCGCCAATGGCAGGAGTGGGAGCCTGATGCGTTTATCGTGGAAAAGAAATCAGCGGGTACGGCGCTGTATCAAGAAATGCGTAGGACGGGCATGCCGGTGCAAGAATATACGCCACATAGGGGTTCCGGCGATAAATTGGCGCGGTTAAACTCTGTTTCTGACATCGTTGCATCTGGGTTATGCTGGGTGCCTCAGACCCGTTGGGCTGAAGAAGTCGTCGAGGAAATCGCAGGATTTCCGTTTATGAGCCATGATGACTTGGTGGATAGCACCGTCATGGCGTTGATGCGGTTCCGTCAAGGCGGATTTATTCGACTGCCAACGGATGAACCCGAGGAAATTCGCTACTTTAAGCAGCGCCGAGGCGGGTACTACTAAGGAAAACAAATTATGGCGATTGAGAAAAGTATTTACAGCGCACCGATGGGTCTGGACGAAGAAGTCGAGATGATTGAGCCGATGGCGTCTGAGATTGATGTCGAGATTATTGAGGATGTCCTCGCTCCAGAAGAAATGCCGATGGAGGAGTTAGAGGATGGCTCTGTAGAAATTACGTTGGGTATTGGGATTGAAGAGAATGTAGAAGGTCCGTTTGATGCGAACTTGGTGGAATACCTTGATGAAAACGCATTAACTTCTCTTTCTGAAGAATTAAGTTCTCAGGTCGATGCCGATGTCGCCTCTCGTAAAGATTGGGCAGATACATTTGTAAAAGGGCTTGAGGTTCTTGGGTTTAAGTACGAGGAGCGTACTGAGCCTTGGGAAGATGCCTGCGGGGTTTACTCCACAATTCTGGCAGAAGCAGCAATTCGCTTCCAAGCAGAAACGATGTCCGAAACCTTCCCTGCCGCTGGGCCTGTGAAGGTCAAGATTCTCGGCAAGGAGTCAAAGGAGAAGGAAGAAGCCGCGCAACGTGTGAAAGCGGACATGAACTATGAGCTGACCGAGCGCATGGTTGAATACCGTCCGGAGCATGAACGTCTTCTGTATAGCCTTGGATTGGCAGGATCTGCGTTCAAAAAGGTTTATTTCGACCCGAATATCGGTCGTCAGACGGCTGTGTATATCCCGGCTGAAGATGTGGTGGTGCCTTATGGCGCAAGCCATATTGAATCTGCTGAGCGCGTTACGCACATCATGCGTAAAACTAAAAACGAGATTCGCAAGCTACAGGACAGTGGGTTTTATGCAGATGTTGAGCTTGGCGAACCGGGTTCATTCCACACCGATATTGAGAAGAAAAAGGCCGAAGAAGGTGGGTACGAGCTGAATAACGACGAGCGGTATGCGCTGTACGAAGTGCATGCTGATTTGGTTATTGAGGGTATCGACGAGGAAGACGATCTCGCTAAACCGTATGTCGTGACAATCGAAGCGGGTAGTGGCGAAGTATTGGCAATTCGTCGTAACTGGGAAGAAGGTGATTCACTGCACCTGAAACGCCAGCATTTCGTTCATTATGTTTATGTGCCGGGATTTGGCTTCTACGGTCTTGGTCTGATCCACATTATTGGTGGTTATGCCCGCGCAGGCACTTCACTGATCCGTCAGTTGGTTGATGCAGGTACGCT